>AZIE01001163.1_pt1 | contig 9728 bp, 9 predicted proteins | sample 359081 | NCBI WGS metagenome assembly AZIE01 (sample SAMN02429713, study PRJNA222661) | marine sediment metagenome | biome: Sediment sample; isolation source: sample MGS-MCh from oil contaminated site at the lagoon of Mar Chica... | place: Morocco: Mar Chica | collected 2012-07-20 | depth 32 m m | reverse complement strand
TTTTATTCATTACCATTTCAGCCAGGTTTCAGAAATGTAGTTCTTATTTTTGCAGGGCTATGAAAAAATCTCTGAGCTACCTGTGGCCTCTTACCAAAACCTATGATTCCCGCTATAGTGGAAGGCTGGAAGTTACCTGGATCAACGGCCGAAAGGTGCTGGACAGCCCTCATGCCAACTACTCCTACGGCCCCTTACAGAAAGTTATGGATCTTGGTCTTGCCGAAGTAAGGGCAGACAGGGCAGCAGAAGTATTGCTCCTGGGCCTGGGTGGCGGTAGTGTGATTCCTCTCCTGTGGAAGAAATACGGGTACTATCGAAAAATCACAGCAGTAGATTTAGATGCTGCCATCATAGACATCGCAAAATATGAATTTTCTATTGAGGATCACCAACCTCTCCAGCTCATTTGTGCAGATGCTGAAAAATTTGCAGCGCAGGATTCCCTGCAGTACGGCTTGATCATCATCGATCTTTTTATTGACTTGCAGGTACCGGAACAGTTTTTTTCCGGTTCTTTCTGGCGGAATATTTCCGGACTTTTGAAACCAAAAGGAAAAGTGCTTTTTAACGCCGGAATTAATGCTGCACATGAAAGAGAAGTAGACCAACTTCTAATAACAGAAGACCTACAGCTGGATTTTAGAAAAAAGGAAGATGTGAACGGGAGTAATACCCTGATTTTTGGTGAAAGAAACAGCCATTCCTGAAGCTATTCCTAAAAGCCATTATTTCTATTTTTCTACTCAGTCCTGATCTTTTCTAACATCTTTTTGCCGTTTTCATTTTCGGGATTCATCGCAATGGATTTTTCATAGTTCGCGATCGCCTTTTCCTTTTGTCCATCTTTCATGTAGGCTTCTCCCAGGCTGTCATAGGTGTTCCATGAATCGGGAAACTGTTCTACATTTATTTTGAAAACTTCAATAGCCTCTTTTGTTTTGCCGGCATGCAGGAGCTCATATCCAAGAGCATTCATTTCTGCTTCATTAAGAGAATAGGTACTATCTTTTTGTAACTCCCTGAATTTTTGCAATCCGGCAGCAGTGCCGTCCTTCTGGAAGATGGGTAGCAGTTCCATTGCCAGGGATTTTTTAGGAGGTTCAGGTTCTTCTCCATGCAGGATATTATTTATTCCCATAACCATATCCTGTAAGTTGGTTCTGCCGGTATTATTCAGCAGCACCACAAAATCATCTTCTTCCGGAAACCGCACCAGGAGACTGTTGAAGCCATTGATCCCTCCTCCATGTCCAATAATTTTCACACTATCCTTATTTTTTCCTACCGGCATATTTCCTAACATCCAGCCATAGCCGTAATCGGAACTTCCCGCCGAAATATGTGGTTTAAACATAAGCTCTTTTGAAGCTTCGGAAAGGATCTTATCTGTTTCCAAAGCCCGGTCCCATTTGTAGAGATCTTCAACTGTAGAGTACAGCGAGCCGGCGGCATAGGGAAGAGACATATCCAGGTAAGGCGCATTCACATAGCCGCTGCCATTGCGTTCATAGCCGGAAGCCCTGTTCTTTAGAATATTTTCATGGTGATCAAAGCCGGTATTATTCATATTGAGAGGGTCTAAAATGTTTTCTTTTAGCACCTGCTCGTAGGTATTCCCTGTCACTTCCTCGATGATGTGCCCCAATAAAAAATATGCCGAATTATTGTACACAAATCGCTCGCCCGGCGTGAATTGCAAGGTGGAATCTGAAAATGTTTTCACAAATTCCGCCGGAGTTTTAGGATCCCGGCTATGTTCTTCAAAAAACCCGGGAAAAGAGGTATAGCTGGGAATTCCGGAACTATGGGTGAGCAAATGATGAATTGTAACCACATCTGCCGCCGGACCTTCATAATTGGGTAGATAAGTTGATATTGGTTGGTCCAGCTGCAATTTTCCCTGTTCTACCAGTTGCAGGACCAGTGCCGCTGTAAATTGTTTGGTAATGGAACCTATCCGATGTTTGGTTTCAGGTTTATTGGGAATATTATGTTCTAAATTTGCCATTCCAAAGCCTTCAGAAAAGATGATTTTCCCGTCATCGGCGACCAGTGCAGAACCATTGAATTGGTCGTACTCATGATATTTTTCTAAAAGGTCATCAATTTGCTCTGCTTTAGTTTGGCCTTTAAGACCAGTGACAAGGAACAGAAAAAAAGCTCCTGTAAACAGTGCGAATGTTTGTGAATTAGACGTTTTCATCTCTTACAAGATTAGGTTAAAGGAAGCAATTGTGTGGGAGGTGATCTAATTTAGTAAAAAATTGAACATGTCAGGCAGGGCAGAGCAATTCCATGAATTTTTTTTGATCTGCTTTTGCGGTTATGTCAGCAGAACAGGATGCACAAATATTTTAAAAGTATGGGATTACATGCTCCCCATGAGCATAAAGAAGAAAGCAATGGCAATTGCTATGGAGATGAGCGTGGGTTTTAACCAGTTTTTCTTTTCAAAGGGGAACTCACTGCCAATATACCTGTTCCAGAAAAATTCATTTAAAATGGCAGCTCCAATAACATTTGCGATAATCGTGAGGGTGGGGGAGAGATTAAAAGCCTGCATCACCAGAGCTGTAGCAATGATATAAGCGAAAGCAAACATTCCCACCAACAGTGCCTGTTTGTTCTTGCCAAGACTTTTCAAATTTACAATAAGCAGTGCTGCAGCAAAAATAGTGGAGAAAAGAATAGCGAAGATAAGGATGAGCGTTTTGGAATATAGCTCCGGTAACTGCTGTTCATGTTTGTCTTCCTGCTCGGTCATTTCCTGGTCCTGATTTGGGGCCGTAAAATTAATGTTTTTGCCAGATTTTTGTTGCCTTCAACACATTATTTCTTCGGAAAAGCTGTCGCTGCTGATGCTCATCATAGTTAGCTTTAAGCGGATAAACTTATTTTGTGTTTTAAACTGAAACCCGGAACTTTCCCTTCGAATGAGAAAGACTAAAAACAGGTGGCTTATTGCGGCTTCGGCGGTGGGAATACATCTTTCCATAGGATCTGTTTATGCCTGGAGCGTATTCACTACTCCTCTGGTAGAACAATTTGGATGGAACCTCAAAGAAACCCAATTCAGTTTTAGTCTGGCAATTTTCTGCCTTGGAATTTCTGCTGCTTTCCTGGGGCACTTTCTGGAGAGAAAAGGGCCGCGAAAATCCGGATTGCTTACCGCATTTTTTTTCGGCCTTGGGATGATAGGCTCAGGAGTGGCGGTTGCTATGGAATCTCTCAACCTGCTTTACCTCTTTTACGGACTGCTGGGTGGAATTGGCCTGGGGCTGGGTTATATTACCCCAGTGGCTACCCTTATCAAATGGTTTCCAGATAAACCGGGACTGGCCACGGGAATGGCTGTGATGGGTTTTGGTTTTGCCGCACTTATCAGTAGTCCGCTCATAGTTTATCTTATAGAGACTGTAGGAATAGCCACAACTTTTTACATCATGGGAAGCATTTACTTCCTGGTGATCTTTTGTTCCTCCCTTTACCTTGCGCCCCCACCTCCCAACTGGATGCAGGATCAAATATTATCTGAAAACAATGCTTCAAAAAAGGTGGGTTCCCCAGTAAATTTTACATCTTCCGAAACCATTAAAAGCAGAAGTTTTTGGCTGCTCTGGTTGATGTTCTTTATCAACATATCCTGCGGAATAGCTATAATTTCTGCAGCATCACCAATGGCTCAGGAGTTTGCAGGCCTCAGCGTGATAGCTGCAGCTACTATGGTGGGAATAATGGGGCTTTTCAATGGTCTGGGAAGAATTGGCTGGGCATCATTGTCAGATCAAATTGGCAGACCCAACATATTCACTCTGTTTTTCCTCGTACAGATTCCGGCTTTTTTGCTGCTTCCGGTGGTGGAAAATCCGCTGTTGTTTCAGGTACTGTTGTTTACGATTATCTCCTGTTATGGAGGAGGTTTTGCTACCATGCCGTCCTTTTTAGGAGATCTCTTCGGCACCAAAAATCTGGGTATTTTACTGGGATATATGCTCACTGCCTGGGCAGCAGCGGGCATGGCCGGCCCTTTATTCGCTGCCTGGTTGCGATCCATTTCTGAATCATACAGCCTCACCCTTTATTTTTTTGCCGCACTTTTATTCCTGGCTCTCGTCTTATCTTTTCTGATACGGAAGTATACTGGGCACCTCAAAGTCAATGCTTCCAAAGCGGAGCCAGGTCCTAAGACTGTTGAGGTAGAACAGTAGTCTGCCATTCTGGTTAAAAACGCCTTTTCAGCTTTTAGGATCTTCTTCTTTTTTCCGGGGAAAGTTATATATTTAATTCTCATATGAAAAAGCTCCTCAGGTTTGGCCTCCTTTTGTTGTTGCTGGGAATAATTGTACTGGCTTTTGTTTATTATCCCCGTCTCAACCTCATCACGGGATTTGCTGCCAAGAATATTTGTTCCTGTGTTTATGAGGCTGAAAGAGCGCCGGAAACTGTGGCCGCCCAGGATAATAATTTTGATCCCGTCAATCTTTCGGAATATGAAGTGAATCCTGAAACCATGTCGGCTTCTTCCACAGTTTTCGGACTTAAAGAAAGAACTGCTGTTTTTAATCCCGGATTAGGTTGCACCCTCTTGCCTGAAGATGCCGACCCGCAGGATCTTTACAAATACCGCCCAAAAAGGACATTTTTAAAAGGTAATGTGCCATATCCCTACGGTCCAGGAGCTCCGGCAGATACTGTTTTTCCTGAAGTAGATTATCCTGCTCTTGAAATGGCGCTTGAAAATGCCTTTTTTGAAGCCAATAAAACCCGGGCCGTGGTGGTTTTATACAAGGATAACCTGCTGACAGAAAAATACGCCCCGGGATTTTCGGAAGAAACAAAATTGCTGGGTTGGTCTATGACCAAAAGCATCACCAGTGCTGTTTTAGGAGTGCTTGAGAAGCAGGGAAGGATCTCTCCGCAACAGGATCATCTTTTTCCGGAATGGGAAGATGATGCACGTTCAGAAATAACTTTAAACGATCTGCTCCAGATGAATAGCGGACTTGCCTGGGAGGAAGACTATACCAAAATTTCTGATGTTACAAAAATGCTGTTTTTAGCCGAAGACATGACCAGGGTGCAGCTACAAAAGGAATTGGTGGGCGAACCTGGAAATCTTTGGAATTACTCTTCAGGAACTTCAAATCTGTTGTCAGGCTATATCCGGGATCAGTTTAACAGTCATGAAGCTTATCTGGATTTCTGGTATACAGATCTAATCGACAAAATAGGCATGTCCTCCATGACCCTGGAAGCCGATTTAGGCGGAAATTATGTAGGTTCTTCCTATTCCTGGGCTACGGCGAGGGATTGGGCGAAATTCGGTCTGTTATATCTTCATAAGGGCAATTGGAATGGGGAGCAGATTATGAATGAGGACTGGGTGGAATATACAGTTGAACCCGTGGAAGGATCCGGTGGGCAATACGGCGCTCATTTTTGGCTTAATGCCGGCGGATTTTACCCCGATGTACCTCGCGACCTCTTTTCCGCAAGCGGCTTTCAAGGACAATATGTGTTTGTTATTCCCTCACGTGACATGGTAATTGTTAGATTTGGGCTTCGGGAGCATCCGGAGTTCGATCTCAATATCTTTCTTGAAGAGATCCTGGCAGCTGTTAAGGTTCTTAATTAACCATCCGAAAAGGTTATTTCCTTCCTTTTCTTCTTTTTTATGTCAATTTCTCGGTTAATGCTAAAGTTCTGCTAAAATCGGGAAGCGTTTAAAATTTCACATTTTATGCGCCGTTCTTGAAACTGTAACCATTCAACAATAAAAAAATGAAGAAAGCAAAATTTTTAAGCATTGCATTTGTTGCATTAATAGGTCTTTATTCCTGTTCAAATGATGACGATGTGGATACAGGTACAGAGGTAGATCTTAGTCTCGTCGCCGAAGCTTCAGATGATCATGTAAATTCAGCTTCCCTGCCGCAGGCGATTCTCAATTACATCACTACCAATTATCCCGATAATACTATCCATGAAGCAGAGGTAGAAGATAACGGGCAGTTTGAAGTGGAATTGAACAACGGAACAGAACTAATTTTTGATGCGCAGGGTAATTTCCTCGGAATTGATGACGACGGCGAAGATGACTTTGGAGATGAGGATATTGCTGCGGCAAATCTGCCTGAAAAAATCCGAAATTTCATAAGCACGCATTTTGCAGGAGCAAGCATTGAAGAAGCCGAACTGGAAAATAACGGAAACTATGAAATTGAACTTTCCAATGATATCACGGTTGTATTTGACGCCAACGGAGAATTTTTGGGAAGGATAGATGATGATGACAATGATGACAGCGACGACGAAGATATAGCAGTATCAGACTTACCACAGGTGGTGAGGGATTATATTGCGAACAATTATCCGGATCAAACTATCATTGAAGCCGAAAGGGAAGACGACGATACTTTTGAAGTAACTCTGAACAACGGTGTGGAATTGAAGTTTGATGCAGACGGCAAATTTTTAAGTGCCGATGATCATAATGGAGATGATGATGATGATGACGATGACGAAAGTGATGATGATGCCTAGTATATAGTCAAATCAAAGAAAAGGCTGCAGTAATAGCAGCCTTTTTTATACTTAAAAAATGAGTGTTACGGGTTATTTTAAAGGTAAGGAGGAAAGAATGTCATTAAGTTCAGATGGTTTTTGAGTGCCTAAACAAAGTTTCCTGCCATTCTTGAGTTCCACAGCAAGGCCTTTATTCCCCTTTACATTATAGACTGTACCATAGGCGGTAAAGAGCCTGATGCCCCATCCCCCTACAAAACCATAATTAACCACACGGGCAGATTTAATCTCGTGCCAGGGATATGATCTTTTTATAAAGGGGAAAAACCGGAAGCTAATGCCCTTGTCATCAATTTTAGTATGCAGGTGAAGGACGAGAAAGAGCAAACTTACCAGGATCAGGATCAAAGCGCCTAAATTGGCAATTTCATCATACAACAGAAGTGCGCCTAAAGATAAGAGCAGTAGCCATAACCACCACCGGCTGAATTTCTGTGTTTCCTTAAAATAAATTTTGCTCATCGCTCAAAGCTATCAACTTTTAGGCAATGATTTCAATGAGAATGTATTAATATCTCCTCCGGTTGGCATAGTTCACAAGGGAGAGCATCACAGGAACTTCGACTAACACTCCCACCACGCAAACCAGCGCCGCCGGACTTTGTAATCCAAAAAGCCCGATTGCCACGGCTACAGAAAGCTCAAAAAAATTGCTGGCCCCAATCATTGCAGCCGGGGCGCAGACCTGGTGCTGCAGATTCAGTTTTTTGCCGGTGCACCAGGTGATAAAGAAGATGAAATAAGTCTGTATGATCAGGGGAACAGCGATCAGAAAAATAATCAGAGGATTATTCAAGATGTTTTCTCCCTGAAAGGCAAACAACAAGATCAGGGTGAGCAGAAGAGCAATTACGCTTATGGGTTTAAAGCCGGGAAGGAATTTCCTTGTAAACCAGTCGGCTCCTCTGGAAGCGATAAGCAGCCTGCTGGTTATAATTCCTGCAATAAGCGGAATGACCACATAGATCACAATGCTTAAAATAAGCGTTTCATAAGGCACAACAACGTCTGTAATTCCAAGAAGTAATCCCACTATGGGAACAAAAGCAAAAAGAATGATCAGGTCATTAACAGAGACCTGCATTAAAGTATAATTAGGGTCTCCGTCTGTGAGATAAGACCATACAAACACCATAGCAGTACATGGGGCCGCTCCTAATATTATTGCTCCCGCAATATATTCTCCCGCCATAGCGGGGTCAATAAAGGCGGCAAAGATTTTTGTGAAAAAAACCCAGGCGAAAAAGGCCATGGTAAAAGGTTTTATGAGCCAGTTCACAATAACCGTCAGGACAATTCCGGTAGGCCTGCGACCAATCCTTCTTATGCTGGAAAAATCTATTTGCAGCATCATGGGGTAGATCATCATCCAGATTAGAACGGCGATTGGGAGATTCACTTCATAAATCTCCCAGTTGCTCACTACCTGCATAGTACTTCCGGCAAGATTTCCTATTAAAATTCCGGCACCTATGCAGAGGGCTACCCACAGGCTTAGATATTTCTCAAAAAAGGCAATTTTCTTCTGTTGGGGCATGATGTTTATTTTCCGGTTCTTAGATTTTCGGCATAAGCATTGGGCAAACGACTATGTTCAACAGCTTTGGCTGCTTTTTCCACATCGTAGTTAAACCTTATAAACTCAACTTTAATACTCTCTTTTTTTGCTGCGGAAGCAGTTTCGGCAATTTCCAGTAAGACATAGCAGCCCTGTGGATTGCCGTCCTTTGGTTTACCAACAGATCCTAAATTAATAGCATGTCTAAAATGAGGTTTTTCAGCCTCTCCCGAATTTAATATTCTGTGAAAAGGCTTATGAGTATGGCCAAAGCACATGACATCTGCTTTTGCATCTTCCATTATTCGCAGGAGGCTTTTTGCGGGCCGGTCTTCAAATAGATATTCGTTGATCTTCCTGGGACTACCATGAACCAGCAGGAGATTCAGTTTTTCTTCATTTAACTGAAATTCGATTCTAATATGTGCCGGAAGATTACGCAGGAATTTCCGGTTAGGTGCTGAGATGAGTTCATTAGTGAGTGCAATAGAGATGGCCCCGTTTGCTTTTTCTTCTTTAGATTTATAGGCACAGCCGCAGTCATTACTAGTCCGGCCAATCCCAAAATCGTAGTTCCCGGCAATGGTGGGGATCTTTCTTTGACGAATATGTTCAATGACTTCATTGGGCCAAATATTGTAACCCACGAGGTCACCCAGACAGTAAACGGCATCAACTTCCCTGGAATCAAGATCTTTAAAAAAAGCTTCCAGTGCCGGTAAATTTGAATGTATATCACTAAAAAGAGCTATTTTCATCACCTCCTGTTTTTAGCAACATTCTGAAGTTGAACAAAGATCCTGATCTAAAAAAGGAACCAGCAGCTGTTTCATTTTTTTCCAGTTGTCCTCATCAATACAATAGCAAACGCTGGTGCCTTCTACATTTCCTTTAATAATTCCGGCATTCTTTAGCTCTTTGAGATGTTGCGAAATAGTGGGTTGCGCCAACCCAATTTTGTCAACCAGGTCTCCGCAAATGCAGCTTTTGCTGTCTATAATATGCTGCAGGATCGAAATACGCGCGGGATGTCCCAGTACTTTGGCTAATCTGGCAATACGATTCTGTTCTTCAGAAAAAATTTCACTTTTAGTAAGTCCCATGAATATCCTTTTAATGCAATATTACAATAAAAGAAATGATTCTTTCTCCTGAAGAATGACTTTTCAATGTGTGGCCCATCATATAGATGGATCAAAGTCTTAATTTTTTCTAAGAAGGGTTTGGATTAAAAAATAGATGCTCTACCTTCACCTTACCAACCAATTACTAGCATGGAAATTTTTCTGGAAGTAGACACCTGGGTCGCTCTTCTCACCCTGACATTTATGGAGATTGTTCTGGGGATCGATAACATTATTTTTATTTCTATTGTTGCGGGGAAACTCCCTAAAGAACAGCAAAACAAAGCCAGAATAGGTGGACTTGGTTTAGCACTTCTTATGAGAATTGCCTTGCTTTTTAGTATAACCTGGCTTATTGGGTTAACCGAACCTGTTTTTTCCATGTTCGATTATGACTTTAGCTGGCGGGATATTATTCTTGCCGCAGGAGGGATTTTCCTACTCATTAAATCTATTCT
>AZIE01001976.1_pt1 | contig 9781 bp, 13 predicted proteins | sample 359081 | NCBI WGS metagenome assembly AZIE01 (sample SAMN02429713, study PRJNA222661) | marine sediment metagenome | biome: Sediment sample; isolation source: sample MGS-MCh from oil contaminated site at the lagoon of Mar Chica... | place: Morocco: Mar Chica | collected 2012-07-20 | depth 32 m m | reverse complement strand
TAGATATGGTGCTTGATATTGTTGATATCTCAATGTTTGAATATCACAAAAATGAGTTTGAACTGTTAATCAATGATCCGCAGAATATCTCTTTAAATGGTATTTTATTGAATGATAAACTTGAAGTTTATGATGAACAAAGATTAAAAGAAGAGTTAATTGTTTTACTATATACATTTTATACTAAAAAACTGACTTCTTTAAAGTATGACCAAACTTTAAACTTAAGAGAAAAAGGTTTTAAATTGAGAAAAGTTCAAGACAATTTAAGACAATTAAAACAAGGTAAACTTGTAAGCTACAATCTTTAATAAAATATTTAAAAAAAAAGTATATAATTTTTCTAAATAAAAGTTTTTAGGAAAAATAGATGGAAAAAATTAACTCGAAGAAGTTACCAGAAGCAATAGGTCCTTATTCTCAAGCTGTTAAAGCAAATGGTTTAATTTATACTTCAGGTCAAGTACCTTTAGATGTAGATGGAAACATGGTAGAAAGAGATATTAAGGTACAAACTAGACAAGTATTTGAGAACTTAAGAAACTTACTAGATGATGCATTAAGTGGAATGGATAAAGTAATTAAAATAACAATTTATTTAGAAAATATTGAAGATTTTGGTGTTGTAAATGTTCTTTGTGCAGAAGCTTTTGGGGAGCATAAACCAGTTAGAACTACTGTTTCTACAAAAGGTTTACCGATGAATTCAATGATTGTAGTTGATGCAATTGCTCAACCTTACGATTATTATTAAAATAAACTTTTACGCTTAAAGAAACTTTAAACTACAATTAGATAGTATTTCGTCCCGTTAAAGCAAAAAAGTTAATAAAGAATTGATAAGTTAGAGGAATAAATATGTACGCAATTATTAAGTGTGGTGGTAAGCAGTATAAAGTAACTGAAGGTGATGTTTTAGATATCGATTATACTGGTCAAGCTGCTAAAGAAACTCTTGAAATCACTGATGTTTTAGCTGTTAATGATGGTGAATTAAAAACTGGTGATGCTGTTTCTTCTGCAAAAGTAGAAGCAGAAGTTGTATTAGATGGAACTGGTGTAAATAGAGCTAAAAAAGTTATCATTTACAAAAAAAGAAGAAGAAAAGATTCTAAGTTAAAAAGAGGTTTCAGAAAGAGCTTCACAAAAATTAGAATTACTAAAATCGCTGCATAATTTAAGGAGATAAGAAATGGCTCACAAGAAAGGTCAAGGAAGTACTCAAAATAATAGAGATTCAGCTGGAAAGAGACTTGGTGTTAAGAAATTTGGTGGAGAAACAGTTAGAGCTGGTAACATCATTATTAGACAAAGAGGTACAAAAGTACACTGTGGAGAAAATGTAGGAATCGGTAGAGACCATACAATTTATGCACTAATTGATGGTGTAGTTAAGTTTGATGTGAAAAGTAAAACTAGAAAAAAAGTTTCTGTATACGCTTCATAAAAAGTTTAATTAAAACAATTTTCTCAAAGGGTGTAGTGCATTTTGCCTACACCCTTTTTTAGTTTAAAAAGTATTCTAGGTTCCTTGTAAGACCCCTTATTAATGGGTTTTATAAGGAGCCTTATTTAATAAACATTTAAAAAAGGATTTAATGTGTTTGTAGATAGTGTAAAATTTACCGTAACCTCAGGAAAAGGTGGACAAGGTTGTTCTTCATTTAGAAGAGAAAAGTTTGTTATCAAAGGTGGACCTGACGGTGGAGATGGTGGAAAAGGTGGAGATGTTGTATTTCTTGTAGATAGTAATACAGATACTCTATCATGGTATAAGGGAAGAAAAATATTAAAAGCTGATAATGGTAAGCAAGGTGAAGGTGGAAGAAGAACTGGAAAATCTGCACAGCCAATGGTTTTATCTGTACCTCCTGGAACACAAATAATCGATAATGAAACAAATGAAGTATTACTTGACCTTTTAGAAGAAGGGCAAAGGGAAGTTTTCCTAGAAGGTGGAAAAGGTGGATTAGGTAATACTCACTTTAAAAATTCAAGAAATCAAAGACCTACTTATTCTCAACCTGGATTACCAGGTGAAAGCAAAGAGATTAGACTTGAGTTAAAACTTATTGCCGATGTAGGGTTAGTTGGTTATCCAAATGTTGGAAAATCTACACTGATCTCTACTACATCAAATGCATCACCTGAAATTGCAAACTATGAGTTTACAACTTTAACTCCAAAACTTGGAGTTGTTGAAGTTGGAGATTATAACTCATTTGTTATGGCAGATATTCCAGGAATTATTGATGGTGCAAGTGATGGAAAAGGATTAGGTTTAGAGTTCTTAAGACATATCGAAAGAACAAAAACTTTATTGTTTACAATTGATATTGCAAATTATAGAACGACTACAGAGCAGTATGAAGTTTTAAAAGAAGAGGTTAAAAAATTCTCAACTGAATTAAGTGGAAGAAACTTTGCAATTGCATTAACTAAAACTGATGCATATTATGGAGAAGATTTAGAAGCTGATATCAAAGACTTCATTGAAGCTATTGGTTTAGAAGTATCAAGTGAAAACTCTTATGGTTTTGATAAATCATTACCATATTATGTGCAAGATTTAACTTACTCAAAATTTGATGAGAATAAACCATTTTTTGTATTGCCAATCTCATCTGTAACTCATTTAAATACTGAGTCAATTAGATTTGCTTTATATGAATTAATAGGACAAAAAAAGTAATGAAAAGAGTTGTTATTAAAGTAGGAAGTGCTGTTCTAAGAGAAGGCAGTGTCTTAGCAATTGAAAGATTAAACAATTTAGTTGATTTAATAGCAAAATTAAAAAATGAAAAAAAACTAGAAGTTATCTTAGTTTCATCTGGTGCAGTAGCTGCTGGAAATACAGCCTTAGATCTAGACCGTACTCAGATTTTAAATAGACAAGCATTAGCTGCTATTGGGCAACCGTTACTAATGAAACACTATAAAAAAAGATTTAGAGAACATGGTTTAAAATGTGCTCAAATGCTTTTAGTAGAAGATGATTTTGATTCAAGAAAAAGATCTGCAAATGCTAAAGGTGTTATGGAAATACTTTTAAGTAATGACATTATTCCAATTTTAAATGAAAATGATGTTATTGCAAATGAAGAGCTTTTATTTGGGGATAATGACCAATTAGCAGCCCATGCTGCACACTTCTTTGATGCAGACATCTTAGCAATACTTTCTGATGTAGATGGTTTATATGATTCAAACCCTCATGAGAATCCAGATGCTAAAATGAGAAAAGTAGTTAATTTCATTGAAGATGAAGAATTAGAAATGAAACATACTCCAAACTCTGAGTTTGCAACAGGTGGAATAGTTACAAAACTAAAAGCTGCAAACTTCTTACTAAAAAGAAATAAGATGATGTATTTATCATCTGGTTTTGATTTAACAAATGCCTATGATTTTTTAGTTGATGAAAATCATAAAAGCGGAACACTATTTAAAAAACAAATCTAATATTTTATAAGCTTCTCCTTTTGTGAGAAGCTACCCAAAAGGATAGAAAGTATGTCTAAACGAATTGTATTTATGGGTACACCAGACTATGCAACTAAAATTTTTGAGAGATTACTTGATAGCTCTTATGAAGTAGTTGCTTTATATACTCAACCAGATAAACCAGTTGGAAGAAAACAAGTTTTAACAGCACCACATATTAAACAGTTTTGTTTAGATAACTCTTTAGATATTCCAGTTTTTCAGCCTTTAAAACTAAGAGCTAACAAAGAAGTAGAAGAAGAGATTAAAGCTTTAAATCCTGACTTTATTATCGTTGCTGCATATGGACAAATATTACCAAAAGAGATTTTAGATATTGCTCCTTGTATTAATCTTCACGCTTCACTTTTACCAAAGTATAGAGGTGCAAGTCCTATTCAAGAATCATTATTAAATGATGATGAATATACAGGTGTAACTTCTATGCTAATGGAAGAAGGGCTTGATAGTGGAGATATTTTAGGTTTAGAGTATTTAAAAATAACTCCTACTATGGATGTTGTTGAAGCATTTAATAAGTTATCAGATATAGCTGCAAACTTAACAATTACAACTTTAGATAATTATGAAAAGATAAATCCTAAAAAGCAAAATGAAGCAGAAGTGAGTTTTTGTAAAAAAATCAAAAAAGAGCATGGCTTAGTTGACTTATCAAATGCAAAAAAACTATATTTAAAGTATAAAGCTTATTCTTTTTGGCCTGGTATTTTCTTAGAGAGTGGCTTAAAATTAAAAGATGTAAAACTAGTAGAAGAGAACTCTTCAAATGAAGAAGGAACAATTCTTGAACTAAATAAAGACTCTGTAGTAATTGCTTGTAAAAAAGGTTCTATTGAAGTTAAGACTCTGCAAGCTCCATCAAAAAAAGCTATTAATGCAGTAGATTTTTTAAAGGGGAAAAGAGTATCTGTTGGTGATGTTTTACAGTAAGTTTACTACTACCCTAGGTAGTAGTAAAATCCTGTAACACTTAGTAAAGATAACAATACTCCAATAACTAAAGCATTTATTGCTAATCTTTCATCAAGTCCACCTTTTATAGCTAAAACCACAGCCATAGTCATAGGTGGCATTGCTGCTTCTAAAATAGTAGTTTTACTCCAAGTATCATCTAAGTTATAGAAAATAGAGAAAGCTATTAGTACAATTACCGGTACAACAAACATTTTTATAACAATGGCAGTTGTCACTACATTTAGTTTATAAAAAATATTTTTTAGTTCTAGTTTCATACCAATTGCAATCATAGCAATAGGAACCAGTGTGGCTCCAATAGTTTCCATTGTATTCATAACAAACTGAGGCATTTCAAAGTTTTTAGCAAATACTGTTAAAAAGAACATAATAATAGGTGGGAAGAAGATTACACTTTTTGCAATTCCTCTAAAGTTTACATGTTGCCCACTTCCCCAATTGATAATAATCATACCTAAACTAACAAGAAGTAAGAATGAACCAAATAGGTCATAAATAAGAGCATATACTACATAATCTTGCCCATAGAAAGTATCTATATAAGAAAGACCTATAAATGATGTGTTTCCAAAAGTTGCAACAATCATAAATGTAGCAAGTACTTTCTTATCTAGTTTGAGTAATTTTCCTACAAAATAAGCTAATAATAGGTTACCTAAAATGATTGTATTAAACATAAAAATCAGTTCTAATGTTTCATATGTCAACTCTAAAGGATAGATTTTAGCAAATACAATTGCAGGAAGAGAAAAGTAGATAATAAACTCTACAAGCTCTTTAGAATTGTCTTTGAAAAAGATTTTGAATAAATAACCAAAAGCTAAGTATAAAGCTATTGGTAAAACTGGATCTAGCATAGTGTGTCTTCTCTTTTTATAACGATTATATTTAATAATGTCTTGAAAAATAATTATGTATAATGATTTATGGAAATAATAAATTTAAAAGAAGTTGATTCAACACATACTTACCTAAAAGAGCTTATTAAAAAAGCTGGTTTTACAAATGCTATTTGTGTTACAACAGATTATCAAAGTAATGGAATTGGAAGTAGAGGAAACTCATGGGAAGGAAAAGAAGGTAATCTCTTTTTCTCTTTTGTTATATCTAAAAATGATTTGCCAGATGATTTACAACTGCAAAGTGCTTCAATCTATTTTTCATATATATTAAAAGAAGTTTTACAAAGTCAAGGTTCAAAACTTTGGTTGAAGTGGCCAAATGATTTTTACATTGATAATAAAAAAATAGGTGGAACAATTACTACTGCAACAAAAGATTTACTTTATTGTGGTATAGGCTTAAATTTAGAGCATATAAATAGTGATTTTGGTGCATTAGACATAAAAATTGATAAAATGTATATATTAAAATTATATTTTAAAAGTTTAGAAAAAAAATCATCTTGGAAGGAAATCTTTAACTATTTTCAGATAGAATTCCAAAAGAGTAGAAAATACAAAGCTACAATTGAAAATAAAAAAATTTCATTGGAAAATGCCATTTTAAATAGTGATGGTTCTATACAAATTGACGATAAAAAGGTTTTTAGTTTAAGATGACTGAAGTTATTGCAATTGCAAATCAAAAAGGTGGGGTAGGAAAAACTACTACTGCTGTAAACCTAAGTGCTGCACTAGCACTAGAAGGTAAAAAAGTTTTATTAATAGATGCTGATCCACAAGCTAATGCAACTACATCATTAGGTTTTCAAAGAGATACATATGAGTACAATATTTACCATGTTATGCTTGGAACAAAAGAGTTAACAGAAATTGTACTTGACTCTGAAATTGAAAACTTAAAAGTAGCTCCTTCAAATATTGGTTTAGTAGGAATTGAAAAAGAGTTCTATAAAAATATGAAAGATAGAGAGTTAGTTTTAAAAAGAAAAATTGACCCTGTTAGAAAAGATTATGATTATATAATTATTGATTCACCTCCTGCATTAGGACCGATTACAATTAACACATTAAGTGCAGCTAATTCTGTTTTAATACCAATTCAGTGTGAATTTTTTGCACTTGAAGGATTAGCACAGCTATTAAATACAATTAAGTTAGTTAAGCAAACTATTAATAGACAGTTACAAATTAGAGGTTTCCTTCCTACTATGTATAGTGCTCAAAACAATCTGTCTAAGCAAGTTTTTGCAGACTTAGCACAGCATTTTGAGAGTAAACTATTTAAAGTAGATGAAAGTTCGTATGTAGTTATTCCTAGAAATATTAAACTTGCGGAAAGCCCAAGTTTTGGTAAGCCAATCATGCTTTATGATTCAATGGCTGCAGGAACAAAAGCATATACAAATCTAGCACGTGCAATTGCTGGATAATTTATTTAATTTAATATTAGGATTATAATATGGCATTAGGTAGAGGACTTGGAGAATTACTAGGTGAAGTTGAGACTGCTTACGAAAACTCAAATAGTGAATCTAGATATGGAAAAATTATTGAGATTGAAGTTGAAAAAGTAAAACCAAACCCAAATCAACCTAGAAAAATATTTGATCAAGATAAATTAAAAGAGCTATCAGATTCTATTGTAGAGCATGGCTTAATTCAACCAGTTACTGTAATTGAAGAAGATGATGGTTACATCTTAGTAGCAGGTGAAAGAAGATTAAGAGCTCATAAACTTGCTAACTTAGAAACTATCAAAGCTACAATTGTAAATATTGAAGATTTCAAACTAAGAGAATTAGCATTAATAGAGAATATTCAAAGAGATGATTTAAATATTATTGAATTAGCATTCTCATATGCTCAATTAATCAATGAGCATAATATTACACATGACGAGTTATCAAAAAAAGTATTTAAAAGTAGAGCTTCAATTACTAATACCTTAAGACTGTTACAATTATGCTCATATGTACAACAGCTATTAGCAAATGATAAAATAACTGCTGGACATGCAAAAGTTATGCTTGGACTTGATGATGATACACAAGTAAAAATTGCTGATTCTATTATCGGCCAAAAACTATCAGTAAGAGAGACTGAAAGTTTAATCAGAAGCCTAAAAACTGGTGATAAAAAGCCTGCAAAGAAGAATCAAAAATCTTCAAAAAACTATGACTTTAAACCACTTGATAATGTAATTGAAAACTTACAAAAAAGTGATCTAAAAGTTAAAGCTGAAAAGAACTATTTTAAGATAGAAATTAAATCTCAAGAGGATATTGAGAAGATTTCTAATTACTTTCGTAACACTTTCTAAAATTCTTTCTTAGAATTCCTCCTTTTAATATAATTTTATACTTGTTTTAGATAAAATTTAAGCAGTTTTAGTCAAACTAAACTGTAAAAAATATGGAGGAATGAATGTTAGACATAAGTCCTGTATTATTGCTTAGCACAGCAATAATCTTTCTTTTTGTTGTTGCAAGACTTAACAGTTGTCTATTTGTACCCCTATTAAAGCATATGGATGATAGAGATAAATCTATTAAGAAAGATTTAGAAAATGCTCAATCAAACTCTGCTGACGTAGACGGTATGTTAGAAGAAGCAAGCCACGCGATTGCCGAAGCTAAAAAAGAAGCAGCTGCTATCAGAGACCAAGCATACAATGAAGCTAAAGAAATAGCTGATGCTAAACTTGCGAGTGCTAAAGAGGAATTAGAAGCTAAGTCTCTTAAGTTCACTAAAGAGCTTGAAGACGAAACGAAAGCTTTAAAAGAATCATTAGTTGCTGCAATGCCTCAATTTAATGAGAGCTTAAAAGCTAAGATTAGCTCGATTTAATTAGGAGGTTAGGGTTGAAAAAATTATTACTACTTGGATTAGCTTTAACTCCTATGGCGTTATTAGCTTCAGCTGAAGGTGCGGAGACAAATTACGATATCGTACAAAGAACCGTTAACTTTATTATTTTTGCTGGTATCATATGGTACCTATTAGCAGATAAGTTAAAAGCTTTTTTTGCTGGTAGAACTGCTTCAATTCAAGCAGAACTTGACAAAGTACAAGATACTTTAAAAGCTTCTCAAGATAAAGTAGAAGATGCTGCTAACAAGTTAGAAGAAGCAAAAAAATTAGCAAATGAAATTGTTGAAAATGCAAAAGCTGATGTTGACTCTGTTAAGAAAAGAGTTGCAGATGCTGTAGATGCAGAAATTGCAAACCTTGATAAAGGTTTCGATGAGAAAGTAAAAATTGAAATGTCAAAAGCTAAGAAACAAATTGTTTCTGAAGTTCTTGAAGAGCTATTAAGCTCTGATAATGTTTCATTAACTCAAGATGAGTTAGCTAACATCGTACTTAAGAAGGTTGCATAATGAATGATTTAATAGCAAAAAGATATGTAAAAGCATTAATAGATGGTAGAGACGTTGAGTCTGCAACTGCTATTTGTAATGATTTAAAAACTATTTCTTCAGCTTATGGAGAAGATAAGTTTATTTCTATTGTTACTTCTTCTGAAGTAAACTCAGAAGATAAGGTTAAATTAGTTTTATCATTTGTAGATAATGCAAGTGCTGAATTAACAAATCTTGTTAAATTATTAGGAACAAAGAAAAGACTTGAAATTATTCCTGCAATTACAAGTGAATTAGAATCACAAGTTGCAAAAATGAATAATTCATATACTGGTGTAGTATATTGTAACAAAGAATTATCAACTGATTATATCTCTACTATTGAGAAAAAATTTAGTGAAAAATTCAATGTACAATTATCACTATCACAAAATGTTTGTGATTACGACGGTATCAAAGTTGATATTGATAGTCTAGGTGTTGAGATTTCATTCTCAAAAGATAGACTTAAGTCACAAATGATTGAACATATTTTAAAAGCAGTTTAGAACTTATAAAGGAGATATTGAATGGGTGCAAAAATTCAAGCAGATGAAATCAGTTCTATCATTAAAGAAAGAATTGATAACTTTGAATTAAATGTAGACGTTAACGAAACTGGGAAGATCATCTCATTTGCAGATGGTATTGCTCAAGTTTATGGTCTTAAAAATGTAATGGCTGGGGAGCTTGTTGAATTCGAAAACGGAGAAAGAGGATTAGCATCTAACTTAGAAGAAGCTTCTGTTGGTGTTGTTGTTCTTGGTTCTGGTGAAGGATTAAGAGAAGGTTCTTCTTGTAAGAGACTTGGAAAACTATTAGAAACACCAGTTGGTGAAGGTATGGTTGGAAGAGTTGTTAATGCACTTGGTGAGCCAATTGATGGTAAAGGTACTATTGAAGCAGCTGAGTCAAGATTCGTTGAGGAAAAAGCTCCTGGAATCATGGCTAGAAAATCTGTTCATGAGCCATTACAAACTGGTATTAAAGCAATTG
>AZIE01000130.1_pt1 | contig 9804 bp, 6 predicted proteins | sample 359081 | NCBI WGS metagenome assembly AZIE01 (sample SAMN02429713, study PRJNA222661) | marine sediment metagenome | biome: Sediment sample; isolation source: sample MGS-MCh from oil contaminated site at the lagoon of Mar Chica... | place: Morocco: Mar Chica | collected 2012-07-20 | depth 32 m m | reverse complement strand
GAAATGCAATGAAAGTTTGGGAAGAAATCCAACAAGGGAAACCAACTCTAAATGAAAATGGTGAATCATTATACTTAGGACACTTATTAGCTGACGAAGATTTAAGAGCTAAATTATCAGAAGAGCAAATTAGAGAGTGTTTCAACTACGAATACTACACTAAAAACGTAGATGCAATTTTCAACAGAGTTTTTAAAAAATAAATAATTTATAATCGAAAAAGGCAAGCAATATGGCAATTATGATTGAAAAAAGAAATGGGAGAAAAGAGGTTTTAGATATTACTAAAATCCAGAAAATGACAATCGATGCAACAAAAGATTTAGATGGAGTATCTCAATCTGAGTTGGAACTTGACGCACAAATTAAGTTTGTTGATGGAATGAGTTCTGCAGATATCCAAGATGCACTAATTAAGACAGCAGTAGAAAAAATAGATATAGATGTTCCAAACTGGACATTTGTTGCTGCAAGACTGTTTTTATTTGACCTTTACCATAGAGTTGGGAAATCAACTCATGGTATTAAAGGTGAGCCATATTGCCATTTAAAAGAGTATCTAAAGTATGGAAAAGAAGCAGGAAGATTAATTCCTAATCTTGGTGAAGGCTATGACTTAGATGATTTAAATGACTATATTGATTCAGATAGAGATTTACTATTTAACTATCTTGGAATTAAAACTTTATATGATAGATACCTAATCAAGAACAAAGAAGGAAACCCAATAGAGCTTCCTCAGCACATGTTTATGGCTATTGCTATGTTCTTAGCTCAAAATGAAGACAATAAGCAACAAAGAGCAAAAGAGTTCTATGATGTAGTATCTAAATTTGAAGTAATGCTTGCAACTCCTACATTATCAAATGCTAGAACAAATAGACACCAATTAAGTTCTTGTTATATCGGTTCATCTCCTGATAATATCGAAGGTATTTTTGATGGATATAAAGAGATGGCACTACTATCTAAGTATGGTGGTGGTATTGGTTGGGATTGGAACCAAATCAGAGCTTTAGGTGGGATGATTGATGACCATAAAAGTGCAGCTGGTGGTACTGTTCCATTCCTTAAAATCACAAATGATATTGCAATCGCAGTTGACCAACTAGGTACAAGAAAAGGTGCAATTGCAGTATATGTAGAGCCATGGCATATGGATATTACAGACTTTATTGACTTAAAGAAAAACTCTGGTGAAGAAAGAAGAAGAGCACACGATTTATTCCCTTCATTATGGATTACTGACCTATTTATGGAAAGAATCTTAGAGGATTCTCATTGGACTTTATTTGACCCACATGAAGTAAAAGATTTATCAGAGCTTCACGGTGAAGAGTTCAAGAAAAGATATGTAGAGTATGAAAATGATGAGTCTATTACAAAAGATAGAATCAAAGCAAAAGATTTATGGAAGAAGATATTAACTTCTTACTTTGAATCAGGAAGTCCATTCCTATGCTTTAAAGACAATGCAAATAGAGCTAATCCAAATGCACACGTTGGACATATTAGGTCTTCAAACCTTTGTACAGAGATTTTCCAAAATACAAACCCTAATCACTACAAGATTAAATTAGAGTTTGAAGATGGAACAATTGAAACTTACGAAGAAGAAGATATTGTTTTAGTAGATGGTGGACAAGAGAAGAAAGCAAACAAAGTAAGTGCTCTTGACTCTATCAATGGTAAAAAAGTATTTATTGTTGAAAAAGAGAAGATTGATGGAGATACAGCAGTTTGTAACTTAGCTTCAGTAAACCTATCTAGAATCTTTACAAAAGAGGATATTGAAAGAGTTGTTCCAATTGCAGTTAGAATGCTTGACAATGTAATTGACTTAAACTTCTATCCTCTAAGAAAAGTAAAAGCAACAAACCTAAAATCAAGATCTATTGGTCTTGGTGTTATGGGTGAGTCTCAAATGCTTGCAGAGCAAAAGCTTGTATGGGGAAGTGAAGACCACTTTAAGAAGATTGATACAATTATGGAAGCGATTTCATATAATGCAATTAAATCTTCATCTGAGTTAGCAGTAGAGAAGGGTATTTATCCTACATTTGATGGTTCAAATTGGTCAAAGGGTATTATGCCTCATGACCATGCTCCACAAGCTGTAAATGCACTTGTAGACAAAGATTTATTTGATGCAGGATATGATTGGGATGCATTAAGAGAGCAAGTAAAAGCAAATGGTATGAGAAATGGTTACCTAATGGCTATTGCTCCTACATCATCTATTTCAATTCTTGTAGGAACAACACAAGCTATTGAGCCAGTTTATAAAAGAAAGTGGTTTGAAGAGAACTTATCAGGACTTATTCCTGTAGTTGTACCAAACTTAAGCCCTGAAACTTGGGTTTACTATACACCAGCATATGAAGTAGATCAAATAGATATTATTAAAGCTGCTGCTGTTAGACAAAAATGGATTGACCAAGGGCAAAGTACAAATATCTTTATGAGTTTAGAAAAAGCAAGTGGTAAATATCTACATGAGATTTATACTACAGCTTGGAAGCTAGGTCTTAAATCAACTTATTATTTAAGATCTCAATCTCCTGAGGCTTCTAATGATGTTGAGGACAGAAGTATGGAGTGTGCAGGTTGTCAATAAGATAACCTTACACTTTTTACATACAAAAGTCTAAAATTAAAATATATAATGTCAAAAAAACAGAGGTAAAACAAACGTGGGTAGAAAAACGATATATAATCCAGATTCTAAAGAGACTTTCAACGAAAGAAGAATCTTCGGTGGAAATCCAGATGGAATGATTAACTTCACAAAGATGAAGTATCAATGGGCTTTAAATCTTTGGGATACAATGGAAGCAAATACATGGTTCCCTAAAGAAGTACAAATGACTGGTGATGCTAAGGATTATAAGTATCTAAGTCCAGCAGAAAAAAGAATGTATGATTTAGTACTTTCTCAATTAATCTTTATGGATTCATTACAAACAAATAACCTAATGGATAATATCAATCCATATATCACTGTTCCTGAGATTAATGCTTGTTTATCAAGACAATCTTATGAAGAGGCAAATCACTCAAAATCATACGCAGTTATGGTTGAGTCTATTTCTGATAATACAGATGAGATTTATGAGAAGTGGAAAACAGATGAAAAGCTAAGAGAAAAAAACAACTATATTGCAGATGTTTATCATAACTTAGCAGGGGATATTACTGATGAAAAGATGGTTTTAGCTATGTTTGCTAACCAAATCTTAGAAGGTCTATATTTCTACGCTGGATTTGCTGCTATGTATGCCCTTGGAAAATCAGGAAAAATGCTTGGTTCTTCACAGATGATTAGATTTATTCAAAGAGATGAAGTAACTCACTTACTTCTTTTCCAAAACATGATTAACTCTACTAGAAAAGAGAGACCTGAACTATTTACAGCTGAGTTAGAGCAAACTGTAAGAGGTATGTTTAGAAAGGCTGTAGAGCTTGAAGCTTCTTGGGGTGCATATATTACTCAAGGACAGATTCTAGGGTTTACTGATGCTATTATCACTCAATATATCCAATATCTTGCAGATAGAAGACTTGAAGCTGTTGGTTATGCTCCTGAGTATAATGTGAAGCATCCTATTCCTTGGGTTGATGGGTATGCGTCATTTAATGACCAGAGAACTAACTTCTTTGAAGGGAATGTAGTAAACTACTCGAAGGGTTCTATCGACTTCGACGATTTTTAATAGGTCTTTTAGACCAATCTTTGCGTTGGAGCAGAACTTTAGCTCAAGTCACTTGACATGAGCAAGCTCCTTTCGCTAAAAACCTCCTCCGCCTTAACCTTGACAAAATACCTATTAAAGTGCATTTTTTTCATATAGGTATGTTGTTCCCTTAGAAGTGATATTATAACAATCTTGTACATGACTATAATTTATTAAATGTTTTTCTTTAAGTGTATTAATAAAGTATTTTAGTTTTGCATTATCAATATCTAAATGATTTTTAATTTGAGTAAAAGTTACATTACTGTGGTTAGCTAAGAATAATAGTATATCAATAATTATTTCTTCTTTTAAATTTTCTACCTCCATGAGGTTTTTAACTTGAATAGATAATTTATTGTTTAGCTCATTATTTTTGCTTTTTAATGATTGAACAATTTTATCTTTATTTTCTAATTTCTTTTCAAGTTCTTCAATAGAGTTTTTATTTTCTTGGAGACTTTTGATTTGGTTTAAAAAGTCTTCTTCTTTTTGTAAAAATATTTTATTTTCATTTTGATACTCTTGTATTGAAGAATCTTTTGAGTTAATTAATTCCTTAAGTTTAAGTATTTCACTGTCTTTTTTGCTAAATGTTTCATCAAAACTAAGTTCTAATTCGGTAAACCTTCTCTGTAATTCTCCAAACTCTTTTTTAGTAAGGACTTTTCCATTACTTATTTCTTTGAGATTATTTTGGTGAGTTATCCATAGTTTGAAAATAAAATTACTTGCAAAGGGAAGAATTAGAATGTATATTAAAGTGAATAATAAAGGAATGAGCAGACCATTTCCTAAAAAAACTAGATAATAAATATCAAATCCATCCCAAAAAGTAATTTTTTCTTGAGGGTAAAGTGTTTTAATTAAATTAAATTTCTCATTTAAGTTCATATCACCATCAAACAATATCATTACAAGTTTATAATTAAAAAGTAACCAATAAAAAATAAATGCACCTAATAGTGGGCTAGAAGTTCTTTCGTACATGTGTGCTTTAAATGAGTTAACAATATCTTTCATATCTTCTCCATAAAAATAATGATTTATTTTATCTAAAAACTATTTAATAGGCTGTTATTCTCCACATCTGCAAAAGCTGAGGATTTGTAAAGTATTTGCGAAATATGTGAGGACTGTTTGAAGAAATAAAAGTGACTAACTCACTTTTATTTATGAGTTCCGCAACATAGCAAATAGTTTTCAAATACGAAGGCACTTGCGCGAGCAAGCTTTGAAGCCGTGGTTGCTTTTTGCGATACTTTTTTCAATAAAAAAGTATTAAATAATTGTAATCCAAATGAAACCAACCCTTAATAAAATAATCTTATCAAATATAAAAAAGGGGAAGTTATGACACTAAAATATGAGAGCGGATTTTTATTTCTAAGTATGAGTATTAGCTACTTCACAACAGCATATTTAAGCTATTTTTTTATTTACTAAAACTATCTATTTCTTCTATCTTTACAGGTTTTGCAAAATAGTAACCTTGGAATAGCTTACAACCTAAGCTAACTAAAAAGTCATATTGCTCTTTAGTCTCTATTCCTTCTGCAACTACTTGCAAGTCTAAAGCCTCAGCAAATAGAAGTATACTTTTAACAATAGCTTCATCAGCTTTGTTTTCTAAGATATTGTTTACAAAAGACCTATCTATCTTGATTTGATTTAAAGGTAGTTTCCTTAGGTATTGTAAAGATGAGTATCCTGTTCCAAAGTCATCTAAAGAGACTTGTACCCCTAACTCTTTTATTTTAAGCATCTTATCTTTTACCTCTTCAAGACTTTTTGCAAGTATTGATTCAGTTAGTTCTACTTTTAGAAGATTTGATTTTACATTGTATTGTTTTAGATACTTTTCAATAACAGATACAAAATCCTCCTCTAGAAACTGTTTTGCACTAATATTAATAGCAATGACCCAATTTGATGTTTCTTTGCTTTTTTGCCATGTTTCTAGCTGTTTACAAGCTGTTTTTATAACCCATGAACCAATAGGAATAATCAAACCAGTCTTTTCAGCAGTTGGAATAAAAGTATCAGGGGGAATCATTCCTTCTTCTGGATGTATCCATCTGATTAAAGCTTCTGCTCCATATACACGATTTTCATCATCATATTGTAGTTGATAATAAAGCTTGAAATGCTCCTCTTTTATAGCTTTGATTAGTTGTGAATAAGTATCAAGATGGTTTTGTGCCATATTCTGTGCTTGTTTATCAAAATATGAGAAGCTCTTTTCCTCTTTCTTTGCTTGATGTAAAGCTGTATCTGCTTGTTTTAGTAGCTTATTTGCATTATTGCAGTTTTTGTTATAAATAGATAGTCCTGCGTAGATTATAGGGTTTATTGTTTTATCTTCTATTTTTATTTGCTCAGATAAAGTAGATATTAAAAACTCTGTTAAAAGTTTGGCTTCAATAGAGGCTTGGTTTTTATGTTCGTGAATATGTGGAAACCATACAGCAAACTCATCGGCTGCTATTCTAGCTATGATTGAAGCATCGTTAAATATCTTCTTTATTTTTGAAGTGATTACCTCAAGTACTTTATCTCCTACACTATAACCATAAGCGTCGTTAATCATTTTAAAATCTTTTAAATCAAAACAAAGAAGTAATCCCCATCTAAACTGCTCTTTTTTGTCTAGGTGAGTTTGTATTTCATTTAAAAGCATCTCTTTATTTGCTAATCCAGTCAAAGAATCATACTGTTTTAAGTACTCAACCTTTGCTTCTGTCTCCTTTTGAATAGTCAAATCAATAAATGAAGCAACATAATAAATCACATTTAAATCATCATCTAAAACAGCTTGAATAGTTAGGTGTTCTGGGAAGATTGTTCCATCTTTGTGTTTATTGTATATTTCACCACTCCAGTGATTATACTTATTTAGTTTTTCTTTCATCTCTTTATAGAAGTTTTCATCTTGATATCCAGACCTCAAAACACTAGGAGTTTTTCCTATAACTTCCTCTTTTTCATATCCAGAGATTTTAGTAAAGGCTTTATTTACTTGAAGAATTCTTTCTTTTGCATCGGTAATCATCATACCACTTCTAGTTTCAAAAGCAGCAGCAGCTATCTTTTCAGCTCTTTGAGAGTTTTCAATTCTTTGAAGCATGTAGTTGATTTCATCATAAAGTTTGCCTATTTCATTATCTTCATTTGTATGGGCTCTATTTTTCAATGAATCGATAATATCAATCTTGCTTAAAAAAGATACTAGTTTTAAAATAGGTTTTGTAAATCGTTTAGCAAAGAAGTTTGCAAGGGCAAAAGATAAAAGTAAAAGGATTATAGAGATAGAGATTAAAATAGGAATATCTCTTTTTACTATATCCCCTAGAGTTTTAACTTTAAAATTTAGCTCAACAACTCCTAGTTTTGTGCCTTGATATGTGGCATCAACATAGAGTTTTAAAAGATTGTTTTTAATACTACTTATTCTTTCAAAGTCATTTTTTAGAGCTTTTGCTTCAAAGTTTTTATTGTCTTTACTATATTGAAAAACTGCCTTTTTATCTGTTTTATATAGAACCATTGAGTCAATATTATCAAAAGATTTTAGCTTACTTGTAATATCTGCTGCAACAGCTACTTTCTTTAGCAAGATAAGTTTTGCAATATCTTGACTTAATACCTTTGCAACAGTACGAGATAGCTCAATTGTTTTGTCATACTGAGATTTCATATTCCAGTAAACAAAACCAGAATATCCTACTGTACCAGTTATCAAAGTAACTAGTAAAATCATTAAAGTAAGTCTTCTTTTTATTGAACCTCTGTATTGTTTTTGTGTCATAACTACAATGAAGGGTTTTCTATAGGAACTGCTTCATCATTTCCCCACTCTGCCCATGAACCATCATATACACTAGTTTTATATCCTAGTTCTTGAAGCACAATATAGTTTAGTGCAGCATCAGCTCCACCATCACAATAAAGGATTATCTCTTTATCTTTTGGAATGTCTTTATATACAGTTTTTAACTCATCAAGATTTTTAATTTTATTACCTGTACTAGTAACTTGGTAGTTTTGTGTACAAGCATAGTTTTGTGCTGTAGGAATATGTCCAAATCTTTTTGCAATAGACTCTTTACCTAAGTAGTGAGACTCTTTTCTTCCATCAATAATTGTCTTTTTACCAATAGAAAGTAGGGTGCTTAGTTTTGTTTGAACTTTTGTATTATCAACTCTTGGAGTGAAGTTACTTTTTTTAGGAATAAAAGGTTTAGAGCTAAGAGTTAGGGCATTTTCTTCCCAGTTTTTATAGCCTACATTTAAAACACCAACATTGTTGTGTCCTAGAATTTCAAGTATCCAATAAAGCCTTGCTGACCAGATAAAACTTCCATCATCATATGCAACAACTAAAGAGTCATTTTTGATTCCAGCATTAGAGAAAAGTTCTTGGAGTTGTTCAATATTTGGCATAAAGAATTTTTCAGCAAAAAGATTCTCTAAAGCAGGGATATTAACTGCATTTTTTATGTGGTCTTTTTCATAAAGCTCTTTTTTTCTTAAGTCCAATAATACAAGATTTGAATTTGAGATATTTTGTTTTAACCAAGTTAGGTCAACTATTGAGGGCATATTTTTTTCATTAGCAAAAACACAGATGCTAAAAATAAAGATTAACAGTAGTTTCTTTACCATTTTGTGGCCTTTATAGCAAATTAAATAATAAGTATAGCCACTATTTTCTTAAGTTTATAGAGTTAGTTATAAAAATTTATCTAAATTTAAGCTATAGCTCTAGTTTATAGCCAACTCCCTTGATATTTATAATAGAATCTTTGCCAAGTATCTTTCTTAGGTTTTTAATATATGTTCTAACAGTAGTATCCGTTGGGGCTTCATCATAAACCCAATTGTTAAGGGCTATCTCTTCTATAGAAACTGCTTTATTTGAGTGTTTTAAAAGGTATTCAAAAACCTTTGCTTCTGTCTTTGATAGTTGAAACTTTTCATCTTTTAAAAGAATGGCTTTTAAATCATAGTTGTAAGAGATTTCATCATTTATCTTTTGCTCTTCCTTTGATTCTATTTTTCTTAGTCTTTTGATATTGTCAATTCTAAGTTTTAACTCACTTAGGTGAAAAGGCTTTCTTATATAATCATCGGCTCCTGCATTAAAACCTGTTTCCATATCTTTTGTAGTGTGAAGTGAAGTTATAAAAATAGTTGGAATATCTATTGAGTTTGCTTTAAGGCTTTTTAATAAATCAAAGCCATTTATAGAAGGTACATTTACATCTAGAATAAGTAAATCAAAGTGTTGCTCAAAGATAAGTTCATAGGCTTCTTGTCCATCATAAGTAGAAACTGTTTCATACTCTAACTCTTCTAAAAACTCTTCAATAATCTCATGTAAAAGGGTATCATCTTCTAGTAATAATATTTTCATTTTTAAACTCCATAATAAAGTATATAAACTACACGTGGAAGTTATGTGGAAAATGCTATAATTAATTTTCAAAAGGAGTATACCATAGATTTAACTAGAAGTGAAAAAGTAACCTTTATAAGATTTCTGTCTTTATATTTAGGGGCTTCGTTTATTTTATTACTGTTATTATCATTGTTATATTACCAAAATGAAAAGACTTTGCACCTTGATTTAGCAAAAACAAAAATGGAAAATATCTCTTCACAATTATCTTCAAGAATTATCTTTTCACATATGATGGACTCAAAACTGGATATTGATGATTATTTAAATATGAAGCAATATGAAATCGCTTTTTATGATAGAGATGGTAAAAAAATCCTTGGAAATTTTAATGACAAAATAAAATTAGAAAATGGTTTTTATCAAAAAGATAGCAACTATATATTAGTAGATAACTCTACCTTTGGACATCTAGGTATTTTTCACACAGTAATAAAAGATAAACTCTTCCACTCTTTAGTTCATACCACTAGAAACAAAGTATTAGTAGTATTTTTAATTACTTACTCTTTTATTGCTCTTATTGGCTTCTTTTTAGCAAAACTATTTATAAAACCTATTAAAGATGAGAGAGAAAAACTAAACAACTTTATTAAAGATACAACTCAC
>AZIE01005739.1_pt1 | contig 10052 bp, 9 predicted proteins | sample 359081 | NCBI WGS metagenome assembly AZIE01 (sample SAMN02429713, study PRJNA222661) | marine sediment metagenome | biome: Sediment sample; isolation source: sample MGS-MCh from oil contaminated site at the lagoon of Mar Chica... | place: Morocco: Mar Chica | collected 2012-07-20 | depth 32 m m | reverse complement strand
AGAATATTTGTTTGGAATGCAATTTGATCAATCACTGAAATCGCTTCATTGATTGAGTTTACTTGCTCATCAATCTCACTCATAGCCTGATTTGTTTTAAGTGCTAAACTTTCACCTTGATTTGCAGAAGCAGTTACACTTGTAGTTAAATCATTCATTTGAGAGATTTTATTTGTTGTAAGTGTTATATTACTTGTAATCTCTTCTAAAGATGAAGCAGTCTCTTCTAGTGATGCTGCTGCTTCATTTGAACTTATATTTAAAATCTCTACATTTTCTAAAAGAGTTTTTGAACTATCATCTAAGATAAGCCCATTCTTTTTATTTTCAATTAGCATTTTTGTAATAGATACACCAAGTTCATTTACCCCACCAGAAAGTTTTTCTAAGTGTTCTTTGATTCCATGAGTATCTATTTTTTTAAGATAGTTATAGTTTGAGAACTCTTCTAATACATTTAAAATATTATCAATATTATGTTCTAAAGTATCCCCCATGTTATTTAAAACATCTTTTAGTTTGTTTAATGATGGGTTAGAAACTTCTGTTGTAATTCTTTGGCATAAGTCACCTTGCTCAAACTCTCCTAATACCGCAACTGTTTCTTGAATAATTCTATTGTCTTCATCAAGGCTTTTTTTAGTTTTGATGATATTTTCATTAACAAGTTGACTCATAGCACCAATCTCTGTTTTTGAGTTACTTTTGAATAGTTCAATATCAGAAATCTCTCTATTTACATATTTAAAGAAGTTTAATAGTCCCTCTTGGAATTGTGATAATTCACTACTAATATTTTTTGGAATAAAAATAGATATTGTAGAAATGAAAATTAAAACTAAAATAGAAACAATAATTAAAACAATTTGAACTAAACTATTATTTGAAGAAACATCTTTTTCAACTAATGTTTGTTCATTTTTTACTAGTTCTTTTATCTTTTCTACATTATTTGCAATTGAAGGTTCTAAAATATCCATCTTTGCAATAAAACTATTTGTAGTTTTAATTGCTTCTATAATATTTTTTAAATCACTTACATAAAAGTTGATAAATTTAATAGCTTCTTCTAGTTTCTCTTTTTGCTTAGTGTTTGAAATTTGTGTTCTAAGTAATGCAATCTCTTTTTTTAAAGTTGCAAACTCTTTTCTTGCATTTAAGTTATCTTTTTCACTACTTGAAATTAAAAACTTAGTTGTATGAAGTCTTGCTAATAATAAAATTCTAATATCTTGTGCTACTTCAAAGGCTACTTTCTCATTCGAAATATTTTTCATATCAGTCATTATTGAAGTTAATAAAGACTCAATATTTTTACCATAAGCACCTAGGTTTGAAAATAGTTCATCTCTTAGACTCATATAAATAGTTACATCTGCAAAGTGATTTTTGTAGTTTGCTAAGTCTTCTTCTATTTTACTTATTAAAGCTTTTCTCTCTTTGTTTAGTACAAAGGCTTTTGTTTGTTTTACAAACTTTTCATTTATAGTATAGTAATCCATAAATTCATCAATATTTTTTTGAGAGCCAGTATTTATAAACTCTTTTACATTCATTTTCAAAATAAGCATATTTGATTGAACTTGACTTACAATTTGAGTCTCTTTTGACATAGCTCTATAATCTCTAAAACCATTAATAGATTTGTCAATACCAAAAATACTATATGAACTAACAAGTATTACAAGAAGTGCAATAATTGAAAAAGAGATAGTAAGTTTTCTTTTGATTGAAAAATTATTCATTTTTACTCCAGTATTTAATTGATAATGAATATCAAATTAGTTAATAAAAAAATGAAATAATAATTAAAAAAAGATAGAAGAAGCTTAAAAATAAGTAGTATTTATATTAAATATTAAAATATATTATAAAGATAACAAAAAAATAATAAAACCACTTTTAAAATGGCTTTATTATGTAATAATTATGTAGGTTAATTATTGATTTGAAGGGGTTTTACTTTTCTTTCAATTAGAAGAGCACCAAATGGAATTAATGATAAAACAAACAGTTGAAATACAAATCCAGTATCCCATTCTTGTTTTATTTTAGCTTCAAAAAGTGAAATCATAAAAATGATAAATAATATTCCGTGAGTCATTCCTACAATCTTAACTGGAATTGGATCACCACCAATATATTTAATAGGCATTGCTATAAATACTAAAACTAAAAATGATAGACCTTCAATAGCTGAAATTACTCTAAATCGCCCTAAAGCACTACTAAGCATTTATTTTCCTTTTTTATTTTGTGAAATTATATAGTTTTTTAATTATACTTTGTTTATAGTGGAAATTAAGTGTACTAATTAAAATATAGTTTTTTTAGTATCTTAATCTGCTCATTTTGCAAATAATTAAACTTGAACTCACACTCTTTTAAATAGTAAAAAAAGTTTTCTTCATTTACACCTTTGTATTTTCGCAAGTTTTTTTCTAAGTATTTCCAAAATATATTTAGAGGAGTGCAGTATGAATCTATAGAGAATATTCTGTGCCATCTTAGATAGTTTTCAAAGGTTTTATTATCATGTTCACTATTATAAATAGGAAGTTTAGGCATAAGAAGAGTATAGATTCTATCATTTGAATAAAAACCAATAATATTTATAGCATTGTATAAAGACTTTTGTTTATCTTTTTTTTGTTTATCAGTAAAGTAATAAAACTCTTCATAAGAACTATTGTCTTTGATAGAAGATTGATAAACATCTTCAAGGTGGGTTGCAATAAGTTGTCTAAAAAGATTGTATCTATTTTTGATTGTTCTATAGTTTACATTTAAAAGTTTGGCACATCTATTTGCACTAACTTGGTTACAGAAAAACTCGATTACAGTTATATCTGTTTGAAGTTTTTTTAGGGAAAACTTTCTTTTGCAAGAAGAGCATTTCTTGTAATTGTCTTGTAAATCATATAAATGTTTGTTATTGCAATATGGGCATCTTTTTATCATGGTAACAATTCTACTATTTTTGTCCTAAAAGTACATAAGTGAACATACTCGTTAGCTAAATTTCAGTTTGCTATAAATAAACTGCTAAAAGAATAATAAATGAACGTTCATTAAAAAGGAATAAAAATGTGTACAGATTGCGGATGTAGCATAACAGACCACCACCATCATGACCATGATCACTCACACGATCATCACCATCATTCAGACTCAGCTTCTCACCAAGCTGCCCATGACACTTTACATCATAATCCACAGTTAAATGATAGTAAAACAGTAGCAGTTATTAAAAAGATTTTAGACAAAAATGACCATGAAGCAGCTCATAATAGAACACACTTTGATAAACAAAATGTTTTAGGTATCAATCTTATGTCAAGTCCAGGAAGTGGAAAGACAACTTTACTAGAACACTTAGCCCCTCTTACAGATTTTAAATTTGCCGTTGTTGAAGGTGATTTAGAGACAAATAAAGATGCTGAAAGATTACAAGCTAAGGGAATTAAAGCAGTACAAATACAAACTGGAAGCGCCTGTCACTTAGATGCATTTATGGTTCATAAAGGTTTACATGATATGCCTTTAGATGATTTAGATGTATGTTTTGTAGAAAATGTAGGAAACTTAGTTTGTCCAGCATCTTATGATGTGGGAACACACTTAAATATAGTATTAGTAAGTGTACCTGAGGGTGAAGATAAAATTGCTAAATATCCAGTGATGTTTAGAGCTGCTGATTTAATTCTTTTTACAAAAGTAGATTTACTTCCTTATTTTGAGTATGACTTAGAAAAAGAGAAAGAAGTTGCTAGAAAACTAAAACCAAATGTTGATATCTTAGAAGTTTCTACAAAAGATGAAGATAGCTTAAAAGCTGTAGTTGAGTGGATTAATTTTAAAAGAAAAATGAGGTAGAAAGATTAAATAGCAATTTTACTTATTAAGGCTTCACCATGGGTTCCCCAAAACTAAAGTTTTGACCCTATGGTTGCAGAATCATTCGTAAAATAGATTTAATCTTATTAAAAAAAAGTTAAAAATGGAACATTTTTAAGGAGAAAAAGGTGTGTTTATCAATACCATCAAAAATCACAAAGATAGATAAAGAGAATAATGTAGCAACTGTAGATACTATGGGTGTTGAAAGACAAGCTTCTTTAGAGTTAGTTGACCAGCCAGTTGAAGTTGGAGATTATGTTTTAATACACATCGGTTTTGCAATGAATAAAATCGATGAAGAAGATGCTTTAGCTTCCTTGGAAGTTTACAAAGAGATAATTGAAAAGATGGAAGAAGAAGAGCGTAGGCAAGCAATTTTAGAAGATGATGCCTGTCCAAATAGAGGCTAAAATGAGTGAATTAAAGCTAAAAGATTTATATGATGGGTTTAGAGACCCTGATACAATAAAAGCTTATAAAAAAATCATTAAAGAAGATGCTAAAAAATTAGAAAAGCCAATAAATATTATGGAAGTATGTGGTGGACATACTCATACAATAATGAAGTATGGAATACCTCAATTACTTCCAGAAAATATTAACTTTATTCATGGTCCAGGTTGTCCAGTTTGTATTATGCCAAAGGAAAGAATAGACCATGCATATATTTTATCACTACAAGACGATGTTATCTTAGTAACTTTAGGTGATATGATAAAAGTTCCAGGAAGTAATGGAAGCTTACAAGATGCAAGAAGTAAAGGTGCTGATGTAAGGTTTGTATATTCACCACTTGAGTGTATAAAAATAGCACAAGAAAATCCTACTAAAAAAGTGATATTTTTTGCAATAGGTTTTGAAACAACTACGCCTATGACTGCTGCTTTAATTGATACAGTAGTAAAACAAAATATTGAGAATATATTCTTTCATATAAATCATGTAACAGTTCCTGAAGTAATGAGAGAGTTAATAGATAGTAGAGATGAGCATGTAGATTCATATAATCATCAAATTGATGCTTTCTTAGGACCTTCTCATGTTTCTGTTATAAGTGGTAGTAAGATTTATGAAGAGTTCCCAAGAGATTATAACAAGCCAGTAGTTGTTGCAGGTTTTGAACCAGTAGATGTTATGCAGTCTATTTCTATGATAGTAAAACAGTTTATTGAAAAAAGATGTGAGCTTGAAATTGAGTATAAAAGATTGGTTTCTTATGATGGAAATATCAAAGCTCAAGAGTTAATCAATAAATACTTTGAAAAGATAAGTCTTTTTAAATGGAGAGGTTTAGGAAATATAAAAGATTCTGGACTTAAATTACGAGATGAATACTCTAAATATGATGCTGAAGTTATTTATAAAGATATTTTACCTATAGGGGAAATAGAAGACCATAAACTTTGTATTTGTGGAGATATTTTAAGGGGGATGGCTAGTCCTCCTGAGTGTACTATTTTTGGTACTGCCTGTAAACCAAGCAGTCCAATTGGTTCTTGTATGGTAAGTAGTGAAGGTGCATGTGCAGCATACTACAAATATGGTAATCTCTTGAAGTAAGGAAAAAAATGAAAACAATAACTTTAGCCCATGGAAATGGTGGACAAGAAAACAATGAACTTATTTCAAAAGTTTTTTATAAAGCCTTTAAAAATGATATTTTAGACAAAAGTGAAGATGCAGCAGTTATTGAAAATGGTAACTTAGCTTTTTCAACTGATTCTTTTACAGTTAGTCCACTTTTCTTCAATGGAGCAGATATAGGAAAACTTGCTATTTGTGGAACATGCAACGACTTAGCTATGATGGGTGCAAAACCTAAATACTTAACTTGCTCTGTTATTATTGAAGAGGGACTTGATAAAAGAACTCTAGATAAGATAGTAAAAAGTATGAAAGAAGAGCTTGAAGTAAATGGTGCTGTTGTTGTAAGTGGTGATACAAAGGTAGTTCCAAAAGGAAGTGTAGATAAAATCTTTATAAACACAACAGGTATTGGCGAGATACAATATAAAGGTATTAGCTCAAACAATATCACAAGTGAAGATACTATTTTAGTTAGTCGTGATATAGGAGCTCATGGAGCAACTATTTTTGCAAGTAGAGAAGGTATTGATATGAATACAAACCTAAAGTCTGATTGTGCTTCACTTTATCCACAAGTAAAAGCTTTAATTGATGCAGGTATTAAAATTACTGCTTTAAGAGATGCTACAAGAGGTGGAGTTAGTGCTGTTTTAAATGAGTGGGCAAAACAATCAAATATCTGTATTGAAGTAGAAGAATCTTCTATACCAGTTTCTGATGAGGTAAATGGTATTTGTGAATTACTTGGTTTTGAAGCAATGGCTTTAGCAAATGAAGGAACATTTGTACTTGCTATTAAAAATGAAGATGCACAAAAAGCTTTAGAAGTTTTAAAACAGACAAATGAAACTGCTTCAATCATAGGTTCTGTATCAGCTGAACATATTGGAAAAGTTGTATTAAACTCTGCTTGGGGAACAAAAAGATTTTTAGAGTTACCAACTGGTGAGTTACTACCAAGAATCTGCTAAGAAAATAAATGAAAATACTACTTCTTATTAGCTCTTTTAATTCCTTATCTCAAAGAGTATATACTGAATTAAAAGAGTTAAATTATGAAGTAGCTATTTGTTTATCTTCTCAAAAAAACTTACAAGAAGAGATAAAAAAGTTTAATCCAATCCTTATCTTTTCACCTTTTTTAAAAGAGTATCTTTCAAATGATATAACTTCAAACTATCCAACATTTATCTTGCACCCTGGTGTTATTGGAGATAGAGGTCATCAATCTTTAGACCATGCAATAAATGATGAAAAAGAGAACTGGGGCGTTGTGATACTAAAAGCAAATGAAGAGTTAGATGCAGGAGATATTTATGCGTCTGCTAACTTTTTTATGAGAAAGGCAAGTAAAGGGTCTATTTATAGAAATGAAGTTTGTGATGCCACTTCAAAAGCTTTAAAAAAGCTTCTTGAAAACTTCTCTAACAAGAATTTTAAAGCAACTCCTCAAATAAAAAATGAAATACATGAAAGACTAACTCAAAGCAATAGAAAAATAGATTGGCAAAAAGATAGTGTAGATGTGATAATCAAAAAAATCAATATGAGTGACTCTTATCCTGGAGTTGAAGAAGAGTTTTTTGGTATTACTTGCTATATGTATGGAGTTTGTAAAGAAGATACTTTAAGAGGAAAACCTAAAGAGATAATTGCAAAAAGAGATGGAGCTATTTGTGTAGGTGCTATTAATGGAGCTGTTTGGATAAGTCATTTAAAGCAAAAGGATAGTTTCAAACTTCCTGCTACTTATGTTTTAAAAGATAAAATCAAGGGTGTAAAAGAGCAAAGAATTCCACTTATTTTAGAAGAAAAAAGAGAGACTTTTCATGAAATCTTTGTAGAAAGAAAAGATGAAGTGGCATATCTATACTTTGACTTTTACAATGGAGCAATGAGTTCTGAGCAAGCAATAAGACTTAAATATGCTGTTGACTACTTAAAAGAAGAGTGTAAAGTTTTAGTTTTAATGGGTGGAGAAGAGTTCTTTTCAAATGGAATACATCTAAATATCCTTGAGGATAGTAAAAAGCAAGGAGAAGATGGATGGAGTAATATCAACGCTATGAATGATGTTGTTAAGTCAGTTTTATTTGCTGAAGATATTATAACCGTTGCTTCTTTCTCTAAAAATGCAGGAGCAGGGGGAGTGTTTTTAGGTCTTGCATGTGATTATGTTCTTGCAAGAGAAGGTGTAGTTTTTAATCCACACTATAAAACAATGGGCTTAAGTGGAAGCGAATATCACACCTTTAGTTTTTATAAAAGAGTTGATAAAGAAATAGCTTCTAATATTTTAGAAAAATGTATTCCTGTAGGTAGTAGAAAAGCAAAAAGTATTGGAATGATTGATGAGGTCTTTGAAAGTGAAAACTATGATAAAAGTCTTGAAGAGTTTTGTGAAAACTTGTTAAGTGATGAAGATAGTTTTGAAGAGTTTATTGATGAGAAGAAAGACTTTTTATATGAGAATGAAACATCAATAGAAAAACTAAAAGAAGAAGAACTAAAAAGAATGTATCCAGAGTTTTGGGATGAAGAAAGCTCTTTTCATAACTTACGAAAAGAGTTTATATATAAAAAAGAACATGAAGATAGTTTAAAAAGATTAAAGGAATTATAAAATGCATGAGTATTCAATTGTTCAATCACTATTAGAGTCTTGTGAGGAGCATGCAAGACAAAATGAGTCTGAAAACGTAACAAAAGTTATAGTAAAAATTGGTGTATTATCAGGGGTTGAACCTGATTTATTACAAACTGCTTTTGATACTTTTAAAGAAAAGACTGTTTGTGAAAATGCGCAGTTTATTATAAATCACCAAAAAGTGGTCATTGCTTGTTTATCCTGTGATGAAGAATCAACTCTAGAAAAGAACGAATTTGCCTGTCCCAAATGTAACTCAACACAGGTAAAAGTGATAGATGGAGAGGATATGTATTTAATGAGTTTGGAGATGAGTTAAGTAATTTAACAATTTTTATATAATTTATACACTTTTTATACACTTTATCAAAAACTTTTTGGTTTTTTATGCTAAGGTATTAAGTAATTTTTTTAAGGAGAGTGTATGAAAAAAGTAATTAGTTTAGCTCTTGCTTCAGCGTTAACTGCTGGAATTGCAATGGCAAAGGAGATTAAAGTTGGTGCAGTAATGCCTATGTCTGGTCCATTAGCTGCTTATGGACAAGTAACAAATTTAGGTGTTGAATTAGCACACAAATTACAGCCTAAATTAAAAAATGGGGATACTGTTAAATTAGTATTAATTGATAACAAAGGTGATAAAGTAGAGACAGCAAATGCTACTACAAGACTTATCGCTTCTGATAAAGTTGTTGCAATTTTAGGTGCATTAACTTCTACAAATACTGCTCAAACTATTGCAATTGCTGATAAGAAAAAAGTACCAGTTATTGCTTCGGTTGCTACAAATGACAAATTAACTGCAAGAAGAACTTTTGCAAATAGAGTTTGTTTTACTGACTCTTTCCAAGGTGAAGTTGTTGCAAACTATGCAAAAGAGCAAGGTTACAAAACAGCTGTAGTTATTGTTGACCAAGCGCAAGTTTACTCTTTAGGTTTAGCAAAAGCATTCCAAAAAGCATTTAAAGACAATGGTGGAAAACTACTTAAAAAAATCAGAGTTACATCAGGTGACAAAGATTTTAAAGCTGTAGTATCACAAATCAAGAACTTAAATCCTGATTTTATGTTCTTACCTTTATACCACCCAGAAGCTTCTATGATTGCAAGACAATCTAAGCAATTAGGTTTAAATAAGCCAATGTTCTCTGGTGATGGTGTTGCAAATCAAACATTTATTGATTTAGGTGGGGAGTCTGTTGAAGGTTATATGTTTACTGACTTCTTTGACTATACAAACCCTCCATCACAAACTTCAGCTGATTTTATTAAGTTCCATGAAAAAGAGACTAATAAAAAAGAGGTTAACTCATTTACAGCACTTGGAGCAGATACATATAATATTTTAATTGATGCAATGAACAGATGTGAAGATCCATCTGATTCAATTTGTGTTAACAATGAAATTAAAAAGACTACTAACTTTGATGGTGTATCGGGGAAAATCACTATCAATGGTGAAGGTAACGCTACAAGATCAGCAGTTATCAAAGAGATTAGAAATGGTCAAGCAGGGTTTAAAGCTACTGTAAATCCATAATCAAAATAATTAAAAAGTCTAGCAAATGCTAGGCTTTTTTTTTAGAATAAAAAAAGTAATTAAAAAGTAATAGTAGGATTGCTTTTTTTATTGTATTTATGAAAATTAATCGGGGAAAAGAATGGACATAACAACGTTTATACAGCAGATGGTTAACGGTTTCAGTTTGGGTAGTATGTATGCCCTTATTGCAATCGGTTATACAATGGTTTATGGTGTGCTAAGGCTTATCAACTTTGCACACGGAGATATTATGATGGTAGGTGCCTTTTTAGGTTATACTTGTATCGCAGTTTTAGGGTTACCATTTCCTATTGCAGTACTTATTGCTGTTTCTTTATCTGCACTTGCAGGTATTTTAACAGATAAAATTGCCTA
>AZIE01005140.1_pt1 | contig 10052 bp, 8 predicted proteins | sample 359081 | NCBI WGS metagenome assembly AZIE01 (sample SAMN02429713, study PRJNA222661) | marine sediment metagenome | biome: Sediment sample; isolation source: sample MGS-MCh from oil contaminated site at the lagoon of Mar Chica... | place: Morocco: Mar Chica | collected 2012-07-20 | depth 32 m m | reverse complement strand
CAAATGTACATAATTATATAAAAAAAAGCAGCCTATGTTCCTTAATTGTTTTTTCTCAGGAAAACCATTGTAATTACTTGTCTTTCGAGAAGTTAGTACGGTTTAATATTTTTGAGATATAGATGATTTCGACCAGAATGCAAAGCGCATAAGGAATAAAAAAATGCAGAAAGACAGATTTGTCCAGATTAAATTCTGAAGTTTTTATGAGGTAAAAGAATATTCCCAGTTTTACCATCCCGCTGATTAAGAAGATAAAGCCCAGCTGCTCCTTTAAGTGCTCACTCGCCAAAATAATGGTCGAGGTAAACAGAAGGGTAATACCTATATTAAATTTATAGGTGAAGTTGACAAGCTCAAGTGGATGGCCGTTCAAAACTGAGGTAACAACACCGTAGTGAATGGCATAGCTGCCGCCGGCGACCAGGAAAAGTAAAAAAGAAAACCTGATAAGGTCTTTCAGTATAATGGGATTCAATTATTGTAGCGTTTGAGCTGTTTTAGCACGACGTAAACAGAGGCAACCAGGCCAAAAAGGACAAATCCAATGGTAAACCAGTTCTTATCCATGGGATACCTTTCATCCAGCTTCTTCCCGATCCAGGCGCAGATAAAAATGGTTGCGCCCATTTGAAAAGCGATGCCGGTGAAGACCGCCCAGTTTTTAAGCTGACTGTTCCTGTTTTTGTCTTTCTCCTCTTTCATTATGAATTGCTTTCACCGCACCTCGCATAGTGCAGGTCGCATTGAAAGTTGCTCCCGGCTCTACCGCCAACTTAGATATCAGGGCTTCCCCTTCTATAGTTGCAGTGCTTCTTAAGCTTAAAGTGCCGGATATTTTTAGTTTACCATTAAATTTACCTTCAATATCTGCATTCTCACATTCTAATTCTCCGGTTACAGCACCTTCTTTGCCAATAACAATTTTTCCCGGAGTTTTAATCGTTCCTTCTACACATCCGTCAATACGAAAACCTCCTTTGGCTTCAATATCTCCAACTATTTTGGTGCCGGGGGCAATCTTGTTTTGTTCTTTGCTAAATTCTGTGGGTGCCTTTGTTTTTTTGTCCTGATTAAACATTACTGTTGGGGGGTGTTTAATGAATTTAAGTAGGTATCAATATTCTTGTGGATTTGAGCAATCCTGTAGTTTGGGGTCGAAATATAAAAAGATTTTTTATCAACACGGTATTTCTCCTGGTTTTGCAACATTTCTGCAAAACCTTCCGCCCGTCCTGCTGAAGTAAATCCGTGTACTACCACAAAGTCCTGCTGCTCATTATAGACATCCAGAGAAACTTCTTGCCTGTAATTCAGTTCTTCCAGGACTTTAATAATTTTCTCCCAGAATTCCACAGCGGCTGCTTTTTCAGCTTTTTCAAACGGAAACAATAATTTGAAGGAATCTCCCAAAGTATCACTGGTGAATTGAGAATTTGCAAGGGAAGGCAAGGCAGTATTCAGCAGCTCCTGGGCTTTTTTACCTTCCAGGGTTTGTGGGTAATTGAGGGCGACATAATTAAGGTTTTCCCGGTATTTCTCAAAACCATACAATCTGCCTGCAGCCATCGCTTTAAGCAATTCAAGTTTGGGCACTATTTCATCTCCGGTAAACTGAACTATTAAAGTATCAATTTCTTCAATAACTTCCCGGTATTCCTGTGCCTCATACTTTTTATAAAGTTCTTCATATAAAGCTGTGGGGTTATTTTCATCTCTACGGAGACTTTCAGGGTTTTTTAATATCGCAGCGTACCGGGAGTCGGCATATCGTGTCAAAATATCATTTTTGACAGCTTGTGCTTTGGCTAACCACCCTAGGTCTGAGTAGATTTTATAAAGATTGTATTTCGCCGGAAGGATCAGTTTTTCTTTTGGATCATTATTTAAAAGAAATTCGAGTCTTTGAGCCGCCAGTTCATTTTCATTAAATTTTTCCCGGTAAATGAGGCCAAGTTGATAACTCGCAAAATTAAGGTCGGTCTTGAGACTGTCTATAACTGCCTCATCCTTTGGGATGGCAACTATATAGGTTTGCGGATCATAAAGAGGATCATTTTCCACCACTTCATCTATTCCCTGTTCCGCCAGATTTTCCCCTGCCCCTCCTGTTCTTCTGGTTCTCCAGTTATCTACCAGCTCCCTATCTCCCCATAACCTGAAAAATTCCTGTTTGCCATAAGCTACAGCCGTTGGATTATAAAAGTAAAAGGAAGAACCGGGATTGGGCACCCCCGGCATGGCCGGACGTTTATTTTCAAAGAAATTTTGCGCAGCAGCCTGTTGTGCCGGTCTTTCAGCCTCACTGGTAGCTTTTTCCTTTAATTCTGTTGTGTATTTGGTAAAATATTCCAACTGTTCTGCTTCAGAAAGAGAGGCAAGATAAAGGATGCTGTCGGCTTCTCTAGCCAGATTTTCATAGTAAATGACGTCGTCCAGATTTTCTCTTTTCCGGCGGATCAATCGGAATTCCCTGCTGTTTTCAGGTAGTTTTTGCAGGGTGCTGTCATAATATGCTCCTGCCACTTCATAAAGTGCAGCGTCAAAATTGATGTTCCCCAGGGTTTGATAATCCAGAGACTGCAGATAGGTATTATTTGAAGGAGTACGAAGGGACTTATTGTAGTAATCTACAGCAAGCCCGATGGAATCCTGTTGATAATGAAATTCGGCCAGCTGAAAGTAAATCTTATCCAGATAAGGCCTGTTCTCGCGATCTATTGCCAAATCGTTTAATTGCTCCAGGATCTGCGCTTTTTCTCCTGCTGTGGCGTCCATATATTCAATCTGCCGAATCATGGCGTTGACAAGATAGATGCGGGGAATCTTCCGGTTAAGATCAATCACTTTATCAAAAGCCATAGATGCACTGTCCGGTTTTCCCAGTAAATCATAGAGTTGGCCGGTGATATACCAGTAACGTCCTTCTTTGTTTTTTTCGGGGGTTAAATCGGCAGCAGTTTTGATATGTACCAGGGCACTATCCTGTGCTCCAATATTGATATATGCCTGTGCTAAAGTTGCTGAAGCCTCAGCCCGGTTTTCTTTCTCCAGGCGTTCACTTTCAAGGATCTTTTTTAGATTCCTTATGGCAAGTTCATCAAATTCAAGCCGCATATGGGTTTTTTCACGCCACACACGGGCTTCATTAATGGTATTGCTTAGCGGATATTTGTGCAGGATATAATTGAAAGCTTCCAGGGCAGGCACAAAGCGCTGGTCGTAATACCTGGCTTTTCCTAATAACAGATAAGCTTCATCTATTTGAGGATTCTTTTCTGAACCTTCCAGCAACATAGAATGCCGCTGTATGGCCTTAACAGCCTTTTCTTCGGCTACTGCAAAATTGGGATTCAGGTTTTCACCCGGAGCCAACACCTGCTCCCTTATCTCTATACGCTCAACGGGCAGGAGTTGCCAATAATTGTCCAGATAGCTTTCATTAAGAGCCTCTATTCCCAGGTCAAGGGCAAGATTTCCGTTGTAAAGGGTATTATACTCTGCAGTCACAGCATGCCAGTTCCGGTTCAGGAAAGTGTTTTTCTTTCTCGAACAGCCTGTGATAAGTACCAACAGGAGTAAGATGGCAGTACCTTTAATAACTTTCAAATCTGCAGATTCTTCTTATTAGCAATAACTTATAAGTGTGCTAAATATTATTGTAGAAGGTAAAAATAAAGAATTTTTCCGGGGGAAGATGCTATTCCTCACTAGTTTTAATGGAGCACAGAAGATCAATCTCTACTGTGGAAACGTGTAACCCAATAACTCTCCCTCCTCGAAGAATATGGCACTTTGGGGGTCAAGCCAATTAGTACCAGTAGCGGAAAATTCCTAAAGATTTTCTGCCTGGGAGTTTTCCTTTACCTCTTTGGCATAACCCCCGGCAAAATACTGCTCCAGTTCTCTCAGAGTGGCTTCTGAAGTTTTGATATCATTCACCACAAGTCCCTTGTCCAGAACAACTATGCGTTCACAGACTTCAGTGACATGAATAAGATCATGGCTGGAAATTAGAATGGTCATTTCAGAATTATCCAGAAGTTCCCGGATGAGCGCTTTTAATCTTATTTGCGTAGTGGGATCGAGATTGGCGAAAGGTTCATCGAGAATTACCACTTCAGGATCACCTATAAGAGCAGCAACAATACCTACTTTCTTCTGGTTCCCTTTAGATAGATCCCGTAAATACTTATTTCTGCCAAGGATCTCCCCGTTAAAGAAATCTTCAAAATTCTTGAGAAAAGCAGCAACATCAGCTTTGTTGCGATTGCGCAGATCTCCTATAAAATGAAAATATTCTTCGGGCGTAAGATAGCCTATAAGAAAACTTTCGTCAATAAAAGAAGATGTAAACGGCTTCCATCCTTCACTCTGGCTCACCGTAATCTCATTATTAAAAACATTCCCGGTGGTTGGCTGAATAAGATCGAGCAACAGGCTGAAAAAAGTGGTTTTCCCTGCTCCATTGTTTCCAACCAAACCAAAACTTTGCCCTTTTGGAATTTCAAGATGTTCGATATTCAGCACACAGGTGCCGTTATAAACTTTAGAAAGATTAGTCACTGTTATCATCTTATTCACCTGTTTGTTTGAAGCCATTGATCATGGCATATTTATTCTTTTTATAGGATTGTACAATAAAATCCATAATCACATTTTTGAGCAGAATTCCCAGAAAACCAAGAGCTGCGAGGGTGCCTACTGCTATTTCAAAAGACACAAACCTGTTTAGGAGCCAAAAGATTAAAATAGGAATTACCATTAGTGGAAGTGCCACCAGCCATTGTGCTGCGCCGGTTCCCTGGTAATTCATAAAAGGGCTTTTCTCCAGGTCAATGCGTTTTCGGTTGTAGGCTCCAGCAAGTAAAAGGACGGGCACATTAACTCCAATATTGTATACGGCACAAACCAAATTTATGATAAGTACTTTATACCCAAAATATACATAAGGTGTCGTAAATATTGTAAGCAGTACAATACTGAATATGATTAAGGCTGCTTTGGAATTGAGATACTGTTTTAGCGGGATATTCTGAGACATCATCATGGAATAGTAGGAAGAATCCCATGCCGGAATAAATTGCCCGAAGTTGATCATAAAGATCCCGGTCATAAAGATTCCCACAAAAACAAAGAAAGCCGGCATTCCCTGATAAGTTTCATTAGGATAAAAGATTAAGCCGTAGCCCATAATGAGCAGCGAGATAAAAATCAAAGACCGCGGACGTTTGTTTCTCCAGATGAGCTTCAGGTCGAGCTGTAGAAATGGCGCGATATTCCCGAATTTCCGCAGCCACTGAAAATCCTGAGACTTGGCTTCAGTTACTTTCCCTCTAAGCGATTCATCCAGATAAAACCTTTTTAGTAGTACCTTTTGATTCCATTTATAAAGTGCCACAAGCATAAGCAAAGGAATAACTGCCAAAAATGGTATTTCCAGAACAGCTTTCATTCCCGAGGCTATGATCGCAGTAGTGCTGAAAATCTCAAATCTCTCGAGGCCATAAAGCAAAAGAACAAGACCTAAGTAGGGAAGCAAGGCTTTTAGATTATCTGCAAACTTCTTTTTCAGCAGAAAATTGATGTAATTCACGCAAAGCACCAGGAAATAAACCGCAAAAGCCCAACCTGTCATCGCTCCCACTCCTGCGTCTCCTTTATATGCAGTAAAAGCAGCAAACGGGAGCACCAGTAAGAGAGGCAAAAAGTTGAAAAAAGAGAACAGGGACTGCAGCAGCATATAATTCACCACCTTTCTCTTTGGAATTGGCAGGCCAAGCAATGGTTTTACTGTCATTACCGGCAGTGTTTGAATAAAGAAGCGCATCATCAACTCCAGGCCAAGGTAAATCAGCAACCACCTGTTCACAATTGCCAATGGTTCCTCCCCCGGAAATGCTTCCTGCAGGATAGGATAAAGCCCCACCCCCAGCAGTAAAAAAAGAATGGCAAAGTAAATGGCGAGCAAGGCCATAAAGATCTTTAAGCCCAGACTTCTGCCAAGGCTGGCAGACCTAAAAAAAGCCTTCCACTGAAGGGAAATGAAACGTTTATACATGCTTTTGCTTTATCCTACAAGTAGGGAAATTTACAATTTTGTTACAGAAAAAAATTTCTGTAGTTCGTACTTTTGCAGCAAATACCAAAAAATGAGCAAATTCTTTCCGTTAAAGATTAAAAATATCATCAGGGAAACCGAACAGGCAGTGAGCCTTGAATTTGAAATACCACGGGAATTAAAATCCGAATTTTCTTTTAAAGCAGGTCAATATATTACTATAAAAACGCAGATTGAAGGAAAGGAAGTTCGCCGGGCCTATTCTATTTGTACCCCTCCGGGAGAGGAAAGTTTTAAAGTGACTGTAAAGGAAGTAGAAGGTGGAACCTTTTCTGTAATTGCCAATAATAAGCTGCAGGCAGGAGATGTACTCGAAGTGCATCCTCCAGAAGGAAAATTTATTTTTGAGCCTGTAAACGACAACCATCCTCATACCTATGCCGCTTTTGCTGCCGGGAGCGGAATCACTCCTGTGCTGTCTATTATAAAAACAGTTCTTCAGCAGGAAAAACACAGCAGATTTGTTCTGGTTTACGGGAATAGAACCCCGGATGAAACCATTTTCTTTAAACAGCTGCTGGAGTTACAGTCAAAACATCCGGACAGGTTGTTTGTAGAATTTGTGTACAGTAGAACCAAAGAAGAGGCTTCGCATTACGGACGGATAGACGAAAGCACGGTAAATTATGTGCTGAAAAACCGGTTTAAAGACACCCGCTTTACCCGCTTCTATCTCTGCGGCCCGGAAGACATGATCAACAAAGTCACCGATATTCTTTTAAGTCAAAATATCAAAAAAGAGCAGATCCTTTTCGAACTTTTTAATACTGAAGTGGAAGGCGAAGTTTCTTCAGATCTAGAAGGAAATACCCAGCTTACCATCATGGTAGATGACGAGGAAACAACTTTGGAAATGCCGAAGAACAAAACTGTGCTACAGGCGGCATTAGATCACGGACTTGATGTTCCCTACTCTTGCCAGGGCGGAATTTGCAGCAGCTGTGTTGCCCGCATCACCGAGGGCGCTGCCGAAATGGAAAAGAATTCCATCCTTGTAGACAGCGAGATCCAGGAAGGACTTGTTCTCACCTGTCAGGCGCATCCTACCTCAGCCACGCTGAAGGTAAATTATGATGATGTGTAATAGTAGTGAGAAGTTAGTATTGAGTAGTTAGATTTTTAAAAGAAAGAGGCTAGAGCTTAGAATCTAGAGCCTGGACTAAAAGATAGAAGGCTTCAAAAATGATATTTTTGAAGCTTTTTTTTGTCTTTTTTTGATTACCTTTAACTGGAATTTGGTGCTTGAAATTTGGTGCTTTTACCCCAGAATTTCTCGGATTTTCTCCACTACCCGCTGCGGCGGAATGCTTCTCATCACCTCCTCATATCCCTGCGGAATATCTTTTCCATAGATCGAGGTAGGAATAGCCGGATACTTTTTAAGATCTGGAATTAAAGCATTTGATTGCGGCTGGCGGAAAGGGGAAAATCCGGTGTAGGGATGAGTAAGTCCCCACATGCTAATCACCGGTACGCCGAAATTAGCTGCTAAATGCCCGTTCCCGCTGTCCATAGATAACATGGCATCTAAATTAGAGATCACGGTCAATTCATCTGAAAAGGAAATTTTACCGGCAAGGGAGATGGTTTTAGAAAATTGAGAAGCCCAGGCGTTAAGTTTCCCGGTTTCTTCTGTGCCACCGCCAAACAAAAAGATCTTCAGATTTTGCTCTTTTTGAAGCTCCTGCAGTATCTCTTTCATCAAATCTTCGGGATAAGCCTTGGCAGCATGTTGGGCAAAAGGAGCAATTCCCAGCCATTTTTCTCCGGAATCACCGGTAATTCTTTTGGTGTCTTCGGTTAGCTTCCGTGACTTTAACGGCGCTACCGTGTTTAGGTGCACCGGATATCCCAACTTCTCAAAGACATCTGCATACCGCTGATGCGTTGACTTCAGCTGCACAAAAATTTTGTTTTTCTTCCGGGTGAGGGCCTTCTTTTCTCTGCGGCCTTTATCGATCTGTTTTACCGGAAGCCCTTTCAGCTTAAAGAACAGCTTCAGTATATTGGAACGCAGTACGTTATGAAGATCGGCTACGGCGTCGATTTTCAGATCAAAAAGTTCTTGTGAAAGTTTTTTTAAGCCGGCAATTCCTTTGTGCCTGCCCTTAACTTCTGCGGCAAAAACCTCAACATTTGGTAGCTCCTTGAACAGCGGCGCGAAGAATCCGCGGGTAAGGAGAGTGATCCTTACTTCAGGATATTGTTCAGTAAAGGCCTTTAAGACCGGCACCATCATGGCCACGTCTCCCATGGCAGAGAGGCGAATGACAAGGATATGGCGCGGTCTCTCCATTCAAAAAGCTTATTTTTTCGCTCCTCTTAAGACGGGGTTAAGCTCGTCATCATTGTACATCTTCATTTGCTTGTACACTTTCATGTATTTATCACCAGTGGAAATATCTTCAAGCAATTGATTTATGGCTGTAGAAAGATCCACCCGTTGCTCAAGCAAAACATCCAGCTTCGCCTGGCATTTCATCATGTGCTCCTGACCTGCATCAACTCTGTTCGCCTCCTCGTTCATATGATAGATCTTTAAAGCAAGAATAGAAAGCCGATCTATTGCCCAGGCAGGGCTTTCAGAATTAATTGTGGCATTCGGCTTAGGCTCGACATTTTTGTACTTGTCTAAAAAATAACTGTCAATGTACTCCACCATATCTGTCCTGTCCTGGTTGGAGGCATCGATTTGTCTTTTAAGCTTTAAAGCCGCAACCGGATCAATTTTAGGATCGCGAATAATGTCTTCATAATGCCACTGCACTGTGTCAATCCAGCATTTTCTATACAGGAGGTGCTCCAGGAGCTGCTCCTTTTCATCATAAGGGTTGTGGAATTCCTGCCCCACAGTATTGATCTCGTGATATTTTTCTATAACCTCCTGAAAAATATGATTGGCTTTATCTGAAAACATTTTTTCTGATTTTTAAAAGTTCTTCTGAAGAAAATCTGTTGATTTTCTTGTGGCGCAAAGGTACCGGATTTTTAGCTTTTTTAGAACATATCCGGTAAACTTCTAATTTTTAGAAAATCACCAGGAGCAGTACCGGAAGCAGTAGAATAAGGATAAAGAGCGTTTCCTTAAACCATTTGTCGTCCATATTCTGGAAGTAATTCGTGACAATAATCGCCAGGGGAGCAAAAAAGAAAAGCAGCTCACTACCATTCTTGGTTGGCGACAGTACGGCCACAAAAAGTGCTGTTAAAGCACATAATAGCATAAGAAACAGGGAAGATTTCGCATTTGCACTTGCCTTTTGAATGATTATCACATAGAAAAAAGAAGACCACAGGGTAAGAGCAAAAATAAAGGCCACGGGAATGAGAAGTTCCGGCTCCCGGTAGGCCGTAAAATCAAAGTTGCTGGGTTGAAACCAATCACTAAAAGTGTAAAATGTATCAGTTATTAAAAGATCTGCACATGTGGCGAGGGAGATGAGGGTAAGCATTGCCACCAGCGGCACCAGCCAGTTCTTAAACCGGTGCCCTACATGTACCAGTATACCAAAGTAGACGACGAACAGGAACAAAATACTCCAGAAATGAAACAGGGAAGCCACTCCCACCCATAAGGTAGCATCAAAAATCTTTTGAACCGTCTCCCGCTGCGAACGCAGCGAAAGCACCCGTCTTAAAGACAGCAAAAGAAAAAGATTGGCAAGAATGACATCATTGTTTTGCAGGGCAGGTGCAAACATGCAGATGAATCCGGCGAAAAGAATACTTTTATAGGCGTTACGGCCGGTAAGTTCATTTCTGCCGGAGATAAAATTGAGCAGGAAAACACTTAAAATAATGATGAGCAGGATTCCAAGTTCTGTAAAAATGGTTCCCACGGAAATCGAAAAAAGAGAATTAAAATTTGCAGGGAGGTAAAAAAACAGGATATATGCGGCTACTATAATAAAGTTAATAGGCCGTGAATTGC
>AZIE01024951.1_pt1 | contig 10075 bp, 9 predicted proteins | sample 359081 | NCBI WGS metagenome assembly AZIE01 (sample SAMN02429713, study PRJNA222661) | marine sediment metagenome | biome: Sediment sample; isolation source: sample MGS-MCh from oil contaminated site at the lagoon of Mar Chica... | place: Morocco: Mar Chica | collected 2012-07-20 | depth 32 m m | reverse complement strand
GCATCATTTTTACCACTGCTCAGTCAGCCGGTACAGGCAATGTCATACCAATACTTCACGAAATCCGTCATGCATTGGCACGCCTGTGGGAACAACAGGAAGAAACCGTCATCGATCTTCGACGTATCCCGCTCAACGCAGATGAGGAGATCAGACTCAGTACCTTTTTGGGCACTGGCGAAGTACAGGCAACGATTAACGCCGCAGGCCTGACGGAAATCCAGGAAACCAGTTACTCCGGCGTTTGGATTGAAACTCACCACAATTCAGACGGTGAGATTTTGGGTAAGTATATCTCCGTGTCTATTGTCCCTGCCATGCTGCGTGCGCAGCCTGAAGAAATACAGTCAAGTGGCACCCGGATCAATGATGATTTACAGCGTTTGGCGGATAGCCGAGAGGCTATATCTGACCCAACGGATTCATAAGAGGAGGACTGCATGAAATCATCCGTGACTCTCAACGAACAATTACAGCGCTCAGGCATTAGTCGTCGAACATTTCTAAAGTTTTGTGCAACAACAGCGTCCTTGCTCGCCTTACCACAAACGGCAGTACCCCAAATTATGGATGCCTTGGGTAGGGCTCGGCGCCCATCTGTTATCTGGCTTCCCTTTCAGGAATGCACTGGATGCACTGAGGCTATTTTACGCTCCCATGCCCCCACATTAGAAAGCCTGATCTTTGATCATATTTCTCTCGACTATCAGCACACCATCATGGCAGCTGCAGGAGACCAAGCAGAACTCGCCCGTACCGAAGCAATGAAGCAGCAGAAAGGGCAATATCTATTACTCGTTGATGGCTCTGTTCCTTTAGGAAACAAGGGTTTTTCAACCATAAGTGGGCAAAGCAATGTGGACATGCTGGAGGAGTCAGCAGAAGGTGCAGCAGCAATCATAGCCATCGGCACTTGTGCGTCATTTGGTGGCATACCTAAAGCAAACCCGAATCCCACTGGCGCTGTCCCTATTAGTGAGGTCATTACCGATAAGCCCATTATCAACCTATCCGGTTGCCCGCCTTTACCCATCGCGATCACCGCTGTGTTAGTTCATTACTTGACCTTTAAAAAGCTGCCTGCTTTGGATTCACTTAACCGGCCACTCGCCTTTTTTGGCGAAACTATCCATGACCGCTGTTACAGAAGACCGTTTTATGAGCGTCGTCAATTTGCTCGATCCTTTGACGATGAAGGTGCAAAAGCAGGGTGGTGCCTGTTTGAACTTGGCTGCAAAGGGCCAGAAACATTCAACGCCTGTGCAACGGTCAAATGGAATCAAGGAACGAGTTTTCCTATTGAATCAGGCCACCCCTGTTTGGGTTGCTCGGAACCGGATTTCTGGGACAAGGGGAGTTTTTACCAAACTCTGGGTCACTGGGGGCGTTATAAGGCAAAACCCGGTGCTGGAAAAGGGGGATCAAAACATTGAACGCTCATTTAAATCCTTTTGGGGAGTAAGCCATGGCTGAAGAATCAAAACAACAACGCCTGGTGGTCGATCCGATTACCCGCATTGAAGGGCATTTGCGTATCGAGGCAGAGCTGGAAGGAAACACAATTAAAAAAGCCTATTCCTCCGGAACTTCTGTCAGGGGTATTGAATTAGTGCTGAAAGGACGTGACCCAAGAGATGCATGGGCGTTTGCTCAGCGCATCTGCGGCGTTTGCACACTCGTCCACGGCATGGCGTCGATAAGGGGGGTTGAACATGCGATCCGCACGGCCTGGAAGGCGAATGCACCCCTGGGGGTTTCAGCCGGCGCTCATGGTAAACCCGGGAAGAAGGGACCGCCCCATTCAATGGGTATGGATATGGGAATGGGGGCAAATACTCCCCCTCATGGCCCAGGGCAAAACAAACACCGCGGAGCACATGGCAGGCCAGATATCAAGCAGTTAAGTGATGCCGATATGGCCATCCCGCCCAACGCGCAGTGGATTCGCAACCTCATGATTGGTACGCAGTATGTTCACGATCACGTCATGCATTTCTACCACCTTCATGCGCTGGATTGGGTCGATGTCGTTTCAGCGTTAAAGGCTGACCCCAGAAAAACAGCTGCCATTGCCGGTTCACTGAGCAACTACCCTCGATCGTCCCCTGGGTATTTCAAGGAAATGCAATCCAAGCTCAAGGTATTTGCTGAGTCGGGGCAACTGGGTATATTCAGTAACGCCTACTGGGGGCACCCGGGTTATAAATTGCCTCCCGAATTAAATTTGATGGCCCTTGCCCACTATCTGGACGCATTGGCCTGGCAACGCGATGTCGTCAAGGTCCACACGATATTCGGTGGTAAAAACCCCCATCCTAATTTTGTCGTAGGCGGGGTTCCGTCGCCGATAAATTTAGAGGCAAGCACGGGGATCAACGCCCATAGGCTGGCACAGCTCCAAGACGCCATTAACCAAATGCGCACGTTTGTCGATCAGGTTTATCTTCCCGATATTCTTGCCATTGCCGGGTATTACAAAGACTGGGGTTCCCGTGGCGAAGGCTTGGGTAATTTTCTCACCTATGGCGATTTACCCGCTAACGGCATGGATGATCCAAGCTCTTTCTTATTTCCTCGTGGCGTCATTTTGAACCGGGATTTAAGTCGTGTGCATGAGGTTGATCTGGACGATCCCTCAGAAATTCAGGAATTCGTGTCACATTCCTGGTACGACTATCAAGGTGGCAACAACAAAGGGCTTCATCCTTTTTCAGGCGAGACGCAACTGAATTATTCAGGACCGATGCCGCCCTATAAACACCTGAATGTTGATGCCAGCTACTCATGGCTTAAAAGCCCTCGATGGCGGGGTAAAGCCGTTGAGGTGGGTCCACTTGCACGGGTCTTGATGATGTACGCAAAACGAAATCCCCAGGCGCGGGAACTCGTTGATAGCTCACTTAGCCTTCTCAAATTAGAGACCACTGCCTTGTTCTCAACACTTGGCAGAATGCTTGCCCGCGCACTCGAAACAAAATTGATCTGTGACAACTTACAGGTTTGGTATGACAGCTTGGTAGCAAACATTAAGCAAGGCGATACACGCACGTTCAATGAGTTGTACTTTGATCCCGCTTACTGGCCAAAAAATGGCAAAGGTGTGGGAATCATGGAAGCACCTCGGGGCGCATTGGGTCACTGGATCGTAATGAATGATGGGATCATTGATAACTACCAATGCGTTGTGCCGACAACCTGGAACGCAGGGCCACGTGATCCAAGCAACCAGGTCGGTGCCTATGAAGCCGCGCTACAACATAACCACACGCTTTTTGATCAGCAACAGCCACTTGAGATATTGCGAACATTACACAGTTTCGATCCGTGTCTGGCGTGTGCAGTGCATTTAATGGATGAGCATGGACAAGAAATGCTGAACGTAAAAGTACGTTGATATTTTAACCATAAACATAACTGAGGTGAGTGTAATGACAGTTAATCAAACATTTTGGTCACGGTTGCATTGGCGACTGATGCTTCTTGCAATGTTTTTGCCACAAGCGGCCATGTCACATGACGGCCACCAAGGGGGCCATAGCGTTGAGTTGTTCGCCCTGGCGACAGTGCTGGTAGCTGGAGCAGTGCTATGGCGTAGAAAAACAAACACTGTTCTCCAAAGGAATTAGGAATGTGTCTGGCAATCCCAATGGAAATTCAGAAGGTCGACGGTATGGTCGCCACCTGCGTTGCAAAAGGCATCTCCAGACAAGTAAACCTTGTTCTACTGGAAGAAGGGGCGTTTTCGACAGGAGATTACGTGATGGTCCACGTGGGGTATGCCTTACAAGTTATATCCGTTGAGGAGGCGCAGGCAACCTGGGAGCTTCTCGATGAAATGGTGAACCATGATGCATGAGTTAAGTGTTTGTTTAAGTCTGATCAACCAAGTGCAGCAACATACGAAAGAGCAAGGCGCACAAAGAGTGTCATCTATCCAGCTCAGTGTAGGACCATTGTCCGGTGTTGAAATTCCACTACTGAAAAACGCTTTTAGTTTATGTCACAAGGGAACGGTAGCAGAAGGGGCATCCTTAGAGATCTCCGTACCCCAGGTTAAGGTGGAATGCGATGATTGTGAAATGACATCTGAGGTAACACCCAACAACTTAACGTGTCCAAACTGCTTAAACTGGAGAACCCGGCTAATTCAAGGCGATGAGCTGATGCTGCTTCGTCTTGAGTTTGCCTTGAGTTTGCCAATCAACTCGCCCTTCAAAGTAAACAAACCATGGAGCGTAAAGTAAATGTGTAATAGCTGTGGATGTGATAGCTCACCGTCTCAAAACCATGCGTTGCAGCCTGATAACGATAAGGTTGATCTGCATGATCAATTACTAGCAGGGAACGACCGAATCGCTGCAAAAAATAAGTCACTCTTTCATCATCATAAGGTGTTAGTCATTAACCTTATGTCATCGCCTGGTTCTGGAAAAACGCTGCTGCTTGAAAAAACCATTGATCACTTTCGCGATATCTTGAAGATTGCTGTGATTGAAGGTGATTTGGAAACAGAAAATGACGCGCAACGAATTCGTCGCCACGGCGCTCAAGCAGAACAAATTTCAACAGGATCTGCCTGTCATCTTGATGCTTCAATGGTAGCTGAAGTGCTGCCCAAATTCCCTCTCGAACAGATTGATGTTCTATTTATCGAAAATGTGGGGAATTTAATTTGTCCTGCCTGTTTTGATCTTGGGCAACATGTAAATGTGGTGCTGCTATCCGTGCCGGAAGGTGATGACAAGCCTGAAAAATACCCAGTCATGTTTCGCGCAGCCGACCTGTTAATCGTTAACAAGCTGGATTACCTCGATATTCCAAGCGGATTCAGTGTTGATAGAGCGGAAGCGTCTTTTCGGAGGACAGGCAATCGTTCTTTGGTTCTATCAACCTCTTGCGTCACGGATGCGGGCTTGTCCTCCTGGTTTGCCTGGATCCAGAACCAACTATCCCTAATCAAAAGTCCATTGGATACCACTTCCAATGATGCGAGTCGAGAAGAACATCACCATGTTGACAGCGATTGAATTATTGGAGGCTTTGCCTTCCGTCACCCCTGAACGACGACTACGGATAATGAACGTTTGTGGTGGACATGAGCGAGCCATTAGTCAATCCGGGCTAAGAGCGTTACTCGATAAGAATATCGAGCTTATTCCTGGGCCGGGTTGCCCTGTATGTATTTGCCCTGAAGAAGATATTGCCTTAGCGATTGATTTGGCAATAGAAGAACAAGTCATGCTTTTAAGCTTTGGGGACATGCTACGTGTACCAATTTACCGTGACGATGACAAGCCGAATTCGTTGCTGGCGGCAAAGGCATGGGGAGCAGATGTCATACCAATAGCCAGCCCGTTAGATGCGTTAAAACATGCTCTGGAAAATCCCCACAAAGAGGTTGTTTTTTTTGCTGTTGGTTTTGAAACCACCATGGCGCCGGTAGCCGCTTTATTATCAGAAGATCTTCCAGATAATTTCTCAATACTGTTGTCTGGACGCCTAACCTGGCCGGCGGTGTCGCACTTACTTGAAGCAGATGATAAGCCATTCGATGCTTTAATCGCGCCAGGTCATGTGGCATCGATCATGGGATCACATGAGTGGCACTTTGTTGTGGAAAATCACCGCTTACCTGCCGCAATCGCAGGATTTCATGTTGAGAGTCTTTTACTTGCCATTCGTGCCATCTTGCAACAACACACTGCCGGTGAGCCTACCTTAGAAAATTGTTATCGGGAGGTGGTCAAAAGCAACGGTAACCCGTGTGCACAGACGCTGATAACAGAGGCCATGGACGTCTATGACGCCAACTGGCGAGGGATTGGCTGCATTTCGAATTCCGGGCTCTCATTGAAACAGGATCTTGACAGTATCAATGCGCGAAAACGCTTCTCGTTACCCACTCCACCTTCAAACTACCAAGAAGGTGAATTGTCTCAGGACGCAGCGTGCGCAAGTGTCGTTATGGGGAGAATCACGCCCTCAGATTGCCCTTTGTATGGCAATACATGCACGCCCCGATCTCCTTTTGGCCCCTGCATGGTTTCCGATGAGGGAGCTTGTCGGATTTGGTGGAGTAGTGGTGTTTTGACAGGTGGAAGTGTCGGCAATGCAGTCAAGGATGGACACAGTGACTAGTCTCAAACCACCCATCGACCTGGCACCTTCTGAAAATAGGGTGATAGCCAAACAAATTGAATTGGCAGGCACGGTGCAAGGTGTTGGTTTTCGCCCATTTGTGTATCGTGTGGCTGATCGGTTAGGGCTTACCGGATGGGTGAAAAATCTTTTTGGGCATGTCGTGATCCATGTTGAAGGCGATATGGAGAGAGTCCAAACGTTCAAGGACACACTGATAAATCAGCCACCTCCAAATGCGATACCGCTACTTTTGACCGAGAAACCTATCAGGGCATCAGGCGCGCTCGATTTTCATATTCTGGCAAGTGATCCAGAATCAACGGGAGAAGTCTCCATACCGCTGGATCGATATCTTTGCAATGCGTGCGAATTAGAGCTGTCAGCCCCTGACAATTACCGTTTCCATTACCCGTTTATCGCCTGCTCTGATTGTGGTCCTCGTTACTCGATGTTAAACAGATTACCCTACGACAGACCAAATACAACGATGGCCGATTTCGAGCTGTGCCCCGTCTGTAACGAAGAGTACGGGTCTCCACTCGATAGACGCCTACATGCCCAACCAATTGCATGTACATCCTGTGGGCCGAATCTTGAGCTTGCAACTAATTATAAACTCACTCTGGATACCAATAACGCTTCCATTATTGATCGAGTGGTGCAGCGTTTGGGTAAAGGTGACATCATCGCACTAAAAAGTGTTGGCGGATATCACCTGATTTGTGACGCTGCAAATGATTCAGCCGTGTCTCGCTTACGCGAGAGAAAACAGCGGCCGGACAAACCTTTCGCCGTCATGTTTCCCAGCCTCTCTGCCACCCACCACGAATCATTATTGGATCGGTGTGTCGTTCTTTCGGATCTGGAGCGACGCACACTGATGTCCGATAGTCGCCCCATTGTCCTGCTAAAGCGTCGACCCAGTGACAGTATTTCAAAGTATGTCGCCCCGAATTTAAATAGACTCGGTGTGATGCTGCCGTGTAGCCCTCTTCATCATCTCATTCTAGAAAAATTCTGTAGCCCCATTGTTGCTACCTCTGGAAATGGTGTTGGTGATCCCATTGTGACTACTCGGGATGAAGCCCACCTTAAGTTACACGCAATCGCCGACCTATTTGTTCATCACAATAGAGCTATTGCCAGGCCCATCGATGACAGCGTAGTGACCCAAGTCGCTAACCACATAACAACTGTGCGAATTGGGCGAGGGCATGGCCCTATTGAGTTACGCCTGCCTTTCCATATTGATGAACCTATATTGGGTGTTGGTGCACATCAAAAAAATACTATCTCTCTTGCCTGGGGAAATCGTTTGGTAGTCTCACCCCACATAGGCGATATGGATTCACCGGCGACCATAGAAAGATTTGAAAATACCATTAACGATTTACAACAACTTTATGGGGTTTCTCCAAAACGTATCGTATGTGACTTGCACCCAGGATACGCCTCTACCCGGTGGGCATCAAAACAGAATCTCCCATGCTTCTCTGTTCAACACCACCATGCGCATGCAAGTGCCTGGGCTTTAGACGCAGGGGTCAACGACGATAGCCTGGTATTTGTCTGGGACGGTGTTGGATTGGGAGAAGATAACAGTTTGTGGGGCGGTGAAGTCTTTTGGGGCAAGCCGGGAAGCTGGAAGCGTATAGTGACATTTTCGCCACTAAATGTGCAGGGTGGAAACCGCGTTGCCAAACAGCCCTGGCGAAGTGCTGCAGCCATGTCTTGGCAAACTGATATTAGCTGGCCTCAGATACGTGAGTGCGATCCCAATGGGTATGTGGCAGCCGCCTGGGCGCAGGATTTGAATTGCCATCAGACATCATCCGTTGGTCGCTTATTTGATGCTTCCGCCGCCATTAGCCTCAATCTTTTCAATACAACCTATGAAGCTCAAGGCCCAATCACTTTTGAAGGCTTAGTGGAACATATGCGAGTGAGTGAAAAGTGTGTGATTAAGCGCAATGGAAATGCATCCTGGATCGTCGATTGGCACCCACTTACTCCCATGTTGTTTGATGAAAAAATAACGGCCCAGGTAAAAGCGGAAAGATTTCATGCTGCGTTGGTCAACGTTGTTTTAGACATCGTAAATATCGTTAGAACACAACTTACTTTTTCTCAAATAGGCTTAAGCGGCGGTGTTTTTCAAAACCGCATACTGGTGGAAGGTATCGAAAAAGAGCTAAGTGAACAGAGTGAATTGATAGTGCCGCCTAAGCAGCTGCCAGTTAATGATGCTGCAATTAGCGCAGGACAAATTGTCGAATATGCCTATAGGAGGCTTGTATGACAGATTTAGAGTCTCAGTCAAAATTCCCTGACCAGGGCGATGAATGTAACAGGGTGAGTGTCGGAGAGACTATCTCACTTTCCCAAGGCAATGGCGGTAGGCTGACAAGAGAACTTATCGATAACGTTTTCGTACGCTTGAGCAATTCGCGCCTGTTGGACACCCGACACGATGCCGCCTCATTACCGCTTAACAGTAATGTTATTTGCATGACTACGGACAGCTTTACGGTACAGCCACTGGAATTTCCAGGTGGCGATATTGGTTCACTAAGCGTGAATGGCACGGTAAATGACCTGGCGGTAGCAGGTGCCAAACCACTTTACATAAGCACAGGTTTTATTATCGAAGAAGGATTACCCACTGAAGTTTTAGTCCGGATTGTAAAGTCCATGTGGACAGCGGCCATGTCTGCCAATGTAGATATCGTAACCGGAGATACGAAAGTTGTCCCTAAGGGGTGTGGCGGCGGTATTTATATCAATACAACCGGTATTGGAGTCGATGATGGCTTTCCTGGTATGGATGCCAGCCTGATCCAGCCAGGTGACCATGTGCTCGTTAGCGGTCCTATTGGCGATCATGGTGTAGCCGTTATGTTAGCGCGAGATGAGTTTGGTTTGTCTGGCGATATTGTTTCGGACTGTGCGTCGGTTCTTAACCTAACCCGTGAGCTTCGTCGCCTCGATGGAGTGCGCTTCATGCGAGACCCAACGCGCGGTGGACTGGCTACCGTGATGCACGAATTAGCTGAAGATACAGGTTTAAGTATCTCCCTTGATGAAAGCAGTATCCCCATTCGACCTGAAGTAGAGAGTGTATGCGAGATGCTTGGTTTTGATCCTTATTATCTGGCCTGTGAGGGTCGAGTAGTTGCGGTTGTCGACCCCAATATGAGTAGGGAAGTGTTGAAGCGATGGCACCAACTGCCACACGGTGAAAATGCCGCGGTGATCGGATCCATCATGTCCCAAAATACGGGTTATAGCACAGTGACGTTACTTACAAAATTGGGGGGTAGTCGGTTACTGGAACCTTTGGAGGATGACCCCTTGCCAAGAATCTGTTGAATTCAATAGTGTTTTGGCTTTTCTACTGAACAAAAAAGCATTCTTGACTTGCGTGTTGCACTTGGGGTCTAAAGTAACAGGCGCTCCCGTCAAGCAATTTTATTTAACCATTGCTTGAAAAGATATTCAGCAATATAGATTTATTAGCAACACTAAGGAAACACCATGGCGTTTACAGATGAAAGAATAAAACATGAAATCGAATCTTTTAACCAGGGGGTAGTTGAGCGAAACCCAGCAGAGTATGAATTTCATCAAGCTGTTCGAGAGTTCACAGAGTCAGTCATGCCTTTTGCAATGGAAAATGAAAAGTATGCTGATGGTCATGTCCTGCAACGTATGACTGAACCAGATCGGATCGTCATATTTCGTGTTTGTTGGGAAAATGATGAGGGGCATATCTGTTGCAATCGAGCTTGGCGAGTGCAGTTTAATAATGCTATTGGCCCTTATAAAGGCGGGCTGAGATTTCACCCAGGTGTCACACAAAGCGTTCTAAAGTTTTTGGGGTTTGAGCAGGTTTACAAGAATGCACTAACGGGGCTACCGATGGGTGGGGCCAAGG
>AZIE01003857.1_pt1 | contig 10178 bp, 12 predicted proteins | sample 359081 | NCBI WGS metagenome assembly AZIE01 (sample SAMN02429713, study PRJNA222661) | marine sediment metagenome | biome: Sediment sample; isolation source: sample MGS-MCh from oil contaminated site at the lagoon of Mar Chica... | place: Morocco: Mar Chica | collected 2012-07-20 | depth 32 m m | reverse complement strand
TATAATACTGCAAAACCAGTATCTAGTTCTATTGATAAAACATCGAAAAAAGCACCCTCACCAAATAAGTATTTAAGTCCTAGTGAATTTAAAAACAGACTAAAAGGAAACTAATTATGCAAATAATGTTAATAGCAATTTTATTTATTGTTTTAGTAGCTTATATAATATATAAAGTAAATGGAAAATTTGAAGGAAAAGAGTTCGGTATTCTAATTGCTGTTTTAGTTTTAAGTGGTATTCTAACTTATGCTTTAATAGAAGACAAAAAACAAGAAGTTCCAGAAGTTTTTAAAACAAAATATGAAAAAACACATGAGGTTAAAATCTCTAAGTTCTCATATGAAAGATTAAATAATAAAATGGTTTCTTCAAAAACTAACTTTATATATGATTTTAACTTTATTACTTTAAAAGATGGCAAAGAATACCTTTGTAGTGTAAAAAATGTTAAAGTAGTAAAAATAGAAGATGAATTTGTATTTGAAAACTTTGACAAACTAGATGAAAAGTGTACAAAGAAATAGTAAATGTCACTAGAAAAAAAGTTTTTAAATAATATTAAAAAAACAACTTCTCAATTAAAAACTATTCCTTCACATAAAATGGATAGTGACTATAAAGCCTTGAAAAAAGCTTTTGATATTGCTTATGAAAATGAGCTTTTCTCTTTTCATAAATATCCTAGCCATAGCCCTGAACTACTAAAGTTCAGACTATTTAGAAAAATCACACCCTACTCTGGTTCTTTATCTTTTTTAGCTATTCAAATACTTGCAGCAAATGCAATTATGACAAAAAATAATTTTAAAAGAAAAGAACACTTCTTTAAAAAGAAATGTGGTATTTCTATAAACCACTTAAGAGATAATAAGACTGTTGTAAGTGCAAAGAAATGTCAAGGTGGATATAAATTAAATGGTAAGCTCACATGGGCAAGTGGATACAAAATATTTGATAAACTGCTAGTTGGTTTTCACTATGACAATAAAGAGTATGAAGTTCTTGCAAAGTTTAAAAAGAAAAAGGGGTTTAATATAATTGAAGCCCCTGAGACCTTTGTAGGCTACTCTTTAAATACGGTAAATATAGAATTAAAAGACTTTTTTGTAAAAGAAGAAAATATTGTGTCTTCCCATGAAATAGGACACTATACAAAAAATAAATCTCTATCAAAAACTGTACATTATGCTCTTTATGGAGTTGCTTTAGGTGCTATTGAAAATATTGAAAATGAAAAATTGAAAAAAGAGTCTAAAAAAAGAATAAATAAACTAAAAGATGCTTTTATTGAAACACAAAATGGAGCCTATTTAGACCAAATTAGAATTGATTTATTTAACACAATTCAAGATATCATTACAACAGCTATGATTTTAAATGGTGGAAAGTCTATTTTAATAGAAAAAAATCTTCAAAGATTTTATAGAGAGATTATAATGTTTAATTCAAATGGATTAAACTCACATATCAAAAATCTATTTTTAGAGAAGTTCATCTAAAAATAGACTACTGACCTCCTCCAACATCTGCTGCTAACTCATCATGCAAATCTTCTGTTTTAGGATTTGTGTCAAACTTCTCTTTTACTTTTGTTAAAGTATTGATAATACTATCAATATTTTCATAGGGAACTTCAACTTGTCCAGTTATTCTATCATTCTCTAAAATCTCAATCTTAACAATAGAGTCACTAAACTCACCATAAGGTTTTTCCACATAATAAAGATTAATTGAATCTTTTTTAAAATGGTGCGCTAATCTAATAGAATCTAATTTTGTAACTGTTTTCATAATCAACTCCTTTTTTGGAATTAATTAATAATAACAGTTATAATAAAATTTGTAAATAAAATAAAAAAACTAATTTTTTCTTTTATTATTGTGGTTTAAAAGACTTTGTTGTTTTACATACATGGGGAAATAAACAATTGTCACAATCAGGACTTAATGCTTTACATGTATATCTTCCAAATAAAACCATTGCTTGATGAAAAATATGCAAATCATCTTTTAATTTTTTTACTAAATCAGCTTCAGTTTTCTCAACTGTTTTTTCATATGAAAGTCCAAGTCTATGAGAAACTCTAAATACATGAGTATCTACAGCCATTAAATTTGCACCCTCAAACTCAATCATAAACACATTAGCAGTTTTATTTCCTACACCTGCTAGTTTGATAAGCTCTTTTTGATTATGTGGAATATCCCCATCATAATCGGCAATAACACTTTGTGCCATTTTTATAATATTTTTTGCTTTATTATTAAAAAATGAACAAGTTTTAAGTAGCTCTTTTACATCATCTAAAGAAGCTGCAGCTAGAGAAAAAACATCAGGATACTTTTCAAATAAAGCGGGAGTAATAATATTTACTCTTTTATCAGTACATTGTGCTGAAAGAATAATAGCTATTAATAACTCATAGTCATTTTTATATTCTAACTCAGTAACAGCACCTGAATATTTTTCTTGGAATGCTTCTTTAATAATTTGTATCTCTTCTTTTGTTGCTTTTTTAAGTCTTGGCAATTTTTTCTTCCTTTAGTTTTTTGTCCAGTCAAACTGCATTTGTTTTGCAGTTTTTAAAGCTAAATCTTCATTATAAAGTTTTGAAATCAAATGTAAACTCATATCAATACCAGCAGATATTCCAGCAGAGCTTACAATATTTCCTTCATCAACCCATCGAACATCATCTTTTACATCTAATGATGGAAAACTATTTTTTAAATCTTCAATATCTTCCCAGTGAGTAGTTACTTTATGATTTGTTACAATATTTGCTTTTGCTAATAAAAAAACTCCTGTGCATACAGAAGCTATAAGTTTACAAGTTTTTGTTTGTTTTGTAAGCCAATTAATAACATTTTGTTTTTCTAGTTCCTCAGTATGAACTCCACCAACAACTATTAAAACATCAAGTTTAGGATGAGTTTCAATTGTAAAGTCACTTAAAACTTTATACTCACCTCTTGCTTTTATTACTTTTTCTTTTTCAGAAATAAAAAATAGATTGTGTTTTTCTTCTAAAAATCTATTTGCTACAGAAAAAACTTCATAAGGTCCAGAAAAATCTAAAACCTCAGCATTATCATAAATATAAATTCCAATATTCATTTTACGCCTTTTTTAATTTCTCAATCTCATCACGTAATCTAATTGCTTCTTCAAAGTTTAAATCTTTTGCAGCTTTTTGCATCTGTTTATTTAACTCAATTAAGATTTTCTTTCTCTCTGCTGCTGGCATTTTTTGTAACTTCTCTTTTTTCCAAGCTACATCATCATACTCTTCAAGTTTTAGATTTTCATCTATTGATCTTTTTGTTGTTTTAGGAGTTATTCCATGCTTCTTATTAAACTCTTCTTGTATAGCTCTTCTTTCATTCGTTAAATCAATTGCATACTTCATTGAATCAGTAATTTTCTTTGCAAAAAGGATTACTCTACCATTTTGATTTCTTGCAGCCCTTCCCATTGTTTGAACCAATGAAGTTCTACTTCTTAAGAAACCTTCTTTATCTGCATCTAAAATAGCTACAAGTGAAGTCTCTGGAATATCAAGTCCCTCTCTAAGTAAGTTAATTCCAACAAGAACGTCAAACTCTCCTACTCTAAGCTCTCGAATAATTTGATTTCTCTCAATAGCATCAATATCAGAGTGCATATATTTAACTTTGATTCCTAAATCAGAATAATAAGAAGTTAACTCTTCTGCCATTTTTTTAGTTAATACAGTAACTAAAACTCTTTCATTCTTTTCTACGGTTTTTTTAATCTCATCATGTAGTTTTTCTACTTGATACTCACTATCTTCTATTTGAATAATTGGGTCTAAAAGTCCTGTTGGTCTAATAATCTGTTTTGCTACTACATCACTTTTTTCAATTTCAAGCTCAGCAGGTGTTGCAGATACAAAAAGATATGAAGGAGCTTTATTTATAAACTCATCAAACTTTAATGGTCTATTATCTAAAGCACTTGGCAGTCTAAATCCATAATCAACAAGAACCTCTTTTCTACTTCTATCTGCTGCATGCATTCCTCTAAATTGAGGTAAAGAAACATGTGATTCATCAACAATTAGTAAGAAGTCTTTTCCTATTTGTTCAAAATAATCCATAAGTGAATAAGGAGTTTGTCCAGGTTTTAGTCCAGTTAAATGACGTGCATAGTTTTCAATTCCTTTACACATACCAGTACCTTCAATCATCTCTAAATCAAACTCAACTCTTTGTTTTAATCGTTGATACTCAACTAGCTTATCTTCTTTTGTAAAGTAATCAAGCCTTTCATCAAGCTCTTCTTCTATTTCTTTTACGGCCTTACCTAAGTTTTCACTTGTAACAACAAAAGGATTTACAGAGTAAATAATAGCTTCTTCTAAAGACTTTGTTTTTTCATTTGTTAAGTATTCATGTTTTGTGATTGACTCTACTTCATCACCAAAGAACTCAACACGGATATACTCATCTTCAAAGTAAGCAGGATAAATATCTATAACATCACCATTTACTCTAAAATCAGCCCTATCAAAAAACGAATCATTTCTTTTATATCCCATCTCAACAAGTTTAAGTAAAAACTCTCTTTGAGAATATTCAAAGCCTACTTCAATTCTTTGAACCATTGCTTTATATTCATTTGGATTACCTAAACCATAGTTAGCTGAAACTGAAGCAATAACAATAACATCATCAAAGCTAAGTAATGATGCTGTTGCACTAAGTCTTAATCTTTCTAACTCACTATTAATAGATGAATCTTTTTCTATAAAAAGGTCAGTTCTTGGAATATATGCTTCTGGTTGGTAATAATCATAATAAGAGATAAAATATTCTACGTGATTGTTAGGAAAGAACTGTCTAAACTCAGAATATAACTGTGCAGCTAAAGTTTTATTATGAGTCATAATTAATGTTGGCTTTTGAGTTTTCTCAATTACCTTTGCCATAGTATAAGTTTTACCAGAACCAGTAACACCTTCTAATGTTGTATATCTATTTCCATCTAAAATTGATTTACTAATTGTATCAATTGCTACAGGCTGATCACCTGCTGGTTCATATTCACTATTAACTTTAAATTGTGCGATAATATATCCTTTTAATAGTTTTTATAATTTGCCAAGAAGTAAAAAAGTATTGAGATATCTTTATTTGACCATAAATACTCTTTACATAAAGAGTCTTTATCTAAAGAAGTATCTACATGATTTTCATATTTTTTTATTAAACCTCTAACAAAGCTTTTCATATCATTTGCTGATGCTTTAATTAAAAATGGATGAAAAATTGCATCTTGATTTGGAATAAAAAACTCTTGGTCTTGTTTATACATCATAAATAAAAAAGAAACCTGCCAAGTATGCCACTCTTTTTTATCTAATTCATTTAAGTCCATTTTTTTATAGTCAAAGATTTTATAAGACTCATATACTTTTTTAGTAATTCCTAAAACTTCTTTTTTAGACATTTTTTCAATTGCATTTGGTAAATAAAGCTTCATTGTATTTGGCATATTTACTTTATGATAAGAAGTACTCATCTTATGCCTTTTCTTACTTTTTTTACCACCTTTATTTTGCATTATCAACATAATGATAATAACTAATAAAACTACAATGATTACAGATATAACCATAAGAAAAGTCATAATTGTACTTTCATTAATCATATATTTACTCCTGCAAATTCACCATCAAATAATACATACTGTTTAGAACAACATAATGATGGAATATTAATATAAGTTTGTTTTTCACTTTTGAAAGTTTTACCTTGATGAAAATGTCCTTCTACAACTAAATCTGTATCATAATTAGAAAGTCTTTTTTTAGCAAAAGAGTCAAAATCATCAATCACACCACAAATATTTTTTTTAAGTAAAGAACTCTCTATTTTTTTAGAGATTACATTAGAAAAATCTATTAAATTTAAAAATACAAGTAAAGGCTTGTTTCTAATAATTGAGCAATACAGATTATAGTGCCACGGAGTAAAAATATCTCCATGGGACATAGCTATTGTTTTATCTTCAAAGCTAAAGTTAACTGGTTGATTTTCTCTTTTAAATACTTTTACATTTGGAAATATATTTTGAAGATTGTAGTCATGATTTCCCTCTAAATAAAAAACCTCAATATCATTTGAGATTTGATTTATTAAATCAACAACTTTTTTATTTGTTTTTATAAAGTATTTACTTTCATCAGAAATAAAATCAATAATATCCCCCATCAAAAAAAGTTGTGATGGGTTCAATTGTTTATTTGCAATTTTTTCTAAAAGTGTTAATAGCTCTTGATTTTTCTCGTTAAAATGAGAATCAGCTATAAAAATTGAATCTTTTTTTATATTATGGAACATAAGCTATTTTTGGAATTCCTTCTTCTTCATCTAATCCACACATTAAGTTTGCATTTACAACTGCTTGAGATGAAGCACCTCTTAATAGATTATCAATAGAAGAGTTTACAAATAGTGCTTTTCCATTTGTTTCTACAAAGATGTCACAGAAGTTTGTTCCTGCTGTTGATTTTAAATCAACAGGAGTATTTCTAACTCTAACAAAAGGAGAATCTTTATAAGCTTCTTCTAAAACTTTGTTTACATCAACATCTTCTTTTAGTGTTGCAAATACAGATACTAACATTCCTCTTGTAATAGGTAGTAAATGTGGCACAAAATTAATTTGACAATCAACACCCTTTACTAGTTTTACTTTCTCTTGAATTTCTGGCATATGTCTATGTTTAAAAGGATTATAAGCATGGCAATTTTCATTTAAATGACCAAAATGAGTAACCTCTTTTAAACCTTTACCAGCTCCACTCATTCCTGTTTTTGCATCAATAAAGATTTGTGCATTTGTGTCAATATAATCAATAAAAGGGAAAAGTGCTAAAAGCGCTGCTGTTGGGAAACATCCTGGATTAGCAACTAGTTTTGAAGACTTTAACTCTTCTTTATAATACTCAGGAAGTCCATAAACTGCATCTTTTATATGTTCTTTATCTTCATGTGGACAATAGTGTTCTTCATATGTTTCAAGCTCTAATCTATAATCAGCAGATAAATCAACTACCTTTACACCTAATTCTAAAAGCTCTTTTGCAAAAGACATAGAAGTTTTATGAGGAAGTGCTAAAAATGCTAAATCTGCAACTTTTGCCACCTCATTTGCATCTGCTTTTGAAACTTCAACATCAATAATATCTTTTAAACAAGGGTGTAGTTCTTGAACATTTTGTTCCCCTGTAGAGTTTGCAATATAAGAGATATTAAATGTTGGATGATTAATAAGAATCTTAATTAACTCTAGTCCTGTATAACCACTTGCTCCAATAATTGCTACATTCATTATAATTCTAGCTCCTTATATCCTACACTTAAGATTTCAAAAGATGTTTCACCACCTGGTAAAGTAGCAGTAAGTTCATCACCTTCTTGTTTTCCTAAAAGCTGTTTTGCTAATGGAGAGTTAAAAGAGATTAAACCTTTTTCGGCATTTGACTCTACTCCACCAACAATTGCATATGTAAACTCTTCATCTGTTTCTACATCTACTAACTCAACTGTTGAACCAAAACTTACTCTATCATGAGGTAAAGTTTCAGGGTCAATAATTACAGCCTTAGAGATAATTGAACCTAATTCACCAATTTGAGAATCAATAATTGCTAACTTATCTTTTGCAGCATGATACTCTGCATTTTCTTTTAGGTCACCTAGCTGTCTTGCCTCATCTAATGCAATCACTGTTTCAGGTCTTTCTTTATTTTTTAAAAAATCTAATTCACCTGTAATTTTTTCATACCCAACTCTTGTCATTGGCTCTTTATCCATGATAAGGCTCCTATTATATTATTGTTTTATTTTCATATTAATTTGATATAATATCGAAATTTTTATAAAAGAGTAGATATGCAAGAATACGATAGAACCATAAAATTATTTGGTGAAGAAAATTTTGAAAAAATTAAAAATGCGAAAGTTATTTTATTAGGTGTAGGAGGAGTAGGAAGCTTTGCTTTAGACTCTCTATATAACACAGGTTTAACGAACATCACAATTGTTGATTTTGATACTTATGAAGAATCAAATATGAATAGACAATTAGGAAGTCATGGTAATGTTGGAAGAGTAAAAGTTGATGCTTTAAAAGAGAGATATCCAAAGGTTGAAGCAATTCATGCAAAAATAACTCCTGAATGGATAGACAATTTTGATTTTTCATCTTATGACTATATTTTAGATGCAATTGATGATGTTGCCCCAAAAGTTCATTTAATTCAAAGATACTTTACAAAAATTATTAGTACAAGTGGTGGTGCAAAAAGGTTTGATCCAAGTAAGATTGAATACAAATCAATTTGGGATACTTACAATGATCCATTTATTAGAAAAATTAGAACAGAACTTAAAAAAAGAGGTTTCAAAAAGAAATTTAAAGTTGTTTTCTCAGGAGAAAACCCAAACTGTATAGAGAAAGGTAGCTTTGAAGCAGTTACTGGTTCATTTGGCTTTATGATGGCTGCAATTACCATAAATAAGTTACTAAGCAGGGACAAGTAAAGTAATATTTTAGTAATATTCTAAAGTTTATTGTAAGAAAAAAACGTATATAATCTAGTATATTAGTCAAAAAGGGCATACATGAGTGGTATCAATAGTGTTGAACAAATGACACAAGGACATTTAAGAAATGTACAGCAACTAGCTGTTTTCTATACTGGTCATAATAATATTTACGCAATTAATATTGCAAAAGTTAAAGCATTTGTTATTGCAGAAGAAGTAACTATAAACGATACTCCTGCAGATAGTGATGTTGTTGCTGGTATTGCGACAATTAGAGGGGAACCTGTTACATTAATCAACCTTGATGCTTGGCTTGGTATTCCAAAGTTAAAGCAAGAAGAATACAAGTTAATTATCTATTGTGAATTCAATCACAAAAAAGTAGGTTTCTTAATTAAAGACATGCTGGATATTGTTGAAAAAACAACTGATGAATTAAGACATACAGAAGAAACGAACTCTAAAGTAACATATACAACTTATGTAAAAGTACATGAGAAAGATGAATTATGTACTGTATTTAATGCTGAACAATTATTACAAGACTTAGGTTGGGTTGAAGATGGAGAAGATACATTAAATAAATATGTAGAATCTAAATTCAATACAAATAAAATTGTACTAGCAGCAGAAGATTCAGGTGTTGCAAGAGAAGTATTAACTAAATTCTTCAAAAAAGCAGGAATCAATTATGAGATTTATAATAATGGTGCACTACTATTAGACAGACTTGAAGAGATTGACCCTTCATCAGTTGCACTTATTATTACTGATATTGAGATGCCTGAAACAGATGGTTTCCAAGTTGCATCATTTGTAAAACAAAATAGTAAATACTCTGAGATTCCAATTATTGTAAACTCATCTATGACTACAGATGCAGTAAAAAACAAAATGAATAGTATTGGAGTTGATGGATTTATTGGTAAAACTGATATCCAAGCTTTATATGAAGCAGCGAAGAAGCACTTAGCTTACTAAATAAAAAAGACTAAATTTAGTCTTTTTTATTCTCTTTTCTTTTAATTATTTTCCTTGACTTTCTAGCCAATTTTTAAAATCATCTATTTGATTCTGAGTTTGTTTTGTTGATGTTCCACCTAATGAAGTTCTAGCATTCATAGAATTTCTTAAATCTAAATACATAATAATCTCTTCATTAATATCTTTTAACTCTTCACTTGAACTTCTAATTTCATCAATTGTAAGTTCAGAAATATCTTTATTTAAAGAGTTTGCTTTTGCCACAACATCTTTTGTAATATAGTAAGCAGTTCTAAATGGCATATTTTGTTTTTGTACTAAATAATCAGCTAAATCAGTAGCACTTAAGTGTCCTATCTTACAAGCAGCTTCCATTTTATCTACATTTACAATCATAGTTTTAATAACTTCATTTAAAATAGATATTGAAATCTCAACTGTTTTAACAGAATCAAAAACACCCTCTTTATCTTCTTGAGTATCTTTGTTGTATGCTAGTGGTAAACCTTTCATAACTGTTAAAAGTGAAATTAGATTTCCATATACACGTCCGGTTTTTCCTCTTAAAAGTTCTGGTACATCTGGGTTTTTCTTTTGAGGCATAATAGATG
>AZIE01000546.1_pt1 | contig 10196 bp, 11 predicted proteins | sample 359081 | NCBI WGS metagenome assembly AZIE01 (sample SAMN02429713, study PRJNA222661) | marine sediment metagenome | biome: Sediment sample; isolation source: sample MGS-MCh from oil contaminated site at the lagoon of Mar Chica... | place: Morocco: Mar Chica | collected 2012-07-20 | depth 32 m m | reverse complement strand
TTGCAGAAAAAGAAGAGTTAAATAGAATTGAAAAAATAGAAGAGGGTGATGTATTAATCGCACTTCCATCTTCAGGTGTTCACTCAAATGGTTTCTCTCTTGTTAGAAAACTTCTTTTAGAAAAACTTGGAATGACTTTAGAAGATGAGTTTGATGGAAGAGTTTTAAAAGATGTATTATTAGAGCCAACTAGAATTTATGTAAAAGAGTTCAAAGCTAATAAAGACAAAATCAATGCTTTAGCACATATTACAGGTGGTGGTATTACTGAAAACTTACCAAGAGTACTTCCAGACAACTTAAAAGCAGTTGTTGATAGAAGTAAAATCAAAGTACTACCAATCTTTGATTATATGGGACAGTTTGTAGAGCAAGAAGAGATGTATAGAACATTTAACATGGGTGTTGGTATGGTTCTTGTTGTTAATCCTGCAAATGTAGATTCTGTATTAGAAAACACTGATGGTTATGTAATCGGTGAAATCAAAGCTGGAAAAGCAGAAGTAGAATATATCTAATCTTTAAAGTTTCGATTAGTTTAAAAGGCAAGTTTAAAAGCTTGCCTTTTTTTGTACATAATATTTTAAAATCTCAATTGTTTTTGAGGCATATCCCCACTCATTGTCATACCAAAGTAAAAACTTAATCATTTTCTCTTTTTTTACATCTGTATATCTGTGGTCAATAATAGTTGTATAGGCTTGTTTTTTGAAATCACTAGAAACAAGAGGGTCATAGTTATTTAAAACTATAGGATAGTTTTGGCTTTTTTCAAACTCTTCAAAAAGTTTTATAATCTCTTCTTTAGAAGTTTTCTTTTCAATAAATAAGCATACATTTATAGCTCCCACTGTATCTGTAGGAACTCTTAATGAGTTTGAAGATATTAGTTCGTGGTTGATTTTGGGTTCTATAAAAGAACAAGCCTTTATAGTAGTTGTATTATTTGGAATAATATTTTGTGTAGCAGACCTTCCAAACTCAAAGTTATAATCTACATCTCTAGTGGCACTTCCTACAAAACTTCCATCTAAAACCCTTTGATGGTTTAGTAAAGGATGGATAGTTGAAATATCACCACAAATGATTTTTTTACTTTCATCAATTATCTTTAAAGCAGGAAGTAGTGCCGTTGCATTACAAGAACTAGTTGAAATAACTTTGTGTTTATTGGTATTAAGTTCTTGTTCATTTACTCCAAGAATAATATTTTTATGGGCATTTTCATTTGCATGGGTTAAAAAGATTGCCTTTACATCAAGTTTTTCAAGGCTTTTTATATCGTGTTTGATACCACTTGCATCAATGATATAGTCAATCTCTTTTAAATCTATATCAAAGATATTTTGATGGTTTAGAATTTTGATTTTTGTTTTAGAGTTTTTTATAAAGTTCTCATCTTCTATTACAAATCTATCTTCGATATTTCCATATGTTGAGTCATGGTTAATAGAGTAAACAATATTTTTGATATAAGGGTTTATCTCATTTATTGCAACAACCTCAAAGTTTGAATCACTTAGAAATTGTCTAAGAATAGCTTTCCCTATTCTTCCTACTCCATTTAAAAGTATTTTTTCTTTCATTAAATTAAAGCCTAAAGTTTTTGTTTATTTTATCATATTAACTTTTAGGCAAGTAGTTATTTACTCACTTCTCATTTCAATAAAAAGAAAATGCGAGTTTTCAAGTGCTTTTATTTTAAGGTTTCTTTCTTCAGTAATTTCCATTGCATCACCTTCATTTAGTTCAGTATCATTTACTAAAGAGGTTCCTTCAATTTGTACAAAATAGATTTGCCGACTTTCATCTATTTTAAAATCTAAAGTTTTATTTTTTTCTAACTCACTTACATAAAGGTTTACATCTTGATGAATTTTTATAGGAGCATTACCCTCTTTTGAAGAGACAATATTTAAAAGCTTGTTTTCCCTTTGCTCTTTTTTAAATTTTTCTGAACCGTAAAGTCTATTTAGTCCAATAGTTGGAGGTATAATCCAAATTTGTAAAAGCCTTAAATCTTCACTTTCATGCAGATTATGTTCACTATGATAGATTCCATTTCCTGCGCTTAGATATTGAACTTCCCCACGTTTTAAAGTCTCTTCATTTCCCATTGAATCTTTATGTGTAATTTCACCTTTAACTATATAAGAGATGATTTCCATATTATGGTGGGGATGTTTATCAAAGCCACTTTTAGGGTGAACTATATCATCATTTAAAACTCTTAATACTCCAAAGTTTACGTTATCAGGGTTTCTATACTCAGCAAAAGAGAAATGAAATCTACTTTCAAGCCAACCAAGATTTGATGTTCCCATGTTTTCTTTTTTTAGTTTTTTTAGCATTTTTAGTCCTTTAAATCAAAGGCAAAACATTCCATTGATATATTTGAATACATAAATTCACTGTTAAAGGATTTGCCTTTTTTATTTCTTGCACTTCCAAATATAATAAATAGAGGTAAGAAGTGTTCATCACTTGGATGATTCTGTTTATAGTTAATAGTTTCTGCTATTTTTAGTAACCTTTTTTGGTTACCACTATTTATTATATTTATTACTTCATCATTAAAGTTTTTTGCATAAGTTTTAATTGAATCACTTACTTGCATATCTGAAAGATTATGTGTTAATCCACCACTTCCTATAAGTAAAGCTTCATCTTTAAAGATAGCTAATTTTTCACCTAAGTCTATTAGTTGCTCTTTTGTATATGAGTATGGAATAGATAGTTGAATAACTGGAATATCAAGCTTATCATACATCATTGAAAGACAACTCCATACACCATGGTCATAGTTAACTCTTGTATTATCTATAGAAATATCAATGCCATTTTCTTTAAGATGATTTACAATTTTAAGGCTTATACTCTTATCACTTTTTATTTCATATTCGTACTCATATAACTCTTTTTCAAAACCATAAAAGTCATATAATAAATCATTGTTTTCATAGTTTATGATTTTTAAGTCATTTGTCACATAGTGTGCAGAAAAAATGATTATATATTTAGGTTTTTCTAAACCCCTAGCAAAGCTTTTTATATTTGCTTTACTAAGAGAGTCTTGAAGAATAATATTTGGTGCTCCATGTGAAATAAATAGTGATGAGTACATTTAAATCCTTATTTTTTTAGAATACCTTCTAATTCAACAATTAGTTTTACTTTTTCACCAACTGCTACTCCACCTGCTTCTAATACAGAGTTATATTTAATTCCATAATCCATTCTATTAATTTTACCTTCAAGAACTAAACCAGCTCTTGTATTTCCCCAAGGATCTTTAATTGTTCCATTTGTTTCAACATCTAAGATAACATCCTTAGTAACACCTCTCATAGTCAGTTTTCCATAAGCTTTATCATCTTCTACTTTGTTAAGATCAAAAGTAATTTGTGGGTATTTTTCTGCTGCAAAGAAGTCTGATTCTTTTAAGTGTTTATCTCTTTTTTCATTTGCAGTATTTACTGATTTTACTTCAACAACACCATTTAATGATTTTAAAGTATTTGTTTTTTCATCATATTCAAATGAACCATTGAAGTTATCAAATTTACCAGTAACATTTGAAATCATCATATGTTTTACTTTGAAACCAACATTTGAGTGACTCTTATCTACGTTATATGTTCCACCAAATAGTGCACTTGCTGTTAAAACTGAAGCTAATCCTAGTTTTACTAATTTTGTCATTTTTTATTCCTTTTTATTAAATTATTACTAGTTAGTAATATAAATGTAAAATTTTTTAGTTTGCTTTATAGACCTTATTTAAAAGTTCATATAAAGTATCAAGCTCTTCATCACTTAAAACTTCAAGTGATTTTTTTAGGTTTTTTGCATGATTTGGAAATACCTTTTCAATTACTTCTATTCCTTTTTTAGTAATAGTTAAAATAGAAGCTCTTTTGTCTTCTGGGTCAGATATTGTTGTAATCCATCCATCTCTTTTAAGATTTCTTACTACAACAGTTATATTACCAGGAGTACTCATTGTAAGCTTTGTAATTGAACCAATATTTAAATCACCTCTATGATAAAGTACTTCTAGTACTTTAAACTGGTTAAATGTTAAGTCAAATTCATTTAAATAGTTCACTAATCTATTATGAAACTTTGATCTAATTCTTTCTATTCTAATAATAGTTTTCATAGATTTATCAGTTCTTTTTCCATAACTTTTCAGTGATTTTGTATTCATGTATTTAACTCCTTGAATGAAAGTATATTACTAATTAGTAGTAAATGTCAAGTTGCCAAGAGCTTAAAGTAGTACTAGTTAGTAGTAAAATAATGGTAAAAGTACTATAAAAAGGGATTTTAATAAATTTGAAAATTTATTAAGCTCTTTTTGTTGTACTCATAAATATAGCTGCTAAAATTAAAAAACTTCCAGTAATTCTATTTTGTACTTTCATTGCTTTTACATCTTTTATTAAAAACTTTAATTTAGATGCCATTGATGAATAACCTGTCATTACAAAGATATCAATTACACATAAAGTTAAGCAAATAATTGCAAATTGAGTCCATAAAGAGTACTCAGGATTTAAAAACTGAGGAATAAATGCAACTAAAAATACAGTTGCTTTAGGATTTGTTAGATTTATTAAAGTTGCACTAATAAAAGCTTTTTTTGCACTATATGCTTTTAAGTGTTCTTCTTCATCTATAGTCTCTACTTTCTCAAAGATTTTTGAAAGACCTAAATAAATAAGATAAATAACACCAATCCATTTGATTATATTAAAAAGCATAACTGATTTTGCAATTAATGCTCCAAGTCCAATCACTACTACAAAAGTTTGTATTAATAGTCCAGCTTGTAAACCAAAGATTGCAGCATATGATTTTTTTAGTCCATATTTAATTCCATAGTTCATAGAAACAACAGCTCCTGCTCCAGGTGAAACAGAAATCGCAATAGTAGCAAGTAATAGTGTTAACCAAACATTTAATTCCATAGTGATTCTTTTATTTTAAGATTGTAGAAGATTATATAAAAAGTTTTATTAATAAAAAAAGGCAGTCGGGAAACTGCCTTTTGGAGGGAATAAATTTAATTACTATGCCGCTTTTTTAGCCGCTTTTTTAGCAACTTTCTTAGCCGCTTTTACTTTTGTTGGGTTAGTTTTTAATACTTTTTTCGTAACTTTCTTTGCAACTTTTTTTACGTCTTTTTTCTTAGCTACTTTTTTAGCTGCCTTTTTAGCGATTTTTGCAACTTTTTTTTCTTTTAATTCTTTTGCCATTTTAAATGTCCTTTAATTGTAAAATTATCTATTACTTATTGAAAAAAGTAATATAATATGGGGATTATATATTAAAAAAACAATAATGTCAAGTGTTATAACTAAAAGAAAGCTTAAAAAATGTTTTTCTTTTGTTTAACCATTTAATTATAAACACTTGGATATAATATCGAGTTTTACTAAAAGCTTATAAGGAAATTATATGTTACTAACACCAGGACCAACGCCTGTACCAGAATTTGTAAGAAAAGCTATGGCAGATGTTACTATTCACCATAGAACACCAGAATTTGAAAAAATATTTGAAGAAACAAGAGAACTATTATTTGAATTATATGGAATGGATGAAGTTGTAATGCTTGCATCTAGTGGCTCAGGTGCAATGGAAGCTTGTGTTACTAACTTAACAAAGAAAAAAGCATTAACTGTTAATTCAGGAAAATTCGGTGAAAGATTTGGAAAAATTTGTAAAGCTTTTGACATCGAATATACTGAAATCAAAAATGAGTGGAATACACCTGTTAGTGTAGATGCTATTTTAGAAGCAGTTAAAAATGACAGTGAAATTGATGCAATATTTATTCAACTATGCGAAAGTGCAGGGGGATTAAGACACCCTGTTGAAGAGATTGCTAAAGAAGTTAAAAAACTAAATAAAGGCATTACGATAGTTGCGGATGGAATCACTGCTATTGGTGTTGAGAAAATTGATACTACAAACTTAGATGCTGTAATTACAGGAAGTCAAAAAGCACTTATGCTTCCTCCTGGTCTTGCCGTAATTGGTTTATCAAATGATGCAGTTTCTAAAATTGAAGAGAATGCAAAAGGTTTTTATTTTAATCTTGCAACTGAGATTAAAAAACAAAGAACAAATACTACAGCATGGACTGCAGCAACAACTTTAATCATTGGGTTAAAAGAGATTTTAGCACATATTAAAAACAATGGTGGATTTGATGCACTTTATGAGAAAACTGCATTAAGAGCAAAAGCTACTAGAGAAGCTTTAATTGCAATTGGATGTGAAGTTTTCCCTTCAACTCCTGCAAATGCAATGACTACTATCTATACTGAAAATGCACCAGAGATTAGAAAGATTTTAAAAACTAAATACAATGTTAATATTGCTGGTGGGCAAGACCATATTAAAAAATTAATCTATAGAATTAACCATATGGGATTAGTTGAAGATTTTGAAGCTACATGGGTAGTAAATGCAATTGAGTTAGCAATGGATGAATTAAAACTTAGAGACTTTGATGGAACTGCTTCAAAAGTATTTTCTCAAGCGATGTTTAAAGGAAATTAATAGTTATGGTTTTTGAACACGAAATACCAAAGGGCTCAAGACTATATTTTGGAAAGTTAGCTAAGGCTAAGAGAAACTTAGAAAATAGAGTATGTGAAATTCTTGATTCAAAAGGTTTTGAAGAGATTATCACTCCTAACTTTTCTTATTCTCAGCACCAAGCAATTGAAAATGATAGAAAGCTTATCAAGTTCTCAGATGAAGCAAATGAACAAGTTTCATTAAGAGCTGACTCAACACTTGATGTTGTAAGAATTATTACAAAAAGACTTGGTAGAGCAACTTCTCATAAAAAATGGTTTTATGTTCAACCAGTATTTTCATATCCATCAACAGAAGATTATCAAATTGGATGTGAATGGATAGACCATGATAATATCGTTGATTTAGTAAATATTACTGGAAATATTTTAGATGAACTAGATATAAATCCAGTATTACAACTGTCAAATATCAATATTCCAAAACTTATCTCAAAAGAGTTTAATATAGATATTGACTACTTCAAAAATGGTGAAATAGCAAAACTATTTGAAATTGATGAAGCTTGGCTAAACTCACTTATCAAAGTAAAAGATATCAAAGACTTAGAAAAAGCTATGAAAATTTCACCAGAGGTGATAAAAGCAGAACTTGAAAAACTTTTAGAAGCAGCTAAAAATGTTGAATATAAAAACTTAGTAGTTGCCCCACTTTATCATGGAAGTTTAAAATACTATGATGATGTATATTTTAGAGTTATTCAAGATAATTTTGTAATTAGTAAAGGTGGGAAATATAGTTCTGATGGAATTTCTTCATTAGGTTTCGCACTTTATACAGATAGTTTATTAAAAATTTTAGAGGATTAGGGAAAAGATGAAAGCAGATTTAATAGTTGGTATTCAATGGGGAGACGAAGGAAAAGGTAAGATGGTTGACATGCTTGCCCAAAATTATGACATGGTTTGTAGGTCACAAGGTGGTCACAATGCAGGTCATACTATTTGGGTAGACGGTGTTAGATACGCACTTCACTTAATTCCTTCAGGTGTTTTAAATCCAAAAGCTGTAAATGTAATTGGAAATGGTGTTGTTTTATCACCAGAATCTATTATCAAAGAGATGGAACAATTTGATAATTTAGAAGGAAGACTTTTCATTTCTGATAAAGCACATTTAAACTTACCATATCATGCACAAATTGACCAAGCTAAAGAGAAACTAAAAGGTGACAAAGCTATTGGTACAACTGGTAAGGGAATTGGACCTGCATACGCAGAGAAAATTGCAAGATCAGGATTTAGAGTAGGTGAATTATTAAACCCTACAAAATTAGCTACAAGTATTATTGAGTTCTTTGAACAAAATAGAGCTATCTTTGCTGTATTAGAGATTGATACTCCTTCAAAAGATGAGTTAGTATCATTACTTGAAACATATAAAGAAAAACTTGCTCCATATATTGCAAATACTACAAACATGGTATGGAAAGCATTAGATGAAGATAAAAAGATTTTATTAGAAGGTGCTCAAGGTACACTTCTTGATATTGACCATGGTACATACCCATATGTTACATCTTCAAGTACAGTAAGTGCTGGAGCTTGTACAGGTCTTGGTATCTCTCCAAAAGATATCGGAGTAGTTACTGGTATTGTTAAAGCATATACTACTAGAGTAGGAAATGGTCCTTTCCCTTCAGAAGACTTTACTGAAGAGGGACAAAAAATTGCTGACATCGGAAAAGAAGTTGGTGTTACAACTGGTAGAGGAAGAAGATGTGGTTGGTTTGATGCAATTGCAGTAAAACACGCAGCTAGATTAAATGGTTGTGACCAACTATCATTAATGAAACTTGATGTTTTAGATGGTTTCCCAAGAATTAAAATCTGTGTTGCTTATGACTTAGATGGTGAAATCATTGATTATATGCCAACTGATTTAGAGAGTGTTAAACCAGTTTATGAAGAGATTGAGGGATGGGATAGTGTAGTTGGATGTAGAGAGTTTGATGCACTACCAGAAAATGCAAAAAAATATATTGAGAGAATTGAAGAATTAACAGGTGTAAAAGTTGGAATCGTATCAACATCACCAGAGAGAGCAGACACAATTATAAGAGGATAGCCCTATGAGAATGAAGTTACATCATACGCCATATATCTCAAAGAGAATTTCAAGAGATTTAGTTAATTGCGATTTTGTAGAGATTAGAAAAACAAAAGATGAAATCAGTGCTGAGATTGAAAAAATCTTAGATGCTGATATTGATCAAGAGCACGAGTTAGATGAAAAAGTTCATGAATTACTAGATGCACAAGAAGATGAAATTGAGTTCTTAAATGCAGATAGAAGACAACTATTTTGGCTAACTAAGAAAAGACTAGCTAATGACTTTGGTGTAATATTAAACAATGAAGATAGATTTTCTGATATTGCTCATAAAGTATTAGACTATTTATGGGAAGAAGATTACATTCACTATACTTGTTCAGATAACCAAGTTAAGAATGTGATTTTCTCATCTATTGATGAGTTTTTAAAAGGGTTTGAAAAAGCTGACGATGCTGTAATGGAAAAGATTAAACATTATAAAAGAAAGCTTATTGCTGGAACTGAAGAGTATGATATTGTGTATCATAGATTATACGAAGAAGAACTAATTAAAAGAGGGTTAATGTAATGCAAAAAGTATGGATTTATTTAGAAAATGGGACATTTTTAGAAGCTAATTCATTTGGTGCAACTGGTACAACAGTTGGAGAAATTGTATTTAATACATCATTAACAGGATATCAAGAAATCATTTCTGATCCAAGTTATGCTGGTCAATTTGTAACTTTTACAATGCCAGAAATTGGAAATGTAGGTGTTAATGCAGATGATATGGAAAGTAAAACAGCTTACTGTAAAGGTGTTTTAGTTAGAAATTATCACCATGAACACTCTAACTACAGATCTGAAGGTGATTTAGATTCATTCTTAAAAGAGCATGGAGTTCTTGGAATCACTGCAATTGATACAAGATATTTAACAAAAATGATTAGAGATGAAGGTGCAATGATGATGATTGCATCAACTGAGATTTCTTCTAAAGAAGAGCTTGCTGCAAAATTAGCTGAAAGTCCAAGAATTGAAGATATCAACTACATCAAAGAAGTATCTACAAAAGAAGCTTATGTTCATAAAAATGGTGCATGGAACCATGAAAAGAAAGCTTATAACAAAGCTGTTATGAGTGATAAAAAAGTTGTAGTAGTTGACTTTGGTGTTAAGAGAAATATCTTAAATGAATTAGTTGAGTCTGGACTTGAAGTAGAAGTTGTACCTTCAACATTTAAAGCTGATGATTTAATTGCAAGATTTGAAGCAAATGAAATTGGTGGTATTTTCTTATCAAATGGTCCTGGGGATCCACTAACTTTAACAGAAGAAAAAGAACAAGTTCAAAAACTAATTAATGCAAATATCCCTATGTTTGCTATTTGTTTAGGACACCAAATGTTATCTATTGCTCATGGACATGATACATATAAATTGCCATTTGGACAACATGGTGGTAACCACCCAGTTGCAAATCCTGAAACAATGATTGTAGAAATCACTGCACAAAACCATAACTATAATGTTCCAGATAGTAT
>AZIE01000227.1_pt1 | contig 10367 bp, 7 predicted proteins | sample 359081 | NCBI WGS metagenome assembly AZIE01 (sample SAMN02429713, study PRJNA222661) | marine sediment metagenome | biome: Sediment sample; isolation source: sample MGS-MCh from oil contaminated site at the lagoon of Mar Chica... | place: Morocco: Mar Chica | collected 2012-07-20 | depth 32 m m | reverse complement strand
GTAGTACATATTGGACTGATAGAATAGGTTTAGTAGCTTCACTAAAAACTATTAAAAAATTTAAAGAGAATAAGGTTCACATAGTATTAGAAAAAAATGGCTCAAGGATACAAGAAGGGTGGAAAAATTTAGCAGCTAAGCATAAGCTGAATATTTCAATCATGGGAATAAAACCATTAAGCTATTTTTCTTTTAACTATGTTAATGATAAAGAAATAAAAACATTATTCATTCAAGAAATGCTTGAATTAGGTTTTATGAGCACAACAGGATATTATGCTTCTTTTGCTCATACTGAATCAGATATAAAAGAGTACCTTGATGCAACTGATAAAGTTTTTAAGAAATTAGCAGTAGCAATTGAAGCAAATAATGTAGAGAATTTAATTCATACAGAGTTATGTCATAGTGGATTTAAGAGATTGACATGATAAATATAGATTTTGTTAATAATTTAAATAATACTATTAGCCAATGGCTAAAAATAGTTGAAACTGAACCTTTAAAGTATAAAATGAGCCAACATGCATATGATAAAGTATCTTTAGATGCAATATCTTTGGCATATGACTTAATGCAAATGATAAATATTAGTTTAACAGAGAAAGAAAAAGAAAAAGGTAAATTAATTCTTGATAGTTATCAACTATTAGAAAATGGCTTTTTTATTGAAAAAGATTATAAAAAAAGACTTGATGATAATAAAATTAGTAGGGTCACTGAAATGCATGCTAATTATATAACATTTCAAACTCTTGGAGCATATAAAGCTATAGATAGATTACCAAATAGAAAAGTATCTTTTTATGATGATTTTATTCAAAAAAAAGGTATTAAACATTATTTGTCTCATAATTGTCCTTGGGATAGAAGTCCTTGGGGTGCCGGTGGAATGGTTGATAACTTAGGAACAATTTTAGATATGAATATTAAATTGGGCTATAAAGAATATGAGCCTATATTAGAAGAGGTGTTTGACTGGTTAGAGGATAATCAATCTAAAGAGTATGGCTTATGGGGAAATACAAATACACAAGGAATAAATGGTCTTATAAATGGTGGATATCATCTTATGAGAGGAACTTATTTCTTGCAAGGTAGAGATTTTAAGTTTTGTTGCAAAATAATTGATACTTTAATACAAGACTTAACAGAAAATGAGATTTTTTTAAGTGATCAAGCTCATGGTTGTCAAGATTTAGATCATTTTTATCTTTTAGAACAATGCGTAAATGTGAATGATAATTATAGAATAGGTGAAATAAAGTCTATTTGTGAAAAGAGGTTAGGTGAAATAGAAAGTATTGTTTATTGTAAAGATGGAGCTTTTTCTTTTGAAGCAAAAAACTCTGCCAAAAATCATAATTATTACGATATAACTCCTGGATTAAAGGAAAGTGATATGCAAGGAACAGTTTTTTATTTACAAACAATCATTTCTATTTTAAATATTTTAGGAGTAAAACATGGCTTTAGAAAATCAACAACACATGGTTGAAACTTGTCCCATATGTAAATCTAATGCTACTTTATCTACAGTGATAAACTTTAAATATTTAGTTGGAATTGTAGATGAATATAATCAGTCAATTTATTGTTGTGATAATTGTGAGTTTATTTTTACACCTAATTATATTTCAGAAGAATTAATATCTAGATATTATAAGAATATTTCAAAATATGAAGGGAATAGTGAAGGAATTGTTGATAATAGTAAATTATTAATGACTGAGCGCCAATATAATTTTATAAAAAATAGTGTTGATGATTATGATACAGTATTAGAGATTGGAGCATCAACAGGCTTTAACTTAAATACATTTAAAAAACATGGTAAAAAAGTTTTTGGTGTAGAACCATCAAATAAAAATAAAATTACGGCAAAAGATTTTTATGATATTGATTTATATGATGGTATGTATGAAGATTTTTTTATTGAAAATAAAGAGAAGTCTTATGATTTAATTTTTTTATCTCATGTATTAGAGCATATTTATAATCCTAATGAATTTATTAAAAAACTAAAAGAACAAAATAACAAATACCTTTATATAGAAGTCCCTTCTTTTGAAGTACAATTAGAAAGTGAACCTTTTGGGTGTTTTTTCTATGAACATGTTAATCATTTTACTATAAATTCATTAACAAATTTAATGAAACAAAATGGATATGAACCTATAAATTTAAGTGTTAATTATAATGTAAATGGAGAATCTCCCAATTATCCTGTAATATGTTCCTTATGGATCAAATCAAATAGGTTGTTTGATAAAAAAAGTATAGTTTCCTCAGATATTTTAATAGAAAACTATTTATTAAAATCAAATAAAAATTTTAAAAAGATAGAAGAGAAAATTAATAATATTAGAAGTAATGCTAAACTTGCAGTATGGGGCACAGGAAGTCATACATCACGATTATTAGGGATGACAAGTTTATTATCAAAGAATATTGTAAAATTTTATGACTCTGATGAAAAGAAACATGATTTTAAAATTGGAAATAAAGAAATAACATCTTTTCAAAAAAGTGATATTGTAAATAAATATGTTGATACAATTTTAATAAGTACTTATAGTGCAGAGAACTCAATAAAGACTTTTTTAAAAAAACAAAATATTGATGTAGAAATAATTTCATTATATGAAAAGGAATAGTTTGAAAACGAAGGAAAATAATTTAATTCATAGAAAATGCTTTATTTGTCAAGATATTAATAATATAGAATTAGTTAAAGTTCCATATTTATTTCCTCTTTATTCAAAAGATATAGTTTATAAACATAATTTAGTTAAATGTAGAAAATGTTGTAATTACTATATTAATCCAACATTATCTGAGGATTTAATATCAAAATATTATGAAACACAAACTTCATATGAAATAAATGACACAAAAACTACTATTTTAGATTCTTATGAATTAAAATCTGAACAACAAAAAAAATTTGTTAAATCAAATATTGATGTTTCTCATAAGACTATTCTTGATTTTGGCTGTGCTACTGCATATACTTTAAACAAATTTAAAGAAAATACTACAAAATTAATTGGTTTTGATACCTCTAAAGAGTGTTCTCTAACTGCAAAAGAAAAATATGATATTGAAGTATTTACAGAATATAATAAGATTGAAAATTATAGATATGATTTAGTAATGTTATCTCATGTTTTAGAGCATTTAATCAGTCCTTATGAGGTATTAAATGGACTGACTGAGTTGATGAATAAAGAAGCTTACCTATATATTGAAGTTCCATATATTGAATCATTTGAAGAATTAGATGATGAAGAAATTTTTGGACACATATCATTTGAGCATTTAAATTATTTTAATAAAACCAATTTATCTAATTTAATGAGAAAATTAGGTTTTAAAGAAATAAAACTAGATATAGCAAAAAACGATAATGGAACAATGCCTAACTATCCTGTAATACTAAGTTTATGGCAACTAACTGAAAAAAAAGAATTTAGATTTGATAACTCAGAGAGTGTTTCATTTGAAAATTATTTAAAAAATGAAGATAATAAATTAAATGAGTTTAATGAATTAATTGAAAATAAAGTAAATAAAAAAAGAATTATAATATATGGTACAGGTACTCATACTTATCGTCTATTAGCAATGTGCTCTAGCCTAAAAGAAAATATTATAGGTTTTTCTGATGGTAATAATAAAAAGTATTCAGAAAATAGTTTTTATGGATTGCCTTGCAAAGCAATAGAGGACTTTGATCATGAAAGCTATGATTCAATTTTAATTTCATCAAAAGCAAGTGAAAATGAGATATATGATACCTTAAAAAACAAAACATCTAAGGAAATAATTAAAATTTATGGATAGTTTAACAGTATATATATGTACATACAATGAAGAAGAAAATATACAAAATTGTATATCAAGTATTGTTGTCAATGGGTACAATAATATAATTGTTATAGACGCTAGTGAAAATGACTTAACAAAAGAAAAAGCAGAAGAGTTTGGAGCAAAGGTTATCAAAACGTCAAAGGGGCTTGCAGGACAAAGGCAAGTTGCTATTGATAATTGTGAAACAGAGTACTTAATGTTTGTTGATGCAGATGATAGACTTGAAAAAGATTGTATTAATAAATTATTATATGAATTGGAAGAGAATTCATATGATGCAATTCAAGCTTCATTAAGAGTTTTTAATCCTAAATCATATTGGCAAAAAGGAATGGATGCAAATTTACAATATTGTATAAATTCTACAGGTAAAACAAAAATGATAGGAAGACCTGCATTATACAAAACAGATGTTTTAAAAAAAGTAGGAATGGATATAAGTTTTAATGGAGTTGGAAATGAAGATGCCGCTTTATCTATAAAAATGGAAAACTATGGTGGAATACAAGGTAAGGGAACGGGAATAAGTTTTAGACACCATCCTGAAAGTTTTAAAGAGAACTTTATAGCATGGAAAAAATATGGTAAAGGTGATGCTCAACTTATAAGAAAATATCCTAATAAAATACTGAATATTTTAAAGCATCTTTTATTTGTTTATCCTATTTATAGAAGCTTTAAATTTATTCAGAATAAAAAAAGTAAATATATATTTTATCCTATTTTAATAGGTTTAGTTAGAGTTGTTACAATGTTTATAAACTTAGTTTATGTTAAAAAGGAGAGTAGGTAATAATGAGTTTAGAAGAAGTTCAAAATAATGCAATATCTTTATATAATAAAAATATTGAATATTTAAAAGAGAAAGAGAGTGAATTATATAACAAGTTACTACTTTTAGAAGAGGCTATAAATAGTGGACTTAAGGAAGAAAGATATATTTTAGAATATAAGGATAACTATTTTGATATATATGATAGTATCGAAGAGAAATGGATTTATAATGAAGATTCTATCAAATATTCTCAAAAATTAGTTAATGAAATAAATGATAATCCAAAATCAAATAGTTTTAAAACTTTTTATGAGTTTGAATATGAAGAAGGAGTTGTAGAAAAACTTGAAAAAGCCTCAATACTATCAAGTGCAGTTTATGGTAATGCTCCTATAGCAGACTATATTGCCTCAAATTCTTCTACAGAACATAAGCTTAAAAACTTTTATTGTTTTATGGTTTTAGGAGTTGGTTTAGGACTACATATCCCTTTAGCCGATAAGCTTCTAAATTCAAAACTATATTTTATAGTAGAGCCTTCCTTAGAAATATTCAGGTTATCTTTATTTGTTACAGATTACAAAGCACTTTCCCAAAAGACATTATTGAAATTGTTTATAGGTCTTAATAAAGATGAATTCTATGAAAAGTTTAGAACTTTAGTTGAAAAAACCTATTTTTATAATCAGTACTTAAAATTTACATATTTCTCAAAAAGCTGTGATATTTATATACCAAGTATACAAAATGTGTTTACTTCTCAATCTCATCTTTTATACTCTTATGATAGAGAACTATTAAGTCTTTCAAGAACATATGAATATTATAATGAAAAGTACAACTTTTTAAATGTATCAAAGCAGCAGCAAATTCTTTCTTTAGAAAATAAGCCTGTACTATTAATTGCTGCAGGTCCATCTTTCAAAAAGAATATTGAATTTGTTAAAAAGAACCAAAACAAATTTGTAATAGTTACTTTATGGTATTTATTACCTTTATTAAAAGAAGAAGGAATCATTCCTGATATTGTTACCAATTATGATGAAGAAAAACGTTTTTGTATGGAAAGTTTTGAGAAACTAGGAAATCTTGATTTTTTAAAAAACACAATATTTATTTTTTCATCTCATTTATATCAACCTTTTATAAATAAACTACCAAAGAATCAAATATATCTATTTAATGCACTTTTCTCTGCCAAAAAAGATTATGGAAGAATAGTTGCCCCTTCAATAGGTGAAATTACATATGAATTATTAATTAGATTAGGAGTTAAAAATATATACTTATTAGGTTTAGATATGGCATTAGATCCTGATACAGGGCTTAGTCACTCAGATGGTTATGTAGATAATGCAACTCAATCTAAAGCAGAGGATAGTGATAACACCTCTTTTTCACTAAGAAAAAATAAATTTAAAGTGAAAGGGAATCTAAGGGAAGAAATAGAGACTATAGGGTTATTTCATATATCAATTACTCAAATTAATATAATAACAAAAAAAGCAAAAGAAGCTATTCCTGACTTATCTGTATATAATCTTTCAGATGGGGCTTTCTTTAATGGTATAGAGCCTTTAAGAATAGAAAATATGAATATGTCAGAGTTTAAACTATTAAATAAAAAAGATTTTGATATTTCACTTCATAAAGAATTAAGTGATGTTTCTAGTAATGAAAGTACAGAAGAAGATGAACTATATAATAAAGAAAAAATAGAAGATGCCTTGTCTTTAAAAGAACTCTTAGATAGTCATTTAAGTAAAAAGTATTCAAATCAAAATGAGTTTATGAAGCTTATTGAACAAGTTCATATTAATATTCATAATCCAGAACTTAAATGTACAGATTTAGTAAAAACTTTATCTAACTATTGTAGACATAATCTTCCATATATTGTTTATTTCTTCAATTTAAAAAATATAGATAATCCTAAAAGACATATAAAAAAGTTAAATAAAATATTGAATAATCAGTTAAATAAAATAATAAAGTTTTATTTGAAGACTCTAGAAGGTAAGTAGTAAGAAGAAGTTTCTTCTTACTACTAAAACGATTATTATTGTAATAATCTTAATACATTTTGTTGAGTAGCGTTAGCTTGACTCATAGCATATGATCCAGCTTGCGAGATAATATTTTGTTTGTTGAAGTTTGCAGATTCTTGTGCATAATCAACATCTCTAATAATAGACTCAGCAGCTTTTACGTTTGTCGCTTGTGTCATTAAGTTTCTAACGGCAGATTCAACTTGGTTTTGAGTCGAACCGATGTCCCCTCTATATCCATTCAGATCAGTAATTGCATCATCAACTACAGCTTGGAATGAATCAGCTAATTCTTTTGTTAATTCACCTTCTTTTAAGTCAGCAAGTGCACTTAATTGAAGTTCTCCATTAGTAATTCCAGTTCCTTCTATAGAAAGTTTATTACCAGCAGTAGTATCATTGTTAGTTACGTTAAGTGTAGAATCAGTTGTTACTTTAACTGCTGCATCGGCACTACCTGCTCCTGCAGTTGTAGTAGCTGTTGCACCATTGTAAGTAGTTTCTGCACCACTACCTCCAACTCTTCTTTCTACATCTAATGTATCCCCAGTAGAGAAAGTAACAGCTTGGTCTGCAATAGCTTGGTATCTATCTCCTCCAAGAGCAATAAAGTTTCCTGATTCTAAAATATCTTCAGACATTTTATTTGCACCAGTAACTGTAGTGTCATCATCACTAAATGTAATAATATCACCTTCTAATACTGTATAAGTTGCAGTTTCACCAGTTGAACCTGTTCCTGCACCAGTAAGAGTAAATGTTAATACATCTTCTCCTGAAGCATTAATTTGTGATCCACCAGTAGATTGGTCAGAATTGATTTTTGTAGCATCAACTGAATCCCTGTATGCAGTTGCTCCGTTGAACTCTAAATCAGATTCTTGTAATCCAGAACCAGTTGTAGCATCATTTGTTGCAGTTACTGGAGTACCACTTGTTACAGTAATTGAATCACCATCTCCAAGGAATAAAGCACCAGCAGTAAAGTCTTCTTTTACTGTATATACACCACCTGTTCCACCAGAGAACATTCCAGTAGCTTTAAGTGCAGTATCTAATAATCCACCAGTAGCTACACTATCAACAGTGATTTTATCTCCTGCTTTAAACTCTGCACCTGCAGTTAATTTTGTAGGTGTAGTTAAATCAATAGATTCACCAGTATTTATTGCTAAGTCAGTAATTGCCTGATTTGCTCTATAGATTCCTGAACCAGTTGATACTTCTGTAAATTTAGTTGTATCTTTTAATGCTAAATCTAATGCACTTCCAGTTGTTACTGTAGCATTATCAACAATTTGTCCTGAAGCAATATCTACTTCTGTTCCACCATCACCAGTAGTTGAAATTTGAACAGTTGCAGAAACATCAGAAACACTTGAAAAGTCTAAGTCTGTACCTTGTCCAGCATCAGTAACTGTATATGTACCACCAGATTCAGTTAAGTTACCAGCTGTTACTGCAGCATCTAAAACTGCTTTAGTATCAGCATTTGCTCCAGAAATAGTCATACCTGCAGTCATAGTTAATGAATCAACATCTCCAGAAAGAGTTACATTTTCAATTGTATTTGCATCAGAAGAGTCTGAACCTTTTAATGTAATAGTTCCAGAAGCTGCAAGTGTTACAGTTTCACCTTGAGCAATTTCAGAACCACTTGCATAATCAATTTTAGAACCTAAACCATCAGTATTTGATTGTACTGCTGTATTTGAAATGATATCTCTTTTAGACTCACCAATTTGGAATGATAATTCGTTTGAAACTCCAGTATCTTCTGCACTTTTTTGTAAAAGTACATTACCATTATAGTTAGTTTGCTCAGCAATATTATCTAATTGCTCAAGTAATTTAACGATATCTTTTCTAATTGATTCTCTACCATCAGCTGATGTAGTATCAGTGTTAGCTTGAATTAGTTTAGATTTTACAGTATCAAGAATATTTGATTGCTCAGCCATTGATTTATCAGCAATTTGAAGTAAAGTAACCGCTGAATTACCATTTGCAACCCCTTGGTTAATAGAAGTAGCTTGAGTTCTTAATTTATCAGCAATTGCAAGACCAGATGCATCATCTGAAGCTTTGTTGATTCTAAGACCTGAAGATAATTTTTCTAATGAACTTTTGATGTTTTTACCAGTATTAACTGCAGCTTCTTGTGCAGTAATAGATGATACGTTAGTATTAATTCTCATAATAAATCCTTTTAATTATGACACATTGTAAAATAAGTATTTTACAGCCTTATGTACATTCTTGGATAAACAAGCATAGGATTGAGTCCTTTGGAATCCATTGATCCCTATATAACTTATGGTAAAATTATCACATACCAATTCTTAAAATTAGATTAAAAATATCAAGATTTTGATTTTTTCTCAATTTTTTTAATCGCTTCTATAGTTTTGATATTACTAAGAACTCTTTTTTTCATAGCATGCTTTTTTAGATGCTTATTAAGTATCTTTGTATATTTGATATAGTTTCTAGAACCTTTTTCATAACAACAAAGTTTTTTTTGAATTTTTATAATATCTTTTGGTATTGAATTATTTTCCATATTAGATTTTATCCTTTGGCATTTTAAAGCCTCTTTAAGATAACACCACTTTCAATGTGTTCTGTGTATGAAAATTGGTCAAAAAGTGCAAAATTAATTATTTTATGTGTTTTTGTTAACTCTTCTAAGTCACGGTGGAGTGTTTCAGGATTACATGAAATATAAATAATTGTATCAAACTCTTTACTTAAAGCTCTCGTTGTATCATCAAGACCTGCTCTTGGAGGATCAACAAATATTGTTTCAAAGTTATATGATTTTAAATCAATATCTTTAAGTCTATTAAACTCTCTTTTTTCTTCTAAAGCTTCAACAAACTCTTCAGCACTCATTCTGATAAAATCAATATTTGAGATACTGTTTAAAGAACAGTTTGTAAGTGCAGATTTTATAGAGGTTTTTGAAATCTCTGTTGCAAGTACTTTATTAAACTTTTGACTTAAAGGAATTGTGAAGTTTCCACCACCACAGTATAATTCACAAAGGTCTTTATCACTTTTTTCAATTTGCCCTAAAACCCACTCAATCATTTTTATGTTTACTTTAGTATTTGGTTGAGTAAAGCCACCTTCTTTATATTGGAAATGAAACTTTTTTTCTTCTATTTCTAAAGTCTCTTCTATAAAGTCTTTACTTAAAATCTCTTTTTGTTTTCTACTTCTTCCAATAATTTTAATTCCAAACTTTTTTTCTAATTCTTTTGCTTTTTCTATCCAATTCTCTTCAAGTTTTCTATGATAGATTAAAGTTACAAGCATATCCTTTGTAGTTGAGTTTAAAAATTCACAGGCAAAAAGTTTAAACTTTAGTTCTTCATCATTTTGGATTTTTTCTAAAAGTTTAGGCATTAAACAGGCAATATCTTTTGAAACAATTTGGCAAGATTCTATTTCTAATGCATTTTTATCAAAGTCATTCATTGCATATGAAATAGTTGGATTATTTTCATTATCAAAGTTTTTCCAGATTCTAAACTCTGCTCTTGTACGGAAGTTTTGTTCTTCACTTTTTATAATATCTATATTTGGAATATCAAATTGTGAAAACCTTTGTTTTTCTCTTTGAACTTTATACTCTAGTTGTTCTTCATAATTTTTATCATAAAGTG
>AZIE01005256.1_pt1 | contig 10454 bp, 6 predicted proteins | sample 359081 | NCBI WGS metagenome assembly AZIE01 (sample SAMN02429713, study PRJNA222661) | marine sediment metagenome | biome: Sediment sample; isolation source: sample MGS-MCh from oil contaminated site at the lagoon of Mar Chica... | place: Morocco: Mar Chica | collected 2012-07-20 | depth 32 m m | reverse complement strand
CTGCCACTCCAAAACCTGAAGATTTTATAAAGATTGGGGTGCCACAGGAATGGATAGATACGGTTATGCATGAATTTGGCACAGTTGCCAAATTGAAAGAACAAAAGGCCACCCAAATCCATCAAAAATTGAACGGACTCAGGAAAAAAAATAAGCTCCCTATTGCAGCCCTTCAGCTGGACGAGGTAGAAAAATGGTTTGAATAAAACCGCACCGGAAAATATTTACAAATTCCAAATCCCGAAAATTGATGTTTAAAATGTCGTTTATGGGAGGTACAAAGAACGCCGGTTCAGTTTCCTGAACCGGCGTTCTTTTTTTCATTTTTTACAGCTTATTTTTTTCCGAACATCCCGCCGAGTTTCCCGGCAGCGCCGGCAATTCCGCCAGGTCCACCTTCGGCATCACCTTTTAGGTAATTATCTACCTGGGCGGCAAGAGCGGGCGGCATTCTGTCTTTTAGAAATCCGGCTACCGTTTCAACTGCGGTTCTTGCTTGTGCGGGAGTGATCCCTGCCTTTTCGGCTACTAAGTTTACTATCTTTTCCATTGTCAACTTTTTTTGATTAACCTTCAAAAGATAAGAATTCTTCTTTCCGGTTTAAAACTTGTAAGATCAATTAACGGCAGATTAACCTTCCATTTTGGAACTATCTTACCAGGGTAAAATGTCCTTTTACAGGTTCAAATCCCTCAATTAAAATATGATACCAGTAATCTCCGGGAGGCATTGGGCTTTGGTGTAAAAGTCCATTCCAGGCAAAATTTTCTCCTTTGCCATGTGCTATCAACATTCCAAAACGGTCAAAAATTCGTACTTCAGAAGATGCGTAAAATCCTATCCCTTTCAGTTCAAATCGGTCATTATAGCCGTCGTTATTGGGAGTAATAAATTTTGGAATTACAATGTGTGGAAATTCCTTTGAAACCATTGAACATCCTGCAAGATCCCTTTGATAGGCAGTGTAAATTCCGCCGGGAATGTTGAAAAACATATTTGATGCCTGAAAATGGATGCCATCAAGGGAATATTCAAAGTTCCCGGGATGCGAAGGAGTGATAGTAACAGTATTATCTTCAGATCGGACTGCGGAAATTCCTGTAACATCTACCTCTTCTACTTTAAATTTCTTTACAGTAGCGCAACCGGCCGCATTAGTAATGATCACTGAATAATTTCCCGGCAGGGTGACTGTTAAACTGCTTCCGGTTTCTCCTGAAGTCCAGCTGTAGCTGTAATTTCCCGTGTCGGCATTGAGAATTAAAGGCTGGCCGGGACACAGCTGATGATCTTCATCCAGGGCTTCAGGTCTTGATGAGATGGTAAGTTTCACGGCTGTTCTTGGGCTCGCATTACAAGCCACGTTTACTTTTCGGGATTCGGCGAAGTAGGTGCCTGCTTCCTGGGGAACAAACTTAGGATTTCCAGCATCCAGTAAATTTCCGCCTGCCTGTGCATCATACCAAAAAACCTGTTCATCTGGCAGCACCTCTACACTTAGAGCGGGTATGGCGTCTCCTTCACAAATTCTAATGTCCCCAAGGCTAACCGGCGGCTTGGGAATGCCCGGAACAATTACAGCAAAAGCTTCAGAAGCCGAGCTACAATAACTGTCATTTAAATTTACCTCATCTTCGGCCACCTTTACTCTGTAATAGGTGGAAGAATAGATCTCTCCCGAAGAAAATTCCCTGTTGTTTTCCCCCGGCAGGTCCTTCCAGTTCTCCCCATCCTGGCTCTCCTGCCATTGAAAAGCATGAGTGCTGTACACACTAAAATCGGGAGAGGCGGTAAGATCTATTTTTCCAGGCACATCCTGTGGGCAAACCACTAATACATCCTCATCAATTTGAGCTGCAGATACTTCTGTAAGATCTCCACAAGACCTGAAAATGATATCATCTATGGCAAGATCATTTCCGCAGCCTCCCACCCCGTTGTTAAACATCTTTAAAATAACAGAATTTTGTCCTGCCCGTGACCTGAATACAAGAGCATACTGTTCCCATTGGGGACTACTTGTTCCATGGATATCTCCCGTACTACCTTCGGCCAGTTTAACCGAATTAGTTTCATCCCAGATTTCAAATCGTACATTAATCGGGATCCCGGTACCGGGACAGACATCTATACTGCCTGCATCATAAACATTCATTAAGAAAGCAGAAAATTCATAGGTGGTTGCTTCGCAGAGATTGTTTACGCTAAATTCATAGAACTTGCCCGCAGTGTTGTCATTTGCATTTACAATAAGCGCCTTCCCCTGTGAAAGGGTGGTTCGCGGAAAAAAGGAGTGCCAGGAAGTATTATTTTGACCCAGCTTCCCCGAAATGGTATACTGGCCGTCATTTGGATCTCCTGTTACAAATTGGTAAGTCGTAACCGAAGAATTCAGTGGCGCACCCGTACCTGTGCCTGTCCCAAAATCCTCATGGAAGATAGGATCTCCTTTACTTCCGGGGCAAAAACCAAGCTGGGAAAAAATATTTCCGGAGATAAAAAAGAAAGCCAGGAATAGAAGCCTTTTCATACCATGGCAAAGGTATGCCATATTGTTATCGAAAAAATGAGCATGTTCTTCTAAAAACAGGATATAGTGATATAGATCATATGAGGCTCAATCTCCTTTTAACTAATTTTTAAACCTTTTCCTCCGGCTGAAGTCAAACTACTGCAAAGTGCAACTCTCTTTATTTTAACAGCTTTCGCTTAGGTAGCCGAATCTTGTTTTCATAAATTGGGCGATTCTTAACTAAAATTTTTACTTAATGAACAACCGACTACTGCTCCGGCTTGGAATTGTTTTTTTATCAGTTTCCATGTCCGGCTGTGCTGTTTTTCAACCTGAAAAAGGCGCCAAGACAGCAGCTACAGCCAAACCTGCCGAAAAGGACAAAAATGGTATTAAACCTTACAGCAAGGTAATTACCAAAGATGCAAAATCAGATCCCGGTCTCTTTACCGTCCACCAGGTGGAAGATGATTATTACTATGAAATTCCAGACAGCCTTTTTAACCGGGAAATGCTTATGGTCACCCGTATTGCCCAAACTGCATCGGGCATTGGTTTTGGCGGTGGAAAACAAAATGAACAGGTATTGCGTTGGGAAAAGAAGAACAAAAATGTTCTCCTGCGGGTGGTATCTCATGATGTCTATGCTGCCGATTCCCTCCCTGTACACGAGGCTGTGGTAAATTCAAATTTTGAACCCATCCTCTTCTCTTTTGATATTGCTGCTTATCACAAGGATTCTGTCAACAATGCCACTGTAATTAAAGTAACAGATCTTTTCAAAAAGGATGTGCAGGCCCTTGGTTTTCCCGAAAGGAACCGAAAAGATTATAAAATTACCCGTCTGGATGACAGTAGATCGTATATCGATACTATAAGAAGCTATCCCGAAAATATTGAGGTGCGCCATGTAAAGACTTATAATTCTTCTGAACCGCCTTCAAATGCGAGCACTGCTTCTATTTCAGTAAAAATGAGCAATTCCATGATCCTCCTTCCAAAAGTGCCAATGGAAAGAAGATATTTTGATGAGCGGGTAGGATGGTTTACTTCCAGCCAAACCGATTACGGGCTGGAAGCTCAAAAAAGTGAAACTGTAAGATATCTCGATCGCTGGAGACTTGAGGTCAGGGAAGAAGACATGGAAAAATTCAAGCGTGGGGAACTGGTGGAACCAAAAGAACCCATTGTTTATTATGTAGATCGTGCCACTCCCGCAAAGTGGGTTCCTTATATCAAACAGGGAATCGAAGACTGGCAGGTAGCTTTTGAAGCTGCCGGATTCAAAAATGCAATTATTGCCAAGGATCCTCCTACAAAAGAAGAAGATCCCGACTGGAGTCCCGAAGATGCCCGCTATTCTGTGGTGCGCTACCTGGCTTCTCCTATTCCGAATGCAAACGGGCCTCACGTAAGTGACCCGCGTTCGGGAGAGATCCTTGAATCAGACATCAACTGGTATCATAATGTTATGACTTTATTGAGAAACTGGTTCTTTGTTCAAACTGCTGCAATCAACGAAGATGCACGCGGAGTTGCATTTAAGGATGAGATCATGGGTAGGTTGATCAGGTTTGTTTCTGCTCACGAAGTAGGACATACTCTTGGTTTACCACATAATATGGGAAGTAGCGTTGCTTATCCTGTAGAGTCTCTAAGAGATCCTGAATTCACCAAAAAATATGGAACTGCTCCCTCTATTATGGATTATGCACGTTTTAACTACATAGCACAACCCGAAGATGGAGATGTAGCTTTAATGCCAAATATTGGGCCTTATGATAAGTATTCTATCATGTGGGGTTATAAACCAATTCCTGAAAAGTACGGAAAAGAGGAAAAAGAAATTCTTGATTCCTGGATTCTGGAAAAGGCCGGAGATCCTGTTTACAGATTTGGAGCTCAGCAGAGTGGGGTGATTGATCCTACTTCTCAAACTGAAGATCTGGGAGATGATTCGGTACTGGCGAGCCAATACGGGATCAAAAACCTGAAAAGGATTATTCCTAACCTTATTGAATGGACTGCCGAAAAAGGTAAGGATTATGAAGATCTTGAGACCATGTATGAGCAGGTACTTGGACAGTACAACCGATACATGGGGCACGTTGCCGCCAACGTGGGTGGTGTAATTAAAGAAACCAAGACTTATGACCAGGAAGGCGCGGTATTTTTTCATGTAACTCCTGAAAAACAGAAAAACGCAATGAAGTTCTTGCAGGATGAACTTTTCTCTACTCCCGGGTGGCTTATCGACCAGGAGATCTTTAACAGGATTGAATTCGACGGAAATGTGGAAAGGATTAGAAACACACAGGAAAGAACACTCAACAATTTGCTTGACTTCGGAAGAATGGCAAGATTGATTGAAAATCGTGAAATGAATGGAGGAGAAGCTTACGGACTTCTGGATATGATGCAGGATCTAAGAACCGGCATCTGGAGTGAATTGAGAAGAGGACAAAATATCGACACCTACCGCAGAAATCTTCAGCGGGCTTATATCGATCGAATGGAATATCTCATGACCCAGGAGCAACCGGAAATTCCTTCAAGGTTCCGTGCCTGGAGCACCCGGACAGATGTGGATGTGGCACAAAGCGACATTCGGCCTGTAGTACGGGGAGAGCTTAAAAAACTTCAGCGTGATCTTCGCAACAGCATTGGTAGAAGCAATGACACCCTTACCAGATATCATCTTGAAGATGCACTGGAAAGAGTCAATCTTATTCTAGATCCCAACAGCTAAGTGAATTCAACCATTATTTAGGGCTGCCTGTAAACTTTCGTATAACCACGATAGTTTTACAGGCAGCTTTTTTGTAGCATTTTGAAGAGCTAATTTTTTTTGCATTTGAGAGAGAAGCAGGCACTACTCTTAGGATGGGCTTAACGTTGACGTTAAACTCCTTCTAAATTCCCCTTCTTTCTTACAAAAGAATTTTATTCAATCAATTAATTTTCAGAGTTTTAGATCAAAATTTTTTAAAAAATAAAAGAAACCAAAACGAATGATTATGAAAGATGGAAAAAACCTGAAAAGATTGATGCTTTACGTAGGAATACTATTCCTGTTTGTAGGACTAAACAGCTGTAGTGATGACGATGATGGCACTGTAACTCCGCTACCTACCGGAGAATTTAATCTGGATTCAGATGAATACACCTTGATGGACAATACCATTGTTCTGGAAAGTATTACTGTGGGCCAAACCAGCTGGTTAACTGCAGTGAATGTTGGCAGTGAAGCGACAAATGATTTTATTGCCGATCCTGTAAGACTTCAGCAGGGGGAAAATACAAATGTGGAGCTGGTCTTTGATGAAGGTGCCATAACCGATGACGGAGAAGGTCAACAGATTGTTCTGAGGCTTTACGACGATACCGGAAGCATGACCGGAAGCTGGGACGCAACAGATCGTGCGATAGCCGTAACAGAAACTATTACTGTTTTTGAAGCTTCGGCCTCATTTGCAGATTTTGATGCTGATGGGAATGGAACTCTTGATGCTAATGAATTTCCAGCCACTTATCAAAATAATTTTGACGAATGGGATGCAGATGGCGACGGATCTTTAAGCAGTGAGGAATTCTATAATACAACTTTTGCAAATACCGATGCCGATGATGACGATGGGATAAGCTCAGAAGAATGGGATGCCGGTTTTGCCGCAATGTTTGGAGGTTGGAACGACGATGATTTTGACACTTTTGACGCCAATGCAGACGATATTCTGAGTCTGGAGGAATGGAATACAGCTTTCGCAGATTCAGACTGGTTTGACACCTATGATGCAAACACAGACACCCTTGTTTCAGAAGATGAATGGGATACCGGACTTTTTGGAGATTGGGACACCAATGATGATGACCTCATTGATGAGAATGAATTTAATGTTTACAGTCCTTATGTGATGGCCTGGTAAATGGAATATATTGGAGATGTTGCAATCTCTTTAAATTAATAATATTTAGAAAAGGTTCTCCTTTTTGGAGAGCCTTTTTCAGTTATAAAAAGCCCTACGAATTTCGCCTTTATTCTCACACTTTATGTTTGGAGGATTTTAAGGAATAATTAATCAGGCGGGTTAAATCTTCATCAATAGACTTAATAATCATCTCTTTTTTATATTCTTAAATATCTGTATTTCAGCAATTTAAAATAAATTTATGTGATTTATGAAAAGGATGAAAGATGAAAACACAACTACTTCTGAAAAAAATCCTGCTCCTAACAGGACTATTTTTCCTGTTGACAGGAATCAACAGCTGCAGCGATGATGATGAATCACCACCTCCCATCCAACAAATTTTTGTTGATGATAATCAAAATTTAGAGAATAATACTTTAAATATCCGGCAAGTCATAGTAAACCAGGATAGTTTCTTAACGGCAATTAAAGTTGATGATGAAAATTCAGATGACTTCATTGCTTCTCCCATATTTCTAACTGAAGGAACCCATAGGAATATCGAACTTTCTTTTTATGAGAATACTGTAAAAAATGGAGGCAGTGGTCAAAAAATTATTTTGAAGCTTTATGCAGATAATCAAAACGGAGGCACTAGAGGAATTTGGGATCCTACAGATGAACCCATTATGAACCTAATTGAGGGCTTATTGAAAAAGACCATTACAGTTTATACCGAATATGATCCATTTTCATATTACGACAATAATAACGATGAATTCCTTGATTTCTCTGAAGCATCACTAACCTATCCAAATAATTTTACGTCAATCTGGGACACAGATAATAATAGCTCTCTGGACCTTGATGAATTCTATTATACCACGTTCATTAATACTGATGTCAATATTGATTTAACCATTGACCAGGAGGAATGGGAAGAAGGTTTTAATTCTATGTTTAATAATTGGGCTGAAGATAAGTTCACGGAATATGATGAAAGCAAGAATAATTTTCTATCCCAAGAAGAATGGAATAATATTTTTATGGATTCACTGTGGTTCGAAGCTTATGACACAGATGATAACGATCTGGTTACCCAAGAGGAACTTAATTTAGGACTGCTAAGTGACTGGGACTTAAACAACGATCTTCAAATTGATGAGGAAGAATTCAACAATTACTATGATCATGTGACAAACTGGGTGGAATATTATGATTGGTGATCATACATTAGTGAAGGAATAAGCTGCGGTTTCTTCTTCAAATTGTTCAAGGATTCTTTAAAAAGCCGGAATTTTTTCCGGCTTTTTAAAGAAGTGGCCTATCCAATTTTAGCTCCTCTCAACCTCAGCGCATTTGCAATTACCGAAACTGAACTAAAACTCATGGCTAATGCTGCGATCATGGGAGAAAGCAGAATTCCAAAAACCGGATAGAGCACTCCCGCAGCAATAGGCACTCCAAGCGTATTATAAATAAGAGCAAAAAACAGGTTTTGTTTTATGTTTTTCATCACCTTTTTGCTCAAGTTTTTCGCTTTAACAACTCCGTGAAGATCCCCTTTTACAAGGGTAATTTCTGCGCTTTCTATGGCTACATCGGTTCCGGTGCCCATTGCAATACCAATATCTGCTTTTGCAAGTGCCGGGGCATCATTGATTCCGTCTCCTGCCATAGCCACCAGTTTCCCCTGTTGCTGAAGTTTCGCAACTTCTTCCATCTTATCCTGCGGCAACATACCTGCTTTGAAATCGGAGAGATGCAACTCCCTTGCAACAGCCGCCGCCGTAACTTCATTATCGCCGGTCAACATCACCACGTCCACTCCCGCCTCGATCAAATCTTTGATCGCCTGCCGACTGGTCTTTTTAATAGGATCTGTAATAGTAACATACCCCATCACAGTATGCTCAACAGCTATATAGGAAACAGTTTTCCCCTGCTCCTGTTCGGTTCTCACCTGCTGCTGAAGTTCCTGGCTCACCTCAACCTTAATTTCCTGCATGAGTTTCTCGTTACCAATAGCCACTTTTTTATCATTAACTGTTCCCGTTACTCCTTTTCCGGTTACCGCATTAAAATCTGATGCTTCTGAAAGTTTGAGATCTTTTGATTTAGCGAACCTAACAGTAGCCTCTGCCAGGGGATGTTCACTTTGGGCATTTACTGAAGCCAGGTAAGAGATCAATTCTTCTTCAGAAATATCTGCGGAAGCCACCACTTTCTCTACCGATGGTTTTCCTTCTGTAATGGTGCCTGTTTTGTCAATGATCAGCACATCGATCTTGTCCATCTGCTCGAGGCTCTGTGCATTTTTGATGAGCACTCCGTTTTGAGCACCTTTACCTACTCCCACCATTACCGACATTGGAGTAGCGAGCCCTAAAGCACAGGGACAGGCAATGATCAAAACTGCAATGGCATTGATCAAAGCATAGACATAACTTGGCTCCGGACCAAAAACAGCCCAAATGATGAAGGTAAGTATGGAAATGATTACTACCACCGGCACAAAATAAGCTGAGATCTTGTCGGCCAACTTCTGTATAGGTGCCTGGGAACGGCTTGCATCATTTACCATTTTGATGATCTGGGCCAGGAGCGTCTCCTCCCCTACCTTTTCAGCAATCATGGTGAAACTTCGGTTCCCGTTGATGGTACCTGAAGTCACTCTGTCTCCCTCCCCCTTTTCTACAGGTACGGGTTCCCCGGTGATCATGGACTCATCAATATTTGTTTGTCCTTTCTGAATACTGCCGTCTACAGGAATCTTATCCCCCGGTTTCACCCGAAGTATATTCCCAACCATGATCTCATCAGTATGGATCTCCCGCTCTTCTCCATTTTCCACCAGGGTAGCTGTATTTGGGGCAAGCTTCAACAATTCTTTAATGGCCGAATTGGTACGGCTGTGTGCCCGGGCTTCCAGCAATTGTCCTAACAGAACCAAAGTAAGAATTACCGTTGCCGCTTCGTAGTACACGTGAACTGTTCCGTGATGCGTCAAAAATTGCTGCGGAAACCAACCGGGAAACAACATTCCAAAAACACTGAATAACCAGGCTACTCCTGCACCTATCCCTATAAGAGTAAACATATTCAAATTCCAGGTCTTCACAGAACGCCAGGCTCTTTCAAAGAACATCCAGGTGGCGTAGAAAACCACCGGCAGGGAAAGGGCAAACTGCACCCAATTCCAGGCCTGCATGCTCATCCAGTCATAAATGGGGTTTCCGGGAATCATTTCTCCCATGGCGATAAGAAAGATCGGAACCGTAAAAGCCACGGCTATTTTAAACTTTTTAAGCAGCTTTTGATACGATTTCTGTTCGGCAGAAGCTTCAGGTTCCATACGCACCAGGTCCATCCCGCAAATTGGGCAACTTCCCGGTTCATCTTTCTGAATTTCGGGATGCATGGGGCAGGTATAAAGCGGTTTTTCAGCTTTTAGGCTCACTTCTTCCACCAGGTCCATGCCACAGACAGGACAGTCGCCCGGTTTATCATAGGTTTTATCCCCCTCGCAATGCATGGGGCAGTAGTAAGTACCTGTTCCCTTTCCCTGTGGCTTTTTAGGCTTTGGAGGTGCCGTAATATCCTGTCCGGGAAGATAGATATTATAAGTACTGCCGTCTTTCCTCAGCGCCTCCTGCAAAACATTCACCGCAATGGGATTTTTGGAAGTAATGATCGCTTCCGCCTTTTCTAAATCGACAGAAACTTTATCTACTCCATCCACTTTTTGGAGGGTTTCCTCCACATGTGACCTGCATCCGCTACAGGTCATCCCGGTCACCTGATATTTTTCTGTATTACCTTTTGAATGAATATGGTATTTACCCCCATCCTTTTGCAGCGCATCTTCAAAAACACCTATTTGAATATGCCGCTCCATTTCAACCTGTGCTTCGGCTTTGTCAAGATCCACTGAAGCAAATTTTACTCCGGCAACCTTCTGAAGCGTTTCTTCGACATGCGAACGACAGCCATTGCAGGTCATTCCGGTGATTTTATAGGTGTGGGTCAT
>AZIE01004109.1_pt1 | contig 10563 bp, 10 predicted proteins | sample 359081 | NCBI WGS metagenome assembly AZIE01 (sample SAMN02429713, study PRJNA222661) | marine sediment metagenome | biome: Sediment sample; isolation source: sample MGS-MCh from oil contaminated site at the lagoon of Mar Chica... | place: Morocco: Mar Chica | collected 2012-07-20 | depth 32 m m | reverse complement strand
TCAAAGTGCACAAGTTTAGTATCCATAACTTTTTTAAGAAGATAAAGAGCATTTATTAGTTGTATTAAAACTGTGGAAAGGGCTATTCCTTTTATTCCCATAGCTGGAATAAACAAAAATCCATATATAAATAAAGGGTTTAAAACCAAGTTTGCAAAGAATCCAAAGATTAAAGTATTTCTATATGATTTTGTATCTCCCCTTGAAACAAGTATTGCATTTAATGCAAAGTTTGTCATAAAGAAGATTGTACCAGCAAGGATTATGTTTATATAGTCTAAAGCCATATCCATATAAGCTCCACTAGCTCCTAAAAGTGTGAATAGATATGGAGACATCAAAAAGCCAACAAGAGTTAAAACAAGAGCTACAAGCTGCATAAAGAAGATTCCCTTGTGAGCATACAGTGAAGCCAAAAACCTTTTTGATCTTCCACTTGCATTTCCTATTAAAGCTGTAATAGCCGATGAAAAACCGTATCCAAGCCCAATTATTGTAAAAAATATCATAAACGAAAGTGAAAGTGCAGAGATAGCTTGGGTTGAAATTAATCCAGCATAAAAAGTATCTACAACATTATACATAGTATTAAAAAACATACCTGTACTAGCAGGAATAGTAATTTGTTTTAAAAGAGTTGAAATATCATCATTAATTAAGTGTGAGTTTTGTTTCAAGTTTTAGCCTAATATATAATTTTAAGCCATATTATCGAAGATAAGTTTTAAAGAGGTTAGAATTAAGGATTAATCCTCAATTCTAATCATAGCAGGTTTTTCTGCTACTACACTTGCATCTTCAAGTGCTTTAAGTGCTTCATTTATATCTTTTTCCACACAAGTGTGAGTAGAAAGAAGTAGGTGAGCACAAGAGTTATCAAGTGGCTTTTGAATCATCTTCTCTACAGAAATATTTTTATCTGCAAAGATATTAGATACTTTAGCTAAAACACCTGTTTTATCTTCAATTTTAAGTCTTAGATAGTATTTTGTTTGAATCTCATCTTTTGGCATTAATGTTAAGTTTTCTCCATGAGAAGACTCAAATCCTAGCATTGGAGAACCTTTTCCTCGTCTTGCAATATCAACAATATTTGCAATAACAGCTGAAGCAGTTGCATCTCCACCTGCTCCTGGTCCATAATACATAGTTTCACCAACTTTATCACCAATCACAGAAACACCATTCATTACACCATCAACTTTTGCAATCATTTCATTGTTTGGAATAAGTACAGGATGAACTCTTAGTTCAATTTTTGTTCCAACTTTTTTAGCAATTGTTAAAAGTTTGATTGAGTAGTTAAACTCATTTGCAAATTCAATATCTGCTGGTGCAATATTTTCAATACCTTCAATTAAAATATCTTCTGGTTTTGCATCAATTCCATATGCAATTGAACCTAAGATAAGAAGTTTATGAGCAGCATCAAAACCACCAACATCAAATGTTGGGTCAGCTTCTGCATATCCTAACTCTTGTGATTCAGCAAGAATAGTATCGTAATCAACACCTTCACCAATCATTTTTGTTAGCATATAGTTACAAGTACCATTCATGATACCTCTAATTGATTCAATATGGTTTGCAGTTAATCCATCTCTTAATGCATTAATAATTGGAATACCACCAGCTACAGCAGCTTCATACTCAAATGGAGTATCACCTGCTAAGTCTTGTAACTCATATCTGTGGTATGCAAGTAAAGCTTTGTTTGCAGTAACCACAGCTTTACCTTTTGCTAAAGCTTTTTTGATTACTTCATAAGGCTTTTCAACTCCACCCATAAGTTCAACAATAATATCAATTGAGTCGTCATTTAAGATTTCATCAACATTATCTGTTAGTTTAATTGATACATCTCTATCTTTGTTAAGATTGTTTACTAAACCAATTACTGGTTCTAGCTCAACACCTGCACGTGCAGTGATAATATCTTTATTGTCTTTTAGTATATTTGCAACACTTGCACCAACTGTTCCAACACCTAATATACCTATTTTCATTCTTCTTCCTATAACGTATTTAAATATTTCTTTATATTTTTTGCAGCTTGTCTAATTCTTTTTTCATTTTCAATTAAAGCTATTCTAACATATCCATCACCATAGTGACCAAATCCAATACCTGGACTTACTGCTACTTTTGCTTCAGTTAAAAGTTGTTTAGAGAACTCCATACTTCCAAGGTGTGCAGCTTTTTCTGGGATTTTAGCCCAGATAAACATTGATGCATTAGGAACATCCATATCCCAACCTGCATCTTTAAATGCCTCAACCATAACATCTCTTCTTTTTCTATACTTTTCAATATGCTCAGCTACACACTCTTGTGGACCATCAAGTGCAACAGTAGCTGCAACTTGAATAGGAGTAAACATTCCATAGTCAAGCCAAGATTTGATTCTTTTAAGAGCTCCGATTAGTTTTTCATTTCCAACCATGAAACCAACTCTCCATCCTGCCATATTGTATGACTTAGAAAGAGTAAATGACTCAACAGCAACGTCAAGTGCACCTTCAGCTTGGAAAATAGATGGAGTTTTATATCCATCAAATGTGATATCTGCATAAGCAATATCAGAGATGATATAAAATCTCTCTTTCTTAGCTAAATCAACTAATCTTTGGTAAAACTCTGGTCTAACTGTTGCACAAGTTGGGTTATGTGGAAAGTTAACTAATACATATTTTACTTTTGGAATTGATTCATTTAATGTCTTTTGTAATCTTTCAAAGAATAGTTCTTCATCAACTCTAAAGTCTCTTCCAAATGGTAACTCAAAATTGTGGATACCAGCACCTGCTAACATAAATGCATAAGAGTGAATTGGATATGTTGGATCTGGAACAACTGCAACATCACCAACATTTACAATTGCTTGAACTAGGTGAACATAACCTTCTTTACTTCCCATTGTTGCACAAGCATGTTTATTTGGGTCTAAATAATCAACCCCATATTTTCTTTTATACCAATTACAAATAGCTAGTCTTAATTTATAAATACCAGCACTTGCAGAGTAACCATGATTCTTTGGTTTATCTGCTGTTTCTTTTAACTTATCAGTAATATGCTGAGGAGCTGGGCCATCTGGGTTACCCATTGAAAAATCTATAATATCTTCACCAGCTCTTCTTGCTTCCATTTTAATATTGTTAACCTCTGCAAACACGTAGTTTGGAAGTCTTCTCATTCTTTCAAATTCTATCTCTGGAAACATTTTTTATTTCTCCTTAATTGTTACACTTAATCCTCGCTTGATATTAGCAAGGGTAAAAAGATCATCTATTTTCATATATCTTGTATATTGTGGTACTTCCACTTCTAAATTTTGATGTCTTTGTTCTTTTTTTATAACTTCTACAATTGTTAAATGTCTGTCATAAAAAACAATGTGCGGAAACCATCTATTACCAAACTTTGATTTTATTAATATTTTATTTGCACTAGAAACTTTTAAAAAGTATGGTCTAAGTGGCTTTTTCAAATCAATCTGTTCACCTGATACTAAATCTTTTGCATCATTGAACGTTGACAGGGATGTATCTACATCATATATCCAAGTTAATTGTCCCTCTTTTATGATATCAGTTGGTTTTGAATTGTGCTTTCCAAACTCTTTTGATAACATAAGAGGGTCAATGGCGGCTTCCGTTTTTAGGTTTATTGTCCACTCTAGTGTACCTTCTTGTGTATATAGAAGTTTTTTTGTGAAGTAGTGATAATATCCTAAAGATTTTAGTGAATCAGAAACTATTTTAAGTGACTTAATTGGGTCATGGTTTATATTAAAAGTGATTGTTAGATTTTCAGGTTTTGCAAAACCTAGGTGAAGTAAACCATTTTCTTGAAGTTTATTTAATAAATCAACATATTTAATATTTCCATTTACATCATAAAAATCATTTTGTTTTGAAAAAAGGTAGTTAATTAAACCCTTATTTTCAATATATTTTTGATTTCCAATTAGATGAATAATCTTTTCATCAAGATTATTTGCATTTAAAACAATAGCACATGTAAAAATTAGTAATAGTTTCTTTATCATCACTTTTCTCTTATTTCATTAAGTTATAAATTAATATTCCACCTGCAACAGAAACATTTAGGGAGTCAAAACTATTTGACATTTCAATAGAAACTTTATTGTCAAGTTTTTTAACAACTTTATTTGAAAGTCCAAAACCTTCACTTCCTAAAAATAGGGCAGTTTTTTCATTTTCATTTTTAAACTCTTTTAGGTTTTCTCCATCCATAGATGCACCCATTAGAGTAAAATTGTTTTGTTTTAGTTCATTTACTACATCTAAAACATTTTGTGTTTGGCAAAATGGCATGTCAAATAAAGCACCACTACTAGTTCGTGCAATACCTTCATAGTTTAGTTGTTTTACATTTGAAGCAATAATTGCATCAACACCAAGTGAATAAGCAGTTCTACAAATAGCTCCAATATTTCCTACATCTGTTAATCCATCAAGAACTACAATAAACTTAGAGTTTTTAATCTCTTTTAATCCAGTTGTTTGGAAATCTTTAAGTCTTAAGAAGAAACCTTGATGATTTCCTCCACGTGCCATACTTTGTGCTTTTTTATTATCAAGCTTGATAATTTGTTTATCAAGTTTTGCAAATCTTTTAAAAAGTTTTGGCTCTAGTTCTTTTGAGAACATTACCTCTTCAATAAGGTCGGGGTGTTTATCTAGTACGTAAAGTACTACTTGTTTGCCATATATAATCATGGCTAGATTTTATCTAAAAGTTGTTGATAAATCTCTTTTACAGTTTTCCCTGTCATTTTTGCAAGAAGTTTTGCTTTTACTTTAGGTGCAATATCAAGATTTTCAATATCTTTTACATCAAGACTTGCCCCCACAGTTTCAGTAGGTTCAATAACAATTACCCATTCACCTCTAATATTTTCTTTAGTAAATTTTTCATAAATATTTAAAGCAGAATCTTTGTAAGTTTTTTGATGAAGTTTTGTTATCTCTTTTGCTAAAAAGACAGTTCTGTTTTCATCTATATTTTTTATCTCTTCTAAAGTCTTTAAAAGTCTATGGGGTGACTCATAAAGAATTGATAGAATAGGGCTTTGCATTACCTTTGTTAGTTTTTCATTACGCTCTTTTCCTTTGTGAGCTAAAAAACCAAAAAAAGTAAATTCAGTATTTAAAAAACCACTCATTGAAAAAGCTGTTAAAACTGCATTTGCTCCTGGAAGTACATCATATTCCAAATTATTGTTAATACAGTATTGAACTAGTGTAGCCCCTGGGTCTGAAACACAAGGCATACCAGCATCACTAACATAAACAATATTTTTATTGAAATCTTCAGGTGTTAAGGTTTTTAAAACTTGATTTTCATTGTGTGAATGGAAAGATTTTAAATCTTTGTAGTTAAACTCTAAGTTTTCTCTTTCACTTAGAAGTTGAAAAAGTTTTTTTGTGACTCTTGTATCTTCACAAAAAATTAATTCCGCCTCCGAAAGAGCTGTTAAAGCTCTTTTAGAGATATCATCAAGATTTCCTATTGGAGTCGGAACTAAAGTAAGCAATTTATAGCAACAATTATTTTTGTGCGTATTTAGCTTTGAATTTCTCTACTCTACCAGCAGCATCAACAATTTTTTGCTCACCAGTGAAGAATGGGTGACAAGCAGAACAAATGTCAATTCTCATTGACTCAACGTTTGACTTAGTTTCAAATGTGTTTCCACAAGCACAACTTACTGTACAATCTTTGTAATCTGGGTGAATTTCTTTTTTCACTTCAAATTTCCTTATTTTGATAAATGTTCAATAAAAGGTCGAGTCTTTGTCGCCCTTTATTAAACTCTTGAATTTGAGATTGGATTATAGCGAAAAATACTTAATGATATCTGAATTTAAGTTTTCTATAATATTTGAAGTTTTATTTTTAAACTGTCCCTTATTGAAGGTGTTTTGACGCTTTGCAAGTTTTGCTGTGTTTAAAGAAATTTTCTCTTCAAGCTCTTTTTTTGTAACTTTTCCATCTAAAAAATCTAAGGTTTCTATTATTCCAATTGAAGCCATACAGTTTGGACTTCTTCTATAATTTTTTTCTAAATATATTACTTCATCAATAATTCCTTCTTTCATCATCATAGAAGTTCGAAGGTTTATTCTTTTTTTTAACTCTTCTCTTTCCCAAACAATTTCAAAAATCTCTAAATCTTTTGCAAGGGGAACTTTAGGGTTCTTTTCAAAATATTCACTTGGAGACATATTTGATTGTTTATAAATAGAGTAAGCTTTTTCTATTCTATATTTATCATTTTGTGCAATTTTTTCCATATAAGCTTTATCTAAAGAGTATAAAAGTTCATAGGCTTCATTTAGTGGAATATCAAGTTTGATGTCTTGTTCGATACCAGTTGAAAGTCCTTCTACTAAGGCTTTTAAATAAAAGCCAGTACCACCTACGATAATAAGGTTTTTATCGTTTTCTTTTGCAAAATCTTTGGCTTTTTTGTAGCACTCAAAAAACTGTGTTACATCAAAATTTTCATTTGGATAGACTTCATCAATTCCAAAGTGAACTATGTCACCTCTCTCTTCTTTTGTTGGTTTAGCTGATGCGATATCAATCTCTTTGTAAACAGATAAAGAATCAAGGGATAAAATTATTGAGTTTGTTTGTTGTGCTATTTCTAAAGATAGTCCAGTTTTTCCTGAGGCAGTTGAGCCAATAATTGCAATTTCTTTCATAAAAAGATTTTATCAAAAGAAGACTAAATTATATTTTGATATAATCCCAAAATGAATAAAATAAAGAAACTTTTAAATGACTTTAATGAACTAGTAATGTTCAAACACTCAATTTTCTCATTGCCATTTATTTTTATAGCAATGATTGTTGCATCAGTTCAAACAAATGGCTCTGCTTGGTTTGGTTTTAAACTCCTAATTTTAGGTGTATTAGCAGCAGTTACAGCTAGAAACTTTGCAATGGGCTTCAATAGATATATGGATAGAGATATAGATGCTTTAAATCCAAGAACTGAAAATAGACCAAATGTTGATGGAAGAGTAAGTCCAACGGCTATGCTTATTTTTAATATTGCAAATGCTTTAGGATTTATAGCAGTTGCATATTTTGTAAATGATTTAGCTTTTTATTTAGCAGTTCCAATTTTAGCAATCATTGGTTCATACTCTTACTTTAAAAGATTTTCATATTTAGCCCATGTGATTTTAGGAATCTCACTAGCTCTTGCTCCAATTGCTGGGGTTGTAGCAGTTAGTGAAACTATTACTTTATGGTCAGTTTTATTAAGTATTGGGGTTATGTTTTGGGTTGCGGGATTTGATCTTTTATACTCATTACAAGATATGGAAGTAGATAAAAAACTAGGGCTTCATTCTATTCCAAGTAAGTTTGGTGCAAAAAATACTATGCTTATTTCAAGAGTATTTCACTTACTTACTGTAGTATTTTGGCTTCTATTTGCAATTAGTTCTGATAGTGGATTATTTATTTATCTTGCAGTATTAGCAGGGGCAATTATGCTTTCATATGAACACTATTTAGTAAATAAAGACTTTACAAAAATTGATAAAGCTTTTTTCACTGTAAATGGTTACCTTGGAATTGTATTCTTCTTTTTAGTTTTAATAGATGCAATAATATAATTGTGTTACATTTAAGATATGCTTAAAAATGATATAACTCATAATGTACTATAATTAGGGAATTAAATAAATTAGGGAAATAATATGGAAAATAAACTAAAAGAGATTACATATCTAACTTTAAAACAGTTAAAAAAAGAGAATATTATTCTTCCCTCAAAGTATTCAAAACTCTTTGAAGAAAATGCCAAAAATCTAGATTTTGATTTAGATGATGAATTATTAGTCTTCAAAGATTTAAAACAAGATTGTGATGCAATTGATAAAGTAGTACAAAAGACTAGTGAAAATCTAACTTCATTGCATGACTCTACAAAAAAAGCAAAAGAAGCTATTGTAAGCAATGATATTAACACTCTTCAAACAATTAATGAAGAGCTTGAAAGAATGCAAAAGCAAATTGACTTTTTACAAAAAGAGCTATTTTCTGATGTTTTAACAGACTCATACAATAGAAAATGGTTTATGGATAACTACCTAAAAGATGATAGTTTTCTGCATGATGGTTTTATGGCATTTTTAGATTTAAATAATTTTAAAATCATAAATGATACCTATGGTCATATAATAGGTGATCAAGTATTAAAATACTTAGTAAATTTCCTAAAAGCAGAATTAAATTTACCAGGAGTAGATATTGTAAGGTATGCTGGAGATGAGTTTATTGTACTATTTAATAAAGATAACTCAACAGTTTTAAACCCGGATAAAAAGATGGCTAAAGTCCAAGAAAAACTAGCTGAACAAAGACTAAAATCTTCTAAAATCAAATCTCTTAGATTTTCATTCTCATATGGATTAGTTCCATTTAAAAAGGGTGATGAGTTTGAAACTTTACTTGATAAAGTAGATGAGTTAATGTATATAAATAAAAGAGAGATGAAAAAGAAGCACTAGTGATTTCTAGTGCCTAAGTTTTATTTTTTTACAAAAAGTGTTTGAGTAGGGTAAGCAAATTCACAATTGTTTTTATCAACTAGTTCACTAATCTTCATAATCACATCCTCTTTTACTCTTAACCACTCTTCCCAATCAGGACTTCTAGTAAAGCAGTAAACTAAGATATTAACCGAGCTATTATCAAACTCATCAATATAAACTAAAAGTGTTCTTTTTACACCTTGAAGGTCTTCTCTTTTAGCAGATTCAAATCTTCTTGTTCTACCTACTATTGAGTTGTTTATTGTTGCGATATCAGGATGGTTTATAAGCATTTCTCTAATATCTTCTTTTAGGTTTTTCACATCACTCATTGAACTTTCATAGGTTACACCAATAGACATTTTGATTCTTCTACCAATCTTTCTTTTTGAGTAGTTCTTAATATGAGTTGTTGCTAATTCAGAATTTGGAATAGTAATCATTGCGTTATCAAAAGTTCTAACTCTTGTAGTTCTCATTCTAATATCAACTACTGTTCCTTCAACATCATTTGCAATAATCCAATCTCCTTGTGAAAAAGAGTTATCAGTCATAATATTTAATGAACCAAAGAAGTTAGCTAAAGTGTCTTTAGATGCTAAAGCAATTGCGATACCACCCACACCAAGAGATGCAGCAATTGCTTTTATATCAATACCAAGTTGAGTGAAAAGAAATAAAATTACAAGTAAGATTAACACTACTTTTGTGATTCTTAAAATAAATGCAATCATCTCTCTTCTTACATTTGGATACTTCTCAACAAGGTTTTCTGCATAGTTAGAAATCCAGTTATCAAGTAAAGCGTAAACTGCCCAAGTTAAGATACCAATATAAATTGTATTTATCCATGGAACTATAGTATTTATAGCTTCTGTATCTTTTATTAAGGCATATAAAGAGATATGAATAGATAGTGTGTAAAGTGCAAAGATAAGTGGTTTTTCAATAGAGTCTTTGATGAAAAGTTCCATTTCATCTTCTTCTTTATCACTTCTTTTCATAAATATTTTATTTATAAATGTTGTAAATAAAAATATCAGTTTTGTGTTGATTATTCTAAAGAATCCCATTACAAAGATTACAAATAAAACTTCTCCAATTGAGAACTTAAAATAATAAGATGTAAATTGTGAAATATTTGAAATCATAGGCTGCGAATCAATTTTTGAGATTACATAGTCAATATTAAAATTATCAATAAAAAAGTAGCTTTCTCTATATTCATCCATATTTCCTAGAAGATATTTTAGAACAAAGTGTTGTTTATTTTTTTGTTTCTTTAAAGTAGTGTAACTATCAATAAGCTCTAATGATACTTGGTTGCCTTTATCCTTTTTAGCTTTCTCATAAATCTCTTTATATTTTATAATTGAGTTTGTCTCCAATAAAGAGATATTCTCTTTTAGAATTCTTTTAAAATAGTCTTTATCTTTATATGAGTTTTTTGCTTGAATTATCTCTTTTAGAGTTTTTTCATATTCCCTTTTTTCTTGTAGGATTTGAAGGTTTATTTCATCTCTTTTAACAGCTACAAAGTTTCCTTCTCTTTGATTTATAGCAATTTTATTTAATAGATAGTTTATCTGTTTGTCGTATTCTCTTTCATTGATAGGAAGACTTAGATATTTCTCTTTTTTTATATTTTCAACTACTTTTAGTGCTACAAGCATCTGTTCATCTAGGTGTTCATCTACACTTTTTTTTATGTCATTGTCCTGTGCAAAAACTAAAAATGGTAAAAATAGTAAAATAAAAAGTTTAAAAATTGTAATTTTATAATTCATAAATGCCCTTTCTAAAGCTAATTATAGGGATTATAGTAAAAATAAACTTACCTTTGATATAAGATAAGATAGTCTTAATGACAAAATTTGTAAAATACGTTTCTCAAAACTAACGCGTCTGTGGCTCAACTGGATAGAGCTCCCGGTTTCGGCCCGGGTGGTTGTGGGTTCGAATCCTACCAGGCGTGCCATTT
>AZIE01001706.1_pt1 | contig 10985 bp, 7 predicted proteins | sample 359081 | NCBI WGS metagenome assembly AZIE01 (sample SAMN02429713, study PRJNA222661) | marine sediment metagenome | biome: Sediment sample; isolation source: sample MGS-MCh from oil contaminated site at the lagoon of Mar Chica... | place: Morocco: Mar Chica | collected 2012-07-20 | depth 32 m m | reverse complement strand
GCATCTAGAAAATTATTTTTATATTTTTTCTGATTTCCTAAGCCAAATATTGCAACTTTTTTATTTTTAAAATTTATTTTTGAAAACTGATTCCAGACCTTTTCCCAGTCATCTTGCATTCTACCTTCTTCCCAAGTGGATACACCAAGGATTATATTTTCGTAATCTTGCATATATTCGCAACCTGTAACTTTTAGATCATACTCTTTTATACCATCTAAACTTTTTGAAATCTGCTTTGCAATCTCTTTTGTATTACCCGTATTGCTAGCATAAAAAATTGCTATATTTTTCATAGATAATCCTTGATGATTTTTTATTATTATATCAAAATTTTTGTTTTTTTTTGTTATAATTCGCGAATTAATATATAAGCTAAGGTTTTAATTGTTTTTCAAAAAAATATTTCTTTTTAACTTTCTTACGCTAACACTTCTTGCTTCAAGTATTGAACCAATTCCTTTAAAACTTGAATATGATTATGATAAAGCTATTTTAGGGAAAAAACTCTTCTTTGATAAAAAACTTTCAAAGGATAATAGTATCTCTTGTGCAAGCTGCCATGATTTAACCAAAGGTGGAGATGATGGACTAAAGTTTTCTGTTGGAATAGATGGAAAACTAGGGGACATAAATGCTCCAACAGTTTTAAATTCTGTATTTAATTTTAGACAGTTTTGGGATGGTAGAGCAAAAGATTTAGCAGAACAAGCTAAAGGACCTATTGAAAATCCTATTGAAATGGGACATGATTTTACTAAACTTTTAGAGGGTTTAAAAACAAGTTCTTATGAAAAAAGTTTTAAAGCTATATATAAAGATGGAATTACAAAAGAAAATCTTGTAGATGCAATTGCTGAGTTTGAAAAAACATTAATCACTCCTAATTCTGCTTTTGATAGATATTTAAAAGGTGATGAGAATGCAATAAACTCTTTTGAGAAAGAGGGCTTTGAGTTATTTAAAAACAAAGGTTGTATTTCATGTCACAATGGTGTAAATATTGGTGGAAACTTATATAGCAAGTTTGGAATGCTTATAGATGTTGACAGTAAAAATTTAGGTAAATACAACGTCACTAAAAATGAGTTTGACAAGTATTATTTTAAAGTACCAACATTAAGAAATATAAGTTTAACTGCACCATACTTTCATGATGGTAGATACAATGATTTAAAAGAAGCAGTTAAAACTATGGCATTAGTACAGTTAGGTAGACCTGTTACAGATTTGGAAATAGAAAAAATTGTAGCATTTCTAAAAACATTAAATGGGGAATTAAAAATAATAGAATAGATGAAAAAACTTTTTAAAACCTTTGAAATGAAGTTAGTTTTATTTACTTTCTTCATTGGCTCTCTTTTTATATATTTGTACCATATAGAAAATAGTATCAAAAACTATAGTTTATATAAAAAAGGTATAAATGACTTAAAATTTATAAATTTATATTTAGATAATTTTTTAGAGAAACAAGACAAGTTTGTAAATTTTGATGAAATAGTTAAAAACACAAAAGAGTTTAATAGAATAATTGATGATATCTTATCAAGTGAAATTAAAACTGAGTTTTCTCATATTGTTTATATTGAACTAGCTGAAGCCCATGGATTATTTAGTGAAAAATTAGAATATATAGAAAGATATAAATCCTTACAAGCTTCTAATTTAAGCTCAATTTATTTTATCTATGATTTAAACCACTATTTTAATAAAAGCAAACTTTCTAATGAAGATAAGGTTTTAATTAATCAGACTCTTTTTATATTAATGCAGAGTTTTATTAACATAAATGACAATAAAAAGCTACTAGCTAAAAACTTAAAAGCAATTCATAAATTATCAGAAAAAAACAGAGATAAAAGATTAGAATTTTTATATATTCATACTAAAAAAACAATAGAAAAAATAGAAAAAATCAATGAAATCAATAAGAAAGTAAGTGAATTAGATTTAGCTAAAAAACTAGAAAAAGTAGATATTTTCCTAATTGATAGTTATAACAAAAAAATGTTAATGCAGTTAATTATTGCATCAATATTTTTCTTATTTTTAATTTTTATGATTGTTGTTATCTATTTTGAACATAGAAAAACTAGAAAAATAAAAAATGAGTTATTAGGCTTTAAGTACGCTGTAGAAAACTCTGATAACTCGATAATACTTACAGACCCAGACCAAAATATAATTTATGTAAATGAAAACTTTGAGCTTAATAGTGGATATGATAAAGAAGAAGTATTAGGTCATAATCCAAGGTTCTTAAGTTCTGGTTCTACAGAGAGTAAAATCTATGAAGAGTTAAATAAGAAGCTTGAAAAAGGTGAAAAGTGGGAAGGTGAGTTTATAAATAAAAGAAAAGATGGAACAATCTTCTATGAAAAAGCTTCTATTGTACCTATCTTACTTAACAATAAAATAGTTAATTACCTTGCTATTAAACTTGATATTACAAAATACGTAAAACAAAAAGAGAACTTAGAACTTTCTTCTATTGCCTTTGATAACGTTCAAGAGGGGATTTTAATTTGTGATGGAGATAAAAAAATTATCACTGTAAATAGTGCCTTTGAAAATATTACAGGTTATGATAAATCTGAGTTAATTGGAATGACTCCAACTATTTTACAATCTGGTCGTCATGATAAAGTATTCTATAGCAAAATGTGGAGTTCTATTATTGACAATGGCTATTGGAGAGGTAAAATCTACGATAGAAGAAGAGATGGTGAAATTATTCCTATTTGGTTAAATATTACAGCAATAAGAGATAAAAATGGTAAATTTAGTAGATTTATCGCAGTTCATACAAACCTAAAAGAGATTATAGAAACTCAAGAAAAAGCAGATTTCTTAGCATATCATGACCCTTTAACAAAACTTCCAAATAGAGCAAAATTAGAAGAGGATTTAGCTTATTCAATTTCAGTTGCAAAAAGAAATGATTTAAATATTTTTGTACTATTTATTGATTTAGATAGATTTAAAATTATCAACGATACTTTAGGTCATCAAACAGGAGATGAGTTATTAAAAGTATTAGCTAAAAGATTACAAAAAGTATTACGAGGTACTGACTCTGTATCAAGAATGGGTGGTGATGAATTTATTGTTACATTAGATTCAAGTAGAACTAAAAAAGCAGCAGGCTATGTTTGTGAAAGAATTTTAGAGATAATTAAAGAACCTATAAAAGTAAAAGGTCATGTTCTAAATACAAGTGCTAGTATTGGAGTATCTATGTATCCAGATGATGGTACTGATATTTCAACTTTAATTAAAAATGCTGATACTGCAATGTATCATGCAAAAGAGAAAGGAAAGAATAATTTCCAATACTATGATAAACAGTTATCAATTGATGTACATGAACAACTATCTATTGAACAAGCATTAAAAGGAGTACTTCAAAGGGAAGAACTCTATTTATGTTATCAACCTCAATATCTATTAGATACAAAAGAAATTGTTTCTTTTGAAGCCTTAGTTAGATGGGAACACCCAGAAATAGGATTTATTAGACCTGATAAATTTATAACTATTGCAGAAGATACGGGGATGATTATAGATATAGGAAAATATATTTTCAAAACTGCCTGTAAAGATTTTGTTGAGTTTAAGAAGATTAACCCAACTCTTAGATATATGGCTATAAATATTTCAAGTGTTCAGTTTAAAGATAAAAACTTTGTTGACAATGTTTTAAGAATTGTTAAAATGTTTAATCTAAAACCAAATGAAATAGAACTAGAAGTTACAGAACGATATATGATGGAGTTTACTCAAACAAATATGGATACTATGAATACGTTAAGAGAGTTAGGTTTTAGATTCTCAATTGATGACTTTGGAACAGGGTATTCATCTATGAGTTATCTTACAAAACTTCCTATTGATGTGATTAAAGTTGATAAGGCATTTATTGATGGTACGCCAAAGGATCATGGAAATGTACAAATTTCAACTGCAATTGTTGCCCTTGCAAAAAGTTTAGGTTATAGTGTTATTGCTGAGGGAATTGAGTATGAAGAGCAAGAAGAGTATTTAAAAGGAATTGATTGTAATATGGGACAAGGTTACTTATTCTCTAAACCTTTAACATTCAATGATACTAAAACACTTCTAGAAAAGAGTAATACTTAAAAGGTAGAGACCTTATCTCTTCCTGACTCTTTGGCTTTATATAAAGCCTTATCTGCACATATATAAAACTCTTTACTTCTCATATTTTCTTCTAAAAAAGCAACTCCACAAGATACTGTTATAAATGAAGAGATTTTACTGCTATCATGTCTAATATGAAGGTTTTTAATTCTCTCTTTAAACTCTGTAGCTAGTGTTATTGCCTCTTCTTTACTCTTAGGATATAGTAAAACAGCAAACTCTTCTCCACCAAGTCTAAAACTATAAGAATCAAAAGCCTTAAAGAACTCTTTTAACGTGTTTGCTACTTTATATAGTGCTTCATCTCCTTGTTGATGTCCATAGGTATCATTGTAGTCTTTGAAGTAGTCTATATCAATCATAAATAAAGAAAATAAACTATTTTCCTCTTTTGCTATTTTTATACCATCTTCTATTTTACTATTAAAATATCTTCTATTGTAAAGTTTCGTTAATTCATCTGTTATTGAGAACTCTTCAATTCTTTTTTTATCTGTTATATCGTGTTTGATTGCTGTATATCCGATTTTTGTATTGTTTTCATAGATTGGTTGAATAATTATGTCTACCCAATATACTTCACCATCTTTTTTTATGTTTTTTATTTCACCTTTGAAAACATTATTCTTTTCTAACTCTTCCCAAATGTTTTGATAGAAGCTATTTTCAATATCTGGATGCCTAATTATATTATGTGATTCTCCTATTAACTCTTCTTTTGTATATCCTGTAATATCACAAAAGGCTTGTGATACGTCAGTGATTATTCCTTTTAAATCAGTAGTAGAACTAATTACATGTTCATTTAAAATTTTATTATAGTTTTCAAGTTTTTCATAATCACTATTTCTTTGTTCTAATATTTTATTTAAGTTCTTAGCTAAAATTTTGAACTCTTTATAGGCTAGATTATGTACATTTATTTTTTTAAAATCTTTTGTTGCTATATCAAACTCATTAATAAAGTTTTCTATGTGACTATTTATTAAAGAAGATGTTTTTTGAGAGATAAAATAAATAACTACAATAATAAAAAGAATAAATAAAAAACCTAACTCTAATTGGAAAAATACACTATTTTTTAAAAATAGTTTTTTCTGTTCTATAATCTCATCTATTTCATCAATATATGCACCTGTTCCAATTATCCAGCCCCATTTTTCAAATCTTTTTACAAAAGCAATTTTTCCATACTCTTCTTTTGAATCAAGTTTTTTAAATTTGTATTTTATAAAACCACCTTCTTTTTTTGAAGAAGCATCTAGTTGTTTTTTTAATAGTTCGTAATTTGGGTACTCAATTGCAGGTAATTGTTTTTTCCCATTAAAAATTAAAGCCTTTTTATAAATGGTATTAAGGAAAATGTATCCACTCTCTTCATATCTTATTGAAGCTATATAGTTTAGAATCTCATCTTTTGCTAACTCTTCAACATCATCTAGATATTCCCCTGTTCCAATATGCCAATTAAAAGGCTCAAAATTTCTAATATATGAAAGTTTAGGAAACTGCTTTGAGTTTTTAATATCTGGTTTTACAAAATGGTTTTTAACAAAGCCAGAGCCTTTTTTTAATGCAATAGCACTTTGTTTTCTAATTATGTATTCACCCTTTGAGTCATACATATTCCATATTTGTTTATAAGTATTTAGGTAGTCGTTTTTATTAAATAAGATAGCTCTTCCATCATTGCTATTTATAAAGTAGTAGCTTCTTTCATTTGAAAAACTATAGTTTTTTAAAACATTAACAATAAGCTCTTTTATTTCATCATCACTTTTTTTATCTTTGTATTGTTTATAGATAAACATAGCAGTATTGTAAGCATTGTCAACTTTTTGTTTTAGTTCTATTTTTAATTTTTCATTTATCTCTTTTTCTTTGAATTGTATATAGTTATATACTTTTTCTACTTCTTTTTCAAGATGCTTTTTCTTTTGCTCTAAGTAGGTTTTTTTTATTTCACCACTCTCTTTTTGAAAGTTATTATATTGAAGTAAAATAGTTATAAGAAGAACAAAGATAACAGAGATAATAGAGACTAAGAATATTGACTTTGAAATAAAATTGGAAATTTTCATAAGAAATTATATCTTACTTAAATGATAAATGCAATGTTGTTAATATTAGGTTAATAATAAATTTAGAAGTGGTTAAAAAGCTAATGTAATAATTTTACAAATAAAAAGGAGTTACTATGAAAAAAAGAGTAATTATATCAATGGCATTAGCTACATTTTTAGCAACAGGTCTTTATGCAAAAGGTAATTGTGATAGAGGATGTGACTATAATAAATCAAGTAAAATGATGAAGAAGTCTCACAAGGGTGGATTTATGTCTTTTGTTTACAACTTAGATTTAGATGATAAACAAAAAGAACAAATTCAAACTATTAAAAAAGAGATGATGGAAAAAAGATTTGCTAAGAAAGATAGTGCATTTACAGCTACAGATTTTGATAAAGAGAAATATATTCAGTTAATGAAACAAAAAAGAGAGAATATGATAGAATCTAAAGCTGAAATGATTGATAAAATCTATAAAGTTTTAAATAAAGACCAAAAGAAACAGTTAAAAGAGATGATGGATAAAAGAAAAGAGAGATTCTCTTCTATGATGAAAAAAAGGATGAACTTTGATAAAAATTGCAATGGTAGAGGATGATTTAGAATTAGCAGATGTTCTAACTCAATATTTAAAGCAATATAACATTGAAGTTACAAACTACGAAGAGCCTTTTTTGGCTCTAAGTAGTCTGAAAATGCAAAAATATGATTTATTAATCCTAGACTTAACACTTCCAGGAATGGATGGACTTGATGTATGTAAAGAGGTTGTAAAAAACTTTGATATACCAATTATTATCTCAAGTGCAAGAAGTGATATTACAGATAAAGTTACAGCTTTACAGCTTGGAGCTGATGACTATCTTCCAAAACCTTATGACCCAAGAGAACTAGAAGTTCGAATAAAAACTATTCTAAGAAGATTTAATCACAAAATAGAAGAAGAAAAAAATGATATTAAAAGAGTTTTTGAGTTAAATTGTGATAAAAAAGAGATTACAAAAAATGGCAAGTTTATTAAGCTAACAGCAGCTGAGTATGAGGTTCTTTCTTTAATGATAAAAAGAGAAGGCTTTGTAATAAGTAGAGAAGATATTTTTGATAATTCAAACCTACTTAACTCAGATTATGAAAATTCTGGTTCTTTAGCTGTTATAATAAATAGAATAAGACAAAAGATTGAAGATAATCCAAAAGAAGCAAAATATCTTCATACAATAAGAGGAATGGGGTACAAATTTACAAATGAATAGACAATCTTTATTTTTTACAGTTACCGTTACATTTATTATTTCTTTGATATTAGTTGTGGTTAGTTTCATAATTATAATGATAGGAAATCAAAAAAGGCTAGAGCATCATCTTTTTGAAAGATATCAACCCTTAACAAAAATGGTTTATAGACAACACTACAAGTTTGGAAAATTAAATGAGGACTTTAAAAAGAGTTTAGAACCTTTTAATTATGACCTGTTTTTAAAGAAAAATAGAATTGATGCAATAACTTATAATATAAATACAAAGGTACTTGTAGAGAGAAAGTTTAGAGCTACAGTTATGAGAGTACTTCAACTAAATGACAGACAATTTTTATACCTAAATAGAAAAGGGAAAACCTTTTTAGTGGAAGATAAAAATGAGTTTACTCAAAATAGTTCTATTTATATAATTTCAGTTTTTGCAATTATTTTGATTACTCTTATCCTTTCATTTTTAGTAACACTTAGAAAACTAATGCCTTTAAAAATATTAAAAGATAAAGTTAGTACTTTAGGTGATGAAAACTTTGATTTTGAGTGTTGTAATACAGATAGAAAAGATGAGGTTTCATTACTTGCTTTAGAGTTTAAAAAGAGTGCTAAAAAACTAAAAGAGCTAAAAGAAGCTAGAAATATATTTATTAGAAATATCATGCATGAACTAAAAACTCCTATTACAAAAGGAAAGTTTTTAACAGAGATTGAAAGAAATAAAGAGAATGATGAAAAGTTAAAAGAAGTATTCAATAGACTTGAACTTTTAATCAATGAGTTTGCTTCTATAGAAGAGCTAATTTCTTCAAAAAATGTAGATAAAAAAATATACTTTTTAAATGATATTTTAGACAATGCAAAAGATATTTTGATGCTTGAAGATGATGTTGTAGAAGAAAAACACGATAATCTAAAACTTGAAGTAAACTTCAAACTATTTTCAATTGCTTTAAAAAACCTACTTGATAATGCTATAAAATACTCAAATGATAAAAAAGTATTAGTAAAAACAGATGGAGAGAATATCATCTTTGAAAATAGCGGAAAAGCTTTAGAGTATGACTTAGAAAACTATTATGAACCATTTTTTGCAAATGAACAAAATAGTAGCAACTCTTTTGGATTAGGACTTTATATAGTTCATAATATTTTAAAAGCAAATGGTTATTGTTTAGAGTATAAATATGAAGATGAAAAAAATATTTTTATTTGTAAAAAGGAAGAGAAATAGAATACGATATTGTAGTAATTGGAGCAGGTGCAAGTGGTTTAATGTTTGCATCACAAGTTAAGAATAAAAAGATTGCAATAATAGAATCAAATGCAAAAATAGGGCAAAAAATTAAAATAAGTGGTGGAGCAAAGTGCAATATTACAAATGAAAATGTAAGTTTCAAAAACTATTTAGGAGATAAAGAGTTTGTAAAAAATAGTTTAGACTTTTTTTCAAATAAAGATTTATTGAACTTTTTAAATAAAAATGGTGTTTATCCTAAAGTAAACCCTAAAATAGTAAAAGGAACGTACTTTTGTAACTCTTCCCAAGATGTTATAGATATGTTTACAAAACTAACTTCTCATACAAAAAAGTTTTTAAATACAAAAGTTATAGATGTAAAGTATGATAAAGGGTTTTTAGTAAATACTTCAAAGGGTTTAATCAAAGCAAAAAACTTAGTAGTTGCTAGTGGAGGTTTATCTTATGTTAGTGTTGGAGCTTCACCAATTGCTTATGAAATTGCAAAAGAGTTTGGACATGAAGTAACACCTACAAAACCAGCACTAGTTGGTTTTACTGTTCAAAAAGAGCAGTTTTGGTTTAAAAAACTTAGTGGAATCTCTTGTGAAGTTGATATAAAATTAGATGAAAAAAAATTTAATGGAAAACTCCTTTTTGCTCATAAAGGTTGTTCTGGTCCTGCTGTTTTAAATGCTTCTTTATATTGGCAAAAAGGAAAGATTACTATTGATTTTATGCCTAAAAAGAAGTTAGAACCTTTATTAAAGGGAAATAAAAATATCTCTACCGCTTTACCTTTACCAAAAAGGTTTATGCAAGAGTTTTTAGATTCAATTGAATTAAAAGATAAGCCTGTTAGTAAACTTTCATCTGAAGAGAAAGATAAGTTAAAAACTATAAAAAACTATGAGTTTTCACCTGCTGGAACCTTTGGATATACAAAAGCAGAAGTTACAAGTGGAGGAATTGATATCTCTTCAATAGATAAAAATAGCTTTGAGAGTAAACATCAAGAAAAGTTATATTTCTTAGGTGAGTGTTTAGAACCAACGGGTGAATTAGGTGGATATAATTTCCAGCTTTACTTCTCTCAAGCTTATTTGTGTGCAAATAACTTTAAATAGTATTAAGCAATTTCTTTGATTATAAAGTGATATTGAGATATAATATTTACTTAACTTGAAAAAATATTATGAAGGCACGTAAGAGATGTTTTTTTCGAACTCAAAGAAAAATGCTCAAGAAGTAGAAAAACTTAAAAAAGAGCTAAAGCTACTAAAAGAAGAAGTAGCTTTAAAAGACAAAAAAATCCAAAATTTAGAAAATAAAATTCAACTAGTTTCAAATGATGAACAAAAGATTGAAAGATTAGAAAAGAAGAGTGAGTTTTATAAAAGACTTGCTGAAATCTCACAAGAAGAGGGATTAGTTGCATTTAACACAAATGATGAAGTATTATTTATAAATAGAAGAGCAAAAAATCATAACCTTGATACTCAAGCTTTATTAAAAGCAATCAAAAGTGGAAGTGATACTGTTGTTTTAAATGATTGTGAAGCTTTCATTTTATTACAGAAGTATGATGATAAGATAATTGCTTCATTAAGACAAACCTCTGTTCATGATAATAAAGAGGGTGGTTTATTAGAAAGACATAATAAAAATATGACTAACTCTTTAACTTCAACACAAAATGCATATTTAGACCTTTTAGATGAATTACGAAGTATGATGAAAGAGTCTAAAGAGACAGCAGAAGGTTCTACAAAAGGATTAAACCTAACAAATGATATTGTAAGTGATACTGAGAACTTACATAAAGAAATAGAGATAGAACATGAAGTTGTAAACTCTTTAGTTTCTAAAAGTAAAGATATTGCTGATGTTATTAATATCATTCAAGAGATTGCATTCCAAACAAATATTTTATCACTAAACGCAGCAGTAGAAGCAGCAACAGCAGGTGAAGCAGGAAAAGGTTTTGCTGTAGTTGCTCAAGAAGTAAGAAACTTAGCAAATAGGTCTGCCCAAGCAGCTTCACAAATCAAAAATGTAGTTGATTCTATCCAAGAAGAAACTCATAAGATTAAAAATAGTTCAGATGTGGTTTCTCAAGTAGTTGGGGAAACAAAAAGTAGGGTAGAAATCTTAAGTGAACTAATGAATGGTTTCCAAAGAAACTCTAGTAGGTCTGTTTATGAAGTAGAGAGCGTTTCAAATAAAATCTTTATCAATCTTGCAAAATTAGACCACGTAATTTA
>AZIE01001287.1_pt1 | contig 11056 bp, 9 predicted proteins | sample 359081 | NCBI WGS metagenome assembly AZIE01 (sample SAMN02429713, study PRJNA222661) | marine sediment metagenome | biome: Sediment sample; isolation source: sample MGS-MCh from oil contaminated site at the lagoon of Mar Chica... | place: Morocco: Mar Chica | collected 2012-07-20 | depth 32 m m | reverse complement strand
GCTGGAAAAGACGTTGCATTTTCTATAAACAGCTGCTAATTTTTTTATTCTGAACCGGCTTACAACCTGCCGTGTTTCATGTAAAGAAGATGGCAAAGATAAGCTTTTTATCTACCTGTATTACCTGGTGCAACAATCGGACCCAAAAAGAACTTTTTAATACAGGATCTCAATCTTGTATTTACCAAGTAAGCCCTGGAGATTTTGAGATGAGAACTTAGCTCCGGTGATAATATTATTTTCGGGGTCTATGCTGAAATTTTTTGCTGTGCTGAAATCTGCTTTTTCGAGTCGGCTGTTATAAAAAATACTACCGCTCAAATCGCAATTATCAAAGATTGCTGCTGAAAGATCTGCGTCTGAAAAGTCTGCTTCCTGTAACCTGCATTCCTGATAGAGGGTATTTTTTAACTGCAGCTTGAAAAAAGAAGCATAGTTGAGCATACAATTTTTGAAGGTAAAGGAAAGTAGAAATTTACTGCACTTGTCAAAGTTGAGCCCCAGCATTTTACAGTCTTTAAAGCTTACCTCGCGAAAATTACAATCTGTGAGGTCAACATTACTCAGTTCACAACTCTCAAAAATGCATTCTGAAAAGGTTCTTTCTGAAAGCCTGCTGCCGGAAAAATTACACTTTCTAAAGATGCAGTTTTCATATTCGCCTTTAGGTAAGGCTTCGGCTGTAAAATCTACAGAGGTAAATTCCCGGTCCGGGAAAAAAGATTCGGACATTTCCTAGCAACCTTTTCCGTCCTTGCAGTTTTTAGATTCTGCAACCAGGTAAGCAATGCTCCCGCCCAGGTCAATTTTTAGAGTAGTAGAACCAAAGTCAGACGCCAGTCTTTTTTTTCCGTTAAGCACCAGCTCATTGAAGCCGCTAATGGTAAAAGTTTTGGTTTTTTTATCGTAAACTATTTTATCGGCTTTCTCAATTTCTACAATAGAAGTAGTGAAATGCACATTTCCCTTTAATTCCACAATTTGTTTATCACTTCTCTCCACACTATAATCTCCTGAAAAGAAAACATCTTTGCTTTCAAATGTCACAGGGGCTTCCTGTGCCATCACTTCAACTCCCATAAGCATTAAAAACAGTAGAATAAAAACTTTCATAGTCCTATTTTTGAGATGAGCACAAGGTATTAATTTTCTGTTAACTGTGCGGAAATTTTACCGGGAAATTTTTAACTATCTCTCTGAAAAATGAGGTTAGGAAAAGAGCGGTCCCATCGAAAATAATTCTGACACATACGTAGGATTTGCCCGGTCTTTTTCGGAAATTTAAATAACCCGAAGGAAAATAATTGTCCTTCTAAAAGCCCTTTTAAAAGGGAATTGATCATAAAGGAATCTCATGAAACCTGCTTTAAAATATAATTTCTATTTTACATTTTTGGGTAGTATTTGCCTGTTGTTGCTTTATTCCTGTGAGCAACCTTTAGGTTTTGCCTCAACAACGGCTTCAGAAGAGAAAATACTTCAGGAAGGCCCTTCTTTTGAACCGCAAAAGATGCCGGTGATCATCACCTACCACCTGGACAGCATTACAACTTCCGAAGCAATAGATAGTTTTCAAACAACATATTCAGAAGATGCTAAAAAGGTCATTTTTGCGCTAAACAGAATGGATCCTGATCGGCTAAGAGCAAATTCTTTGCTGGTCATCCCAGATACGATCACTTCAAATTTTATGGATTATGCTCCCTTTCCGGCAACTTTTGAAATGTTCGAAAAGATTCCCAAGACTGTGCTGATCTCCAGAAGAGTGCAGGCCTTTGGATTATATGAGCAGGGCAGATTGATAAGATGGGGCCCGGTAAGTTCGGGGAAACAATCAACTCCAACTCCCGCCGGACTTTTCTATGGGAATTACAAAGCGAAAAGAAAAATAAGTACTGTAAATGATGCCTGGATCATGCCTTACTATTTTAACTTTATGAACTACTATGGGGTAGGAGTTCACCAGTACACCCTGCCGGGCTATCCTGCAAGCCATGCTTGTGTAAGGCTTTATAAGGAGGATGCGATGATGATCTATGATTGGGCGCAACAGTGGCAATTAAGCGCGGGGGGAAGAGAGATTTTAAAAAACGGCACTCCTTTTATGGTCTTTGGCGATTACGATTTTGGCAATCCATCCCCCTGGTTGAGTTTGGCTGAAAATTACAATTCCAATTACCTCACTGGTGAAGAAATGGGAATTTTAAAAGGCTATGTAGATCTATACTTCAAAGACAAAAGAAATTTTGAAATTTTCACTTTTCCCGAAAGCACGCTGGCCATGCCTCCTGAAGAAAGTTTAGAAACTATAAAATAAAAATAAAAGGCTGCCAAAAATGCTTTTTTGACAACCTTTTCCTCAAACAATTAAAGCTTAAAAATTATATTCCCGGGCAAAGGCCAGTATTGCTTTTTCCAAATCTTCCCTATCTTCTATGAACGGGATATGGCCGCCCTTATTTTCCCATAACATTAGATTTGGAAAGTCAATTCCGTTATAATGTTGCGGTCCCACCATGAAATCATTTTTACCATAGAAATAAAGCACCGGCATTGACATTTTTGAAGTCTGAGGTTTGAAATTGTTCCAGTACTCCGGATAATTCCAAACATAATTTCCCAAATCATAGTTGAAGTCAGCCAGTTGGGCTGAAAGCTCATCCAGTTTTCCGAAAGTTGCGGGATCCCCGGAGCCCATCTTCCAGAACAGGTGTTTTTCTCTCAGTTCACCTCCAAATTCACCCATTCTTTGGGTCAAGGGTGCAATATCACCTTCACAGGAATAGGATTTTCCGAGAAATTCTGCCGCTTTGGGAAGCCAGCTTTCACATGCAGATCCCGTTAGATCAATGGTGCAATTGAACATGAGCATTCCTTTAACCGCAGCAGGATATCTTTCTGCATAACCCATTTGCAGAATTCCGCCGAAGGAATGTCCAAGGGTAAGCCAGCTTTCATAGCCTAAAGCCTGCCTTACTTCCTCAAAATCCAGCGCCATTCGTTTTAGGGAATAATTGTGGTCTTGCGGACTGGTGGATCTTCCCACTCCCCGTTGATCAAGATAGATGACGGTAAAATGCTGCTCCAAAAATTCTCCGGTTAATTTTTCAAACCAGTAACTTCCTGAACCCGGACCGCCATGGAGGTACAGCAGGGGAGTACCGGTACCCGAAACTTTTACGTAAAGCTCAACCCCGTCTGTAGTGGTGATCTTTTTTTCACCGGCTTTCATCCCAAAACTGATTGTCAAACAGGTAAGTATTAAAATGATTTTTTTCATATACTAGAAATTGGTAAAACTACTTTTATATTAAGGCCCCATTTCCATGAGGCCCTTTGATTTTGATTGAATGATGACACAAAGACTGTTCAGCTTGTTATTTGTTACAGCCGGAAGCTGCACAAGTGGGAATATTTTCAATATTTTCTTCAACAGTAGCTGTAGGCACCTCTTTTGCATCATTACCCTGCCACTGTTCCATGACTCCGGGAGCCGGCCGGGCATTAATACCTTCGCCATAAATTGTGGCGCTTCCATAGGTGTAAAAAGCTTCCCAATCCACCCCCTGTGGATCTGTAATCCAGCTTTTTTGAGATTTTGAATAGCAACAGGTACAGTCGCCTTCTTCTCTAACTGTTCCCCTGGCGCGTTGCATATTGCCGTAAATCTCTTTTAGTTCTTCCTCGTTATTTGTCTGTAACCCGAGATGTTCAATGCCATTTTCAGCATGGCCGGTGGAGATCGCAAAATTGATCCTGGGGTCTTGCAGCATCCATTTTGCATAATCGGGTTTTACCAAAGTCGGTTGGCTATTGAACAGGGCAGTATAAAAATCTATGCTCTCCTTAAGATCTTTAACTCTTACGTGTACGTGAAATGTTTTCATCTTGAAATGTTTTAAAATTTACATTCAAGACGCAGGATTTGGAAAAAAGACGCAGAAAATTTAAATTTTTTTCTGAAGTGCCTGTAGTGGTGCGCAGGAATCCCTGATCTGAAAGGAAATTAAGCCGCCGGAAGCATCTGTTTCTATATGACAGCAGGTGATAAATTCAGCTTTTAGAAGGGTGCGACCGCGCTGGATCCGGGATTTTGTAGCCGAAAGAGAAAGATTCAGGTTTTTGGCTATTTCGGCTTGTTTTATACCTTCAAGATCGGACATTCTTAACGGATCGGCGTATTTCTTCGGAAGGAAATTCAGCAAAGGCTCAATGTATTCAATGGCCTCTTTAAAAGCGGAATTTTCTTCCTCCCCGGCAACCTGCACTTCTTGTGCTGAAGACGTGGACACCGAATTTTTTCTGTAGTAGTCGATGATGGTATTGTGGGCAATTTGATACAACCAGCTTTTCAGGTTAACAACGCCGGACTTTTTCAGACAAAATGAGTACACCTTCAGCAAAACATCCTGAAGGATATCATTGGTAATATCTGCATCCTTAATCCTCTTAAAAATGTAATTTCTAAGCGCCGTCTTGTGCTCCAGCCATATGGCAGGAACATCACAGTTGGGAGTGGTAACAGAAGGTGCAGCCATTGAAAAAGGTTCTTCTCAAATGTAGAAAAAAAGAAAATCCCGCAGAAGAAAAATCTCTTCCCACGGGATTTCCGGTGTAGGGGGGTACCATTTATAAGTAACAAAAATTTTGCCAATCTGCAGTAGCAGATATAGGAAAATTGGTAGCCCGGAAAAAAATTTCTTTCCTTAAAAACCATTTGCAATAACCCTCATAAAACCGGCACTTTTGAAGAGGCAATAATTTTTCCGGATTTATTGTGCTGTGGTCGAACCGGCCTTTTCTGGAAAGAAACTCATCGCCCTTTCTGCAATTGCTGTAATTGATAAACTGGGATTTACGCCGGGATTAGCCGAAATCATGGAACCATCAATGACATACAAATTTTCATAATCAAATACCTTATTCCGGCTGTCAATGACCCCGCTCATTTTATCTTCCCCCATCACCGCACCGCCGAGGATGTGTGCTGTAGTGGGAATACCGGCAAGGCTTTCCAGCGTAAATGAAGTGGCTTTTCCATTGATGATCCTGCTGTATTTTCGGGTGAGTTCTACCGATTCTTTTATATCAGAAGTCGGTTTTTTGCCGGTACTTACTCCGGTAGAAAGCATGCCAAAAATCCCTCTTTTGAGCCTTAAAGTGCTATCAACACTTTGCATGAACAGCAACACTGCGGTGCTGCGGGACCAGCTATTCAAAAAATAGATTTTAAACCAGGTAAATGGAGCCTTAATCAATTGTCCGCCAATATTGAACATCCTTTTCATCGGATTTTTACCCGCAGCCAAAGGCAGGTGCAAAAGTTTCCAAAAACCTGAACCTTTTGAATAGCGAACAATTTCTAAATGGCTGTTGTCATCTGTGTGCAGAAGACTTCCAATGGCCACTCCCCGTGAGAGATCTCTGGTTTTGTCGGTTGTGGATACACTTATCAGCGTTTCATTATTGGTGCGAATATCTTCTCCTACTTTATCAGAAAGTTTAGGAAGAGTGGTTTTCTTTAGCTTCAGCAGCAGTTTTACAGTTCCGAGAACTCCTCCGGAAAAAATCACTCCTTTACTGCTGAAATTCTTCCTGCGGCTGAAGAACTTTGTGCTGCTTTTTGTAACTACCCGGTACCCGTCACCTCCTGAATCTCCCTGAGGAAAAATTTGGATAACCTCATTTTTGGCAAGAATATCAGCACCATGTTGTTGTGCCAGCCACAAGTAGTTTTTATCAAGGGTATTTTTGGCATTGTGCCTGCAGCCGGTCATACAGCCGCCGCAAAAGTTACAGCCGGTGCGGGTGGGACCTTTGCCGTTAAAATAAGGATCGGCTACTGTTTCATTTTCTTTTCCGAAATAAACTGCAACCTGAGGGTGCTCAAAATGATCCTTCCGGTTAAGTTCTTCGGCTAGATTTTCGAGGGCTTTATCCCCGTCAAAGAGCCGTGGATTGGGCACTGCCCCAAGCATCTTCAGAGCCTTAGAATAAAAGGGTTTAAGTTCTTTCTCCCAGTCCAGAAGATTTCCCCAGGAACCGGAGGTGTAAAATGCCTTTTTTGGAACCGGTAAGGTGTTCGCGTAAACGAGAGATCCGCCACCTACACCCGTTCCCGAAATTACGGCGATATGTCTGAATATACTGAGTTTCATGATCCCGAAAAAGCGCAGCTTAGGCATCCAAAGCCACTTGGGGAGATTCCAGTTTGTCCTGGGGAAGTCCTTGGCCTCAAACCATTTCCCTTTTTCAATCACCAGAACTTTATAACCTTTTTCTGAAAGCCGCAGCGCACTTACCGAGCCGCCAAAACCGCTGCCAATGATGATATAATCGTAATCGTATTCCATGCTGTTGAAGGTGAATCCCAATTCGGGAGTAGGAGTCCGGTAATAACCTAATGCTAAGAAACAAAAAAATCCAACGAACAGAGCTGTAGGGGGCGCTCTATTCAGAAGGATTTCAGGAGCAAATATATACGCTTGTAAGCTGCTGAATATCAATTGTTCATAAAATTTTATTATGAGTGCATAGTAAATTTCAGGAGGGGCTATTCTTACAATGATCTAATATGATTTTCAGCACAGTTCCTGCATTTAACAGGTACTACGGAAGAAAGTATAATTGTAACTGCATTTGTTGGCCATACGCTTACTTCCGTTTAAATAGAAAATAAAGTCCCAGTATAGGGCCGGGTGTGAGGAAAAGGAAGAGATAAAGCGGCGAAAAAGAGATTATAACCAGATTGAGTAATTGAATACTAAAAATGGTAATAAAAAACCCGATGCAATTTACAATGGTCAGTGCGGTGCCCCTGGCTTCTCCGGGAGCATTTTGTGCTACCAATGTGGAGAATAACGGCGAATCTGCCACCACCATAACTCCCCAAAAAATCAGAAAAAGAAGCAAGGCTAGTGCTGAGTTTTGCCAAAAGAAAAACGGCGAAATCAAACAGCAAAGGCCTGAGAGCAACAAAGCGGTACCCGCTGTTCTTTTTGTGCCAAAAGTTTGGGATAAAAACCCGGCTGCTACACATGCCAGGCCGCCGGAACCGATTATGACAAAAGAATACAGCGGAATATTGAGCGTTAGGGAATGTTCTACCCGGTACCATTCCAGAACAAGGGGCACAAAAGCCCAGAATGCATAAAGTTCCCACATGTGCCCAAAATAACCAAAAGCGGCGGCCCGGAATTCGTTCAGCTTAAAAACTGAAAAGAGTACGGAGAAGTCCTTTTTGATCATTGCCAGACGAAACGGCCCGTCGGGTATTAAAAAATAGATTAGGAGACCTCCAACTGTACTTAAGACCGAAGTTCCCCATACTACCGACTTCCATGGAAGATTGCCGGTGCCGGTGAATGTTTTTAGCAGGTGAGGGAAAGCTGTTCCAAGTACCAGAGCTCCTACCAGAAATCCCAGGGAAGTACCAAGGCCTTCGCGGTAATGATCTGAAGCTATTTTCATTCCCACGGGATAGATGCCTGCAAGAGCAAATCCTGTCAAAAATCTTATTCCAATTAAGCTTTCCAGTTGGTTCCCTTCCCAGATCATGCCCATATTAACAAAGGCGCCAAAAAGGGCACAAACAAAGAAAACTTTTGAAGGGGAAAAACGATCTGCCACGTTAAGCAGGGCGAAAAGAAGTGTCCCCAGTATAAAACCAATCTGCACCGCAGAGGTGAGATGGCCTAAAGCGGTGATCTGAAGACCAAATTCCGAAACAAGATCATTCATGATCCCATTTCCCGCAAACCAGAGAGAGGTGCAGCAGAATTGAGATAACACAATTACCGGCAGAATATTTTTTGCCTCGGGCATCTGGAAGGGATTGGTGGAGCTAAGATGAGGAAAAATTAATTTTCAGAATTTTTTTCAGAAGAAAATTCCGCTGCGATCATTCCCTGAAACTTTTACTCAGCAACTAAACCAAATCCTCAAATCGTTGCAAATCCTTTTTCCTGTCTACATCTCTTCATCCTTTAGATATTTATCAAGAAAGGCAAGGATTTGCTTATAACCTTTTATCTCATTCTCCTTTTTAATAAATCCGTGACCTTCATCTTCAAAAATGACATATTCAACAGGTACATTGTTCTTCTTTAGTTCAGCTACGATCTCATCAGATTCTACCTGCAGTACCCTGGGGTCATTGGCTCCCTGTAACACCATCACCGGATTTTTAACCTGGTCTGCATGAAAGAGTGGAGATTTGTTATATAATGCAATGGAATCTTTTGTAGTGGGATCTCCCATTTCCTCATAAAGTGCCGTTTTAAAAGATTCCCAGTATGGGGGGATAGATTTTAAGGTTCTTAACCAGTTGGTAACACCAAAAAGATTGACTCCTGCGTCAAATTCCTCGGGCTCAAAGGTCATGGCGGCCATGGTCATATATCCGCCATAGCTGCCTCCAATGATCCCGATATTATCTGAATCGATATAATCCTGCTCCTGTAACCATTTTTTGCTCCAAATGACATCTTTTAAATCTTCTTCCCCATGCTTTTTATCATCCATTTTGAAAAAGGTTTTACCATAGCCACTGCTTCCCCGGTTGTTTACAGCCAAAACGGCATAACCATGATTGACAAGATATTGTATCAAGGCAGAGTAGCCTGTACGGGATTGCCCGCCGGGTCCCCCGTGAACCCAAACCAGCGCAGGTACTTTATTAGCATTGGAAGCCTGGTGAGGCTTGTAAAATATGGCAGGAATTTCCAATCCGTCAAAAGATTTATATCGAACCACTTCTGAAGCTACCAGGTCGTCAGGATCGATGTTGGAATTAAGCGTGTTGGTGAGTTTTTTAATCTCATTGGTCTTGAAGTTATAGACGTAAAGGTTGTTAGGAGTTTTAGAAGTACCAATGGTGAGCCTCATTAGGTTCTCACTATCCGAAAAATTCACATCTTTAATATCCCCGTCGGGCACTGAAGGCAGGGCTATTTTTTCTCCACTTTGATTGTTAAGGACTATGATGCGGTTTTTGCCGTCTTCATTGATGCCAATCACGCGGTAGGTGTCATTTTCACTCAGGTTACTGTACATCACATCCCAGTCGGTCTCAAAAACGGTTTTTGTTTTACCGGTTTGAAGATCGTATGCTACCAGGTAAGCAAATTCCTGCCCAACATCTGTGATGTAATAAAGAAAATTATCGTCTTTGCTGAATCCTGCAGCGGAATAGCTTCCTTTTTCTTTAGAAATTTCAGTCATTTTATCTTTTTCCCTGTCATAAAGAAACAGCTTATTTTCACTGCTGGTAACAGGTTGAGAAAGCATTAGCAAATTCTCATTATGTGAGATTCCCTCTAGCTGGAAGCCTTTGTCATTCTTGTAAATCATTTGGGGTTCCCAACTGCCAATATCCATTTTATAAACATCAAAAAATTGCGGATCTCTGACATTGGATAAATAGATCATGGATTTCTTATCCTCACTCCAGCCTCCAAACATTGCCTTTTCATTTTCTCCCGGAGTTAGATCTTTAGTTGATCTGTCTTTACGAAGAAGGTAAATATGGCTTATTTCATTTCCTCCCTTATCTGCGGAATACAAGATCCCTCCTGAACCCGGGACGTAATCAATAGCAAAATAAGAATCGCTCGTTGAATTTGTAATTTGTTTCCTGGAACCATCAGCAATATTGATTTCATACACATTGAAGATGCCCGATTCATCACTGCTCATGAGCAGCTTCTTTTCATCTTCAGAAAAAACACCACCCCCTATTCGTGTATTTTCATAAAACTCTTCAATGCTGTATTCTTTAACTGAAGTAGTGTCTTGTTGTGCCCAAACCGGAAAGCATAAGAGCATAAGGAAATAAATAGACCTTTTCATAAGAAAAAATATTAATTAATGATTTATTGCCAGGAGAGGGGGGTGCTGCCTGTAATAAAAATAATACTTTTTTTCAAGTATCACTATATGCATTGGATCAGGAGATTTGAAATTTGATTCGAAAAGGCTCCTTATGCCACAGAACCGGATTTGGTGAGATTACTTGCCATTCCGTCAAAAACAAAAAAATGGAAAGGAAGAACGGCATACCAGTACATACGTCCGGCAAGGCCTTCGGGTCTAAAGGTGGCAGTTTGCTGAAGAAAATATTCTCCCTTTCTTTCCACAATGTTAAATTCCAGCCATGCTTCCCCGGGCAATTTCATTTCTGCGTAAAGTAGAAGCCGGCGGTTCTTTTTATCTGCGGCCAGTACGCGCCAAAAGTCAAGCGTATCACCGGTGTTGATATGATGCGGATGAGTGCGGCCACGTCTCAGGCCTACGCCGCCTACCAATTTATCCATAAATCCGCGGATTTTCCATAGCCAACTGCCGTAGTACCAGCCCTTGTCTCCGCCTATAGACCAGATTTTTGCAAGTACTTCGTCGGGATTTCCGGTAATTTTCTTTTCCCGTTTATCGATCAAACACCCATCTGTTGGTACGTGGATATGGTCCAGCAGAGAATTATCGGCGTAACTTGAAGCAAGAGAGTCTTTCCAGCTTGAGATCACGCTGTTTTGTTCTATTTTTTGAAACGCCAGTTCTACAGCTTTTTTGTACAGAATTGGTTTAATCCCCAGCATTTTTTCCAGGTCATTCTCCCGCGCAATGACTTCAATTTTCATACTGTCCACCAGGTTAATAGCCAGCTTATAGGAGGTAGAGGTTACAAAATATAACCAGTAGGAGGAGAGACGGGGAGTCATTACAGGCACTGTGTATATTTTGCGTTTAAAGCCTCTCACTTCTGCAAATTGCAGCAGCATTTGCTTGTAAGTCAGCACATCGGGCCCACCAATGTCATAAGATTTATTGAAGGTCCCGGACTTAAGCAGCACTCCCGACAAATACTCCAGCACGTTTCTTATCGCAATAGGTTGACTCCTGGTTTCAACCCATTTTGGAGTGATCATCACGGGCAGTTTCTCTACAAGGTCACGCATAATTTCAAAGGATGCACTACCGGAACCTACAATGATTCCGGCTTTTAAAGCTGTAAGGGGGACCGTACCCTGTCTCAGGATTTCTTCTACATTTTTACGGG
>AZIE01009847.1_pt1 | contig 11141 bp, 11 predicted proteins | sample 359081 | NCBI WGS metagenome assembly AZIE01 (sample SAMN02429713, study PRJNA222661) | marine sediment metagenome | biome: Sediment sample; isolation source: sample MGS-MCh from oil contaminated site at the lagoon of Mar Chica... | place: Morocco: Mar Chica | collected 2012-07-20 | depth 32 m m | reverse complement strand
TAAAAGAGGCAAATAGCCAGTGAAAAACCCTAGTGGGTAATGTCCAAATATATGATTTCATTTTTTAACCTTTAAATATAAAATAGACTTTTGTTCCAAGATTCTCTTCACTTTGAAGTTTTATTACTCCTTTGTGAGTTTTCACAATCTTTTCTACAATAGACATTCCAAGTCCCGTACCACCTGACTCTTTATTTCTACTTTTATCTGTTCTATAAAATTTATCGAATATTTTTTCTTGGTCTTCTTTTGAAATACCAATTCCTTTATCTTCTATACAAATAACTTGATTATCTTTATCTTGATAGTTAGAAATAGTAACTGTTGAGTTTTCATGACTAAAAGTAATAGCATTTTTTAAAATATTTTTTATAGCTATTTTTAGTAATTTGTGGTGACCTTTGATTTGTAGAGGTTCTTTTATTTGACATTCAAGTTTGATATTTTTTAGTTTCGCAAAGGTTTGCATCTCTTTATAAGCTTCAAGTGAGACCTCATCTAAGTATATCTCTTCTTCATTTTGCTCTAAAACTTCATGCTCATTTTTCGCTAAAAATAGTAAATCATCTATTGTTTGTTGTATAGTAATAAGTTCATCTAAACAGTTTGATAAAGTATCTTTATATTCATCTGAACTTCTATCTTTTCTAAGGGCTATTTCTATTTCACCTCTAATAATTGTAAGGGGTGTTTTAAGTTCATGGGAAGCATCAGAACTAAATTGTGAAACCTTATCAAAAGAGATTTCAAGTCTTTGTAAAAGATTGTTTATCTCTTGTGAAAGTAAATCTATTTCATCATTTTTGTTTTTTGATTCTAATCTTTTTGATAAATCACTTGCATTTATATTTTTTAGGTTTTGAAGTAGTTTTTCAATAGGTAAAAAAGATTTATATATTAAAAAGTATCCACCAATGATAGATAAAACCAAAATAACTGGAACAATAAACAGTAAAATATAAATCAGGTTTTCCAAAGTTGAGTTTATAGTTGAGAAGTTTGTAGCAACTTCTAATACATAATAGTTTTCATCCATTTGGATTTTTAGTCTACTAATTATATAGTGCTCTTGATATTCAAAATCTATATAGTTTAAAGTAAGAGTTTTTAGATAGTTGTCTTTTGTTTTTATCTCACTTGGAAAGTTTGTATTTTTTATCTCTTTATATTTATTATCTTCTTTTAAAAGCCTTATATATAAAGGTTCAAACTTATACTCTTTTTCTTCATCAAACTCTCTTGTATCAAGCTCTTTTTTATGCTCAATAATATCATCCGCAATATCAAGTAAAATCACTTTTAAAGTAGCTTCTAACTTATCCTTTGATGAAACCTCTAATGTTTTATAAATAGAAAAAGAGAAAAGCATTAAGATTAATACTTGAATAAAGATATTATAAATAAGAAGTTTTCTTTTAATAGATAGATTAGTCATCACTTATTTTAAACCCTAAGCCTCTAATTGTTTTGATAAGTTTCTTTTCATAGGGCTTATCAATTTTATTTCTTAATCTATAGATATATACATTTACCACATTACTCATGTTCATATCATCCATATTACTTAATGAAGAACTAATTACACTCTCTGATAGAACTTTGTTTTGGTTTTTTATTAGATACTCTAAAAGTGCAAACTCTTTTGCAGTAAGGTTTATAATGTCTTCACCTCTTTTTGCTGTTTTAGTTAGTAAGTCTAATTCTAAATCAGCTAGTTTAAGAGTAGTTTGTGTTTGATTAGTAGCTCTTAGTTGTACTCTTATTCTAGCAAGTAACTCACTAAAAGAAAAAGGTTTAGCTAAATAATCATTTGCACCTATATCTAAGCCTTTGATTTTATCTTCTATTGAGTCTTTTGCAGTAAGCATTATAATAGGATTATTAATACCATCAGCCCTAAGAGTTTTACATACTTCAATGCCATCTTTAATAGGAAGCATGATATCAAGAAGTATTAAGTCATAGTCATTTACACTAGCTAAGTAAATACCCTCATCTCCATTTAAAGAGTAATCTACACTATAAGACTCTTCTTCAAGACCTTTTTTTAAAAAGTTTACGATTTTTTCATCATCTTCTATAATTAAAATTTTCATAATTAAATTATAGTACAAAAATATGAATATAAAATGAACGATTATTTTATTTTAGGATAAAAAGAAAGAGATATAATCTTCAAATAGGATTTCACTTGAATAGATTTAAACAAATAATACAAAAGTATGAACAAAGCTCTTTTTATCTTCTACTTATTGGTCTACTAGCAGCACTGTTTTTTAGTGCAACTTTTGTTATAAATAGAGCAATATCTTTAGAAGGTGGTCATTGGTATTGGACTGCAAGCCTTAGATTTTTTTATACAGTTTTATTTTTAGCAATGGGCTTTGTATTTTTTAAAGACTTTGCATATTTAAAAAAGATTTTAAAAGATTATGTAAATAGCTTTTGGTTTTATACTATAAGTGGAACTATAGGCTTTGGCTTTTTTTATTCAATGATTTGTTATGCTTCTGATTTTTCTCCTGGTTGGGTAGTTGCCACAACTTGGCAATTGACAATTATAGCCTCACTAATAGTTCTTTCCTTCTTTGGAAAAAAAGTATCAAAACTAACTTGGGTATTTACAATAATAGTTTTTCTTGGAGTAACAATTGTTAATCTAGGACATTTTAGTATGGATAGTTTAGATCTACTTCTTTTAGGGTTTATTCCTGTTTTTATCGCAGCTTTTTCTTACCCCTTAGGAAATCAATTAATCTGGGAAGAGAAAAAAAGAAGAAAAGAGATAAACTCTTCAAATACTATATTAGACAATGCTTTTGCAAAGGTGTTTTTATTAACCTTAGGTTCTTTTCCTTTTTGGATAATTCTATTTTTTATAACAGAACCTACCCTTCCTTCAGGTGGGCAGTTTATGAGTGTGGCCTTAGTCTCTTTATTATCAGGAGTTATTGCAACTTCTTTATTTTTATATGCAAGAAGTATTGCTAATAGTTCATCCAAACTTGTGATTGTAGATGCCTCTCAGTCTGGGGAAGTATTTTTTGCATTGATTGCAGAGATGATTTTTTTATCAGCCTTAGCTCCAAGTGTAACTAGTCTATTTGGAATATTCTTAACAATATTTGGTTTAATTCTTTTAGTTAAATTTGGAAAATAGCTATATCAGTTTTAAAAGAGTTATTTCACTATCTGCTTTATATCTAAAATCAATGCCCCAAGTTCCTAAACCTTTGTTTACGTAAATACAAGTATCTTTTTTATAAAAAATTCCTGCTAAAAAAGGTTGGAAAAGTCTTACAAAATAGTGGAAAGGGAAAACTTGACCTCCGTGAGTATGTCCACATAAAAAAAGTTTGGTATTTGAGTTTACTGCTAAAGAGTAATCTTTTGGTTGGTGAGCAAGTAAGATTGAGTCTTTATTGTTTTTTAAAAACTCAAAGACTTTTTTTTCTTCTCTTTTTATTTTAAAAAACTTTGAGAATCTATCACTTATTCCAGCTAGGGCGATATCTCTATTTTGGTATCTTATAAAAGTAGTTTTATTATCTAAAAAAGTAAAATTTGATAAAAGAGTCTTTAGCTTTTTTATTCCATAAAACAAATCATGGTTACCACTTATATAAAATACCCCTTTTAAAAGATTTAAAGCTTCAAGCTGAGGTATTATTTTATCTGGCTTACAATCAATAATATCTCCTGTAAGAGCCAAGAAATCATATTTTAATTTATTACAAAAAGATACAAGATTATTTATATCTTCTACTTTTGTTTTTTTGTTTATATGTAAATCACTTAAGTGAAGAATTTGCAAACCATACAAATTCTCACTTTCCACTTTAAGATTTTTTATCTCTAATCTAGGTAGTTTCATAGGAAAACTTTTTCTAAATCATCTTTTGAAATAAACTTTATACTTTTTATTACACCATCTTCAAGTTCATATAAAGTTGACATTCCTTCTTTTGCTTTAAACCTATCATCTTTTTCATCATAGATAAGAAGAATCTCATGTTTATAGTTCTTCATTTTTGGTAATGCAAACATCTTTGTAATAAACATAGGCATTCCTGAAATATTTGCTATGAAAACAGCATTGTGATTTTCAAGGAAATCTGGATTTTTTTCCTCTAAGAATTCATTTACCTCTTTTCCTGTTCCTTTTTCAAAAGAGACAATTATTGTTTGTACCTTTTCATCAATTGTTTTTTTCTCATCAAATTGATTAGCCAAAGAGAAATTAGATATTTTTTCATTTACAAGTAGTTCTTGTGAAAAAGCACAAAGTACTAAAGAAAGAAGTAGAATAATTTTTTTCATAAACCTATCCTTTTATATAATCTAAATGATAAGAGATATCTATTTGATCTCTAACTGTTAAGAAAAGCATTCTTGGTTGTTCAAGATTAAATGATGTTAATTTAATAGAAAAACTTCCATCTAAAACTAAGTGATTGTTTTTATCTTCTATTTGTGCAAGGGAACTAACTTCTTTTTCTAAACCATTTAAAGTAAGAAAACCTTTGATTAAAAAACTATTATCAAGTTTTTCTATAGAACCCAATCTAAAAGAGATTTGAGGAAAAACTTTTGAGTGTAAACTTTCATACATATGTAAATCTCTTTTTTCATTATCGCTATGAAGTGAAAAAGTTGTTAAAGAAATAGTTCCTTTTAATGAATCAATACTATTATCAATTGATAAATGTGATGAAATATCTTTTGTGAAGGGATTGATATTTCTATCCCCAAAAACCTCTGTATGCGCTTTTATCTCTCCATCTACAAACTGTAGATTTTGGGCATTTGCAGAACTTAATAGTGCTGCAAATATTAATGTAAATACTAATTTAGCCATGGTAACTCCTTTTTTTGTGTTTGTTGTGTTATTAAAATTTTGATTAAGCAAACTAAGAATATAACTGGAACAAAATATGTTAGATTTTCTAAAGCTACAAATAATCCAGCTCCTGATGCAGCCCATCCAATAAATACCATATAAATACCTAGTGTTTTTAAATCTTTTTTCACGATAGTTTGAAGTATTACTACATTGTAAAAAGAGATTACAAAAGGATAAACAAGTGATAAAATAAAACCTTCATGTAAGAAATAAAATAGATATGAAAGGGCAAAAAGAGTTAAAATTAAAAGCTCTTTTTGTGTTTTTTCCATTTTTATATAAAAAGCACTTACTACTCCAATTAGGTGAAAAACAATTATCTCTAAAGTAAAACCATCTCTCCAAATAGAAGTACTTAAATCTCTAGAAAGTGTTTCAAACAGAGTTGAATCAAGGAAAATCCATAAAACCATCACAAATAGTGAGTATGAATAGTTATTGTTTGATAAATCTTTATGCTCTTTTTGATTTAAAAATAGTGATGAAATAAGAGCAATCAGAGTAAAAACAATTGCAATTGAACCTCTCTTTGAAGCATCATATGTGAAAAGGAATGTTCCTAAAGCATATGAAATAGCTAGGGCAAAACCTAATTGTATATTTGAAGCTTTTTTTAGTTCATTTATTAATAATGGTGCTAAAGCCCCAACACTTATTCCAAGGATAAATAGAAGTAGGGCATTTAAATTTGGATAGAAAAAACTAACTGCTAATTGTAGAAGTAAAAATGAAAATATCTTATTTTTATTTGATGTTTTAATATAAAAACTTAATATTGAACCAATAACACCTCCAATAGGAAGTGGGGCTATTACAAAGATATTTGAGGCTAAATGCTCAACAATACCTGTTTGTGCTATAAGTAAATAGTAACATAACTCAAAAGCAATAAAAAATACTAGGGCTAATTTTTGCATAACTGCTCCTTTTTATAAAAATAAAGTAGGTAAAAAACCACCATAGAAATATCAAAGGCTGATATAAATAGTGCAACAATTTCTAAAGTTCCAGCTGTATAAAGTGAAAAGAATAGAGAACTAATAAAAACACGGATAAAAACAGTTAGTTTTGTAAGAATTGATTCATACTCTTTATACTTTAAAGCTAAGAAGTGAATAAGTCCAGTCATGCTTACAAAAGCAAAAACGATATATTCATATTTTCCTTCAAAACTAAAATTTAGACTTGGATAGATAAAACTAGCAAGAAGGATTAAAAACAATCCTCCTAAACCATCATTTAGAAAACCAAAAAGGTTATACTTTTGTAAGTTTGTAAGTTTGAACTTTATATTTACAAAGGCTAAAACTGAAAGGAAAGCGAAACTTCCACAGATAGTTCTTGCAATCCAAAAGTTATGAATAGAAGCTTTTAAAACTCCTGCTTGAACAAAACCACTTAGAGATAAAACAGTGAAAATTCCTATAAGACCAAAAAGATAAAAACTATAAAATTTTAGTGTTTGAAGCTCTTTGATATGTGAAACAAACATTGAAATAACCATAAAGAAAACAGAGATTCCCATAGCAACATGAGCATGGGCTACAATTAAATCATTTCTGTGAAATAACCATCTAATCTCTGGAATAAACAGAATATTTCCTTCAATATCCACAAAAAGAAATGAAGCTATAGAGATAAGAAGTGCAAGTTTTGCATACTTCTCTATCTTTGCATCTTTATACCATCTATATAAAAGTGGCACATAAAGTAAAGTAAGGTATTGGAAAAACCACTCTTGGTTATAAGTTAGCTCTCCTATAAAACTTCTATAAAGAACTGAGATGATATAAAAAAATAAAGGAGTAATCCAAAGGATATTCCATCTAGCTTTAAACTCATTTTGGCTTAGAAGTTTGATGATTAAAAAGTAAATTGGAATTAATGCAAAACTCATTCCAAGTGTATTATCACCATGGGGCCCAGTAACTGTTTTTTCAACTTGTCCAATTGTAGGATTCATAAGAACTAAAAGTGCAAGAGGAGCTGCTAAAACAATATATAAAGAGACTTTAACCCATAAAGGTTTTACTCCGTACTGCTTGATAAATTTATATAAAGCAATGATATAAAAAATTCCAGCAAGACTTAAAATAAAGTTTAATTCATAGGGAAAATCATAAAAAGCTAAACCTCTTGTGTTCCCAAAAAGTAGTGAAGAAATCATAAAGATTAAAAAGATATACCAAAAAATAGTATATAGATTTAAATAAAAAAGTCCATCTTTACAAGAACCCACTTCTTTATTTATAAGTAAAAATGGTAAATATGAAAGCATCAGTGGAATAAATCCATAAAGCATAAGTGAAATATGTAAACTTCTTATATTTACTGGGTTTAATGTTGTTGAATCAATAAATACCCCAAGTAGATTTACAGAGTATAAAATACCAAAAAACAGACCTAAAAAGAAAAACAGTAAAGAGATTCTAAACTGTTTTTCTATAAAAATATTAAAGTTGCCCATCTTTTACCTCCAATGTTATATCAGCAAGTTTTGCTAACTCTTTATCGTGGGTTGCAACAACTATTGTTACTCCATTATTTGAAAGTGATTTAAAAAGATTAAAAACATTTAAAGAGTTTTTTGAATCTAAGTTTCCAGTTGGCTCATCGGCAAAAATCACTTTAGGTCTATTTATTAAAGCCCTTGCAATAGCAACTCTTTGTCTTTGTCCCCCTGAAATTTCATTTGGATAATAGTTTTTTAGTTTTTGTATTTCTAAGATAGTAAGAAGTTCATCTATCTCTTTATCACTTGCTTTTTCATTTGCAAGAAGAATATTTTCTTTTACATTTAGATAGTTTATTAAATAGTGAAACTGAAAAACAAACCCAATATTTTCTTGTCTAAACTTATCAATATTTTTAATCTCTTTATATTCTGTATCTTCAAAAACAATCTCTCCAGAGTTTGGTTTAAGAAGAGTTGATAAAATAGAAAGCAAAGTAGTTTTACCACTTCCACTCTCTCCTGTAATAGCTACAAAAGAGCCTTTTTTGATATTTAGATTTACATTTTTTAATGCAAAATCTCTATCATACTTTTTGCTAACATCTTTTAAAGTAATCATATTTTATCTCCTTGGATTAAAACAATTGGGTCTGTTTTTGAAGCATTTAAAGCAGGAAAAATAGAACCTAAAATAGAGATTGTAAGAGTTGTAAAGAAGATAAAAATAGTTATCTCTAGTGAAATCTCACCATTAACATAACCTTGTAAAAATGAGTTGTTTTTTATAAGAAATAGTGCAAGGTTTGAAAGTATTAAAGCTATAAAAAAACCTAAAACCCCTAAGATAAGAGCTTCATTAACTATTTGAAAAATGATTTTTTTCATAGAAATTCCTATAGCTCTTTTAATACCAAATTCGCTTTTTCTTTGATTTATAGTGATACTTAAAATTGAAGCAATAGTTAAAAGCCCCATACAAAAAGAGATAAAAGAAATCACATTTGATGAAGTTTTGATTATCTTAAATTGGTTGTAATTATCAACAAAATTGCTTGTTGACTTTGCTTCAATCTCTTTATCAAAAAGGTTTATTTTTATTGCAAGTTTTTCAATATCTGTATCTATTTTACAGTTAACCATAATCATAGATGCACTTTTATTAAAGATTTTACTAGCATCATTTATATTTAAAACAGCACCTCCATTTTCAAAACCAATAGAGCTTTCAAAAACACCTGCTACTTTAAAAACTTTGTTTGAAAGTTTTATTTCATCTTTTTTGTTTAGGTTCTCATATATTGATTTTCCTAGAAGAACTTCATTTTCTTTTGGATAAGCACCCTTTATTAAATTGTAGTTTTCAAATCTATTTTCTGTAACTCCATAAACAGCAACAATAGGAAGCTCTTCGACCATAGAAGCTCCTACTATAAGAGCTGAAGCTTTTGTAACTTCATCTAATGTTTTTATTTTTTCAATTAGTTTGATATCTACATTAGAAAAAAAAGTATCAGAGATATTTTTTTGAGTAATGATTATGTCTCCATCACTTTTTAGCATTGATGAGTACATAGAAATCACCCCATTTGAAATTGAAGTGATTAGAAAGATTGAAGTAATAGAGAAAACTAAACTTAATATAATAAGTGATGTCTTTAGCCTGTTTGCTTTTATGGCTTTAATTGCAAGTAACAAATATAATCCTTTCATTTAATACTGTAAATTTACAGTTAGTTAATGAAAGGCTTATGAATTTAATATGAAAAAAAATTCATATTTTATTTAAAAGATAGAAAGGTTTGTTTTTGTAGTAAATAGTTCTAAAGCTTTTGTTCCTACTAGTGAGTTCCCATGTTTATTTAGTCTTGGGGCATAAACACATATTGCCATTTTTTGTGGAACTACAGCAACAATTCCTCCTCCAACACCACTTTTCCCAGGAAGTCCCACATGAAAAGCAAAATCCCCTGAAGCATCATAATGTCCACAAGTTAGCATTACTGCATTTATTCTTTTTGCTTGTGCTTGGGTGATAATTTCAGAGTTTGTATTTGGAATAACTCCATGATTTGCAAGATATAACATTGATTTTGCAAGTTGTTTTGTATTCATCATTATTGAGCATTGTTTAAAATAAGTCTCTATTACTTCTTGTGTATGATTTTCAATGTTATTAAAACTTTTCATCATATTAATCAAAGCAAAGTTTCTATAACCACTTTCAAGTTCAGATTTAAAAATCTCTTTATTAAAAGCTATATTTTCATCATTTGAAACTTTTTTAATAAACTCTAAAAGAGTTGAAAATGTATTTTCTTTATATTTTGAAACTAAAGAGTCTGTTGTAACAATTGCACCTGCATTTATAAAAGGGTTTCTAGGAATTCCTTTTTCATACTCAAGTTGAATCAGTGAATTAAATGGATTTCCAGATGGTTCATGACCAACTCTTTTATATAAATCCTTTCCATAAATATCTAAAGCCAAAGTAAAAGTGAAAACTTTAGAGATACTTTGTATTGAAAAAGGTTTTTTATATGAACCAATATGGTGTTCACTTCCATCTATTTCAATAATACTCATAGCAAAGTCATCTTCTTGAACATTTGCTAATGCAGGTATATAATTAGCAACAGTTCCTTTATTTAAATAGGGTCTGATTTCTTCTTTAATCTCTTCAAGAATAGTTTGATAGTTCATTATTCTTCCTGTTTTTACAAAATAGTATAATATTTTAGAGTATAAAAGGTGTCTCTTTGTGGTGTAATTGTAACTAATTTTATAACTTATCAAAAATTTAAGCAAACTTTTAGTATAATCGCGAAAAATTATCATAAAGAGAGTAAATGAGAGACATTAGAAATATTGCTGTAATTGCACACGTTGACCACGGAAAAACGACGCTTGTTGATGAGTTACTAAAACAATCAGGAACTTTCGCAGCTCACCAAGAAGTTGACGAAAGAGTAATGGATAGCAATGATATTGAAAAAGAGAGAGGAATTACGATTCTTTCTAAAAATACTGCTATTGATTACGAAGGTGTAAGAATCAATATTATTGACACTCCAGGGCACGCTGACTTTGGTGGAGAAGTTGAGAGGGTTCTTAAGATGGTTGACTCAGTATTATTACTAGTTGACGCACAAGAAGGGGTTATGCCTCAAACAAAATTCGTTGTAAAAAAAGCACTTCAATTAGGTCACAGACCAATCGTTGTTGTAAATAAAATTGATAAACCAGCAGGTGAGCCTGATAGAGTTGTTGATGAAGTATTTGACCTATTTGATCAAATGGGTGCTACTGAAGAGCAACTAGAATTCCCAGTAATCTATGCAGCAGCTAGAGATGGTTATGCAATGCATGCTTTAGAAGATGAAAAGAAAGATTTACAACCATTATTTCAAACTATTCTTACAGAAGTTCCTAAACCAAAAGGAAGTGAAGAAGAAGGTTTACAACTTCAAGTATTTACTCTTGATTATGATAACTTCATTGGAAAAATTGGTATTGCTAGAATCTTTAATGGAACTATCTCTCAAGGTGAAACAGTTCTTTTATGTAAAGCAGATGGTGAAAAAGTTAAAGGTAGAGTAACTAAACTTATTGGATTTAAAGGTTTAGAGAGAATTGAAGTACCTAAAGCTGGAGCAGGTGATATCTGTGCAGTTGCTGGTTTTGAAACTATTGATGTAGGTGATTCACTTTGTGACCCAGCTAATCCAATGCCACTAGATCCTATGCACATTGAAGAGCCAACTCTTTCTGTAACTTTTGCAGTAA
>AZIE01006680.1_pt1 | contig 11143 bp, 11 predicted proteins | sample 359081 | NCBI WGS metagenome assembly AZIE01 (sample SAMN02429713, study PRJNA222661) | marine sediment metagenome | biome: Sediment sample; isolation source: sample MGS-MCh from oil contaminated site at the lagoon of Mar Chica... | place: Morocco: Mar Chica | collected 2012-07-20 | depth 32 m m | reverse complement strand
TTGCTAAGAATGTTGACTTCGCCTCATCCGCCTTTTGCGCTTTTTGTTGAGCATGAACAATATCCGTAACATCTAATCTTATAGCTAAGAACTCCTCTATTTCATCATTGTAGTTTAAAATAGGCACAATAGTAGAAGCTACATGATATGCACTGCCATCTTTTGCTTTGTTTTTAATTTGACCTTTCCAAATCTTTTTAGCGCAGATTGTTTTCCATAAATCTTCAAAGATTTCACTTGGCATATCTTCATGTCTTACGATATTGTGACTTTTTCCAATAAGCTCTTCTTCTTTGTATTGAGAAACTTTTATAAACTCATCATTTACATAAGTAATAATGCCCCTTTTATCAGTTTTAGAAACAATAGCACTAGAGTCAACAGCTTTTTTATATTGGTTTAGTAGTTTAACTGTATTTTGTAGAGTTTGTGTTCTATCTTCTACCTTTTCTTCAAGTTTTCTTCTAGCATTTTTATGTTCTTTTTGTCTCTCAATTGAGATAACTGTGTAGTGAACTCCCAAGATAAAGATAATACCAACTAAAGCAGACATAGTAAGAATAATTTGTTTACTTGTTAGCAAGAAGGTATCTTCAATTGGTATTGAAACTTGAATAACACCTCTAACATCACCTAATTTCCAACTATTTTTTGGAGTATCAGCTCTTGTATTATGACATGAAACACAAGACTGGTCATAAAAAATATCAGCAATTGCTACTTTAAATACTTTTTGACCATCTTCATTTACTTCTTTTTTATAGATATTTGTTGGATTATTTACTAAGTATCGTAAAGACTCTTTTTCAAAATCACTTAAAACTCTATCTTTTCTATTTGGGAAAGGATAGTTACTATACATTTTTATATGCATATCTTTTTTTGTAACAAGCTCACTTAAGTCATGAAGAAATGTCGCAGGTAAAGGAATAACTCCTTTTTTATTGTCATGCTCATAGTTTATTTCTATATCACTATTATTTTTAACTTCTTTAATTACATGAGATGTATAATAGCTTCTGATTTTTTTTAAATTACTTACCATTTCAATAGATTGTTTTGTCATTTCATTCATTTTATTTTTATTTGAAAACTCTGGTAAAATAAAGACTATAAGATAAATAAGAGTTAAGCCTATTACTAAAATAGGTCCAATATATGGATTAAAAAAAGGACTAAAAATTTTTTTCATTTATTCTCCAAATGAGTTATATATTTTTTTTATTTCTTCTGTATTTTCAATAAATAGATTTACAAGAGTAGGGTCAAAGTGTTTTCCACTCTCTTCTTTTAAAAGATTTAAAGCATCATCAAATGACCAAGCTTTTTTGTAGGGTCTATGAGAAGTTAAAGCATCAAATACATCAACAACAGCTACTATTCTTCCATAAATATGAATGTTATCGCCTTTTAAACCTTTAGGATAGCCACTGCCATCATACTTTTCATGGTGACTTATTGCAATTATAGCTCCTGCTTTTAAAAACTCACTTTGAGAATCTTTTAATATCTCATACCCAATTTGAGCATGGTTTTTCATTTGTTCAAACTCTTCGTTATCTAGTTTTCCTGGTTTTAAAAGAATCTTATCTTCAATTCCAATTTTTCCAAGGTCATGAAAAGGAGCTGCATAAAAGATAATTTCTTGCTCTTTTTCATTTAATCCATAGGCTTTTGCAATAAGTTTAGAATAGTGTGCAACTCTAGCAACATGTGATGCTGTTTCTGGGTCTTTATACTCTGCAGTTTTTCCTAAGATATATAGAGTTTCATGTTCTCTATTGATAAGATTTTCTGTAGCTTTTTTTACTTCTTCTTCTAAAAGTTTGGCTCTATCTTCTATTAATAAAGTATTTTGATAGTTAGTTAAAAGGTTTGTAACCCTTGCTTTAAATAAAACAGAGTTTACAGGTTTACTTAAAAAGTCATTTACTCCTGCTTCAAAAGCTTCTTTATGAACTGTCTCATCATCTCCTGCAGCAGTTACCATAACAATAGGAACTTTTTTGTTTTTTCTTCTAAACTCTTTTATAAATTCAATTCCATCAAGGTTTGGCATCATATAGTCAATTACAATTAAATCAACTCTATTTTGAAGTACATACATTAAAGCTTCAAGTGGTTCTGAAAAACTTTTTACATTTAGCTTCATCTCTTCACAAATAGCTTCAATTAAAAATAGGTTATTTTCATTGTCATCTATGGATATAATCTGTAAATCTTCAAAATTCATTGCATGCCTTATTTTACGTTAAGAGTCATAATATTTTATAGTTATATAACTTAAGATAATATTTTTATGAAAATGTATTATATCATAAATGTAACAAAAAAGGAAAATCTACATTATATAAAACTTACAGCTTTATATAGTTAAAATTACAAAAAAATGAAGGATTTATCATAAAACTTGAACCATGTAGACATTGTAAAAGAGAAATTGAAACAAAAAAAAGACAATGCCCATATTGTGGAACATTAAACCCTACAGTTAAAATGAAAGAAATTGTTATAGGAATTGCTGCTGTTACTATAGTGATGTATGCAGTTAGTTTTTTTATCAATATAAATTAAGAGATATAATTAAGTTACATTTTCATTACTATTGATATTATTAGTATAATAGTCTTAAGGATGTAACAATGAAACTATTAAATACTTTTAACTTATGTTTTATACTTTTAGTCTCAGCTATTTTTTCAGTAAAAAGTTTAGCTCAAGAAAATAGTATAAAAGTACCTGTAGATGCTTGGCCTCCTTTTAGAATAATCTCAGAAGATAATAAATACCGTGGAATTGATTTTGACTTTTTATCTTTACTATCTAAAGAATTAGATATTGAAATCAACTATAAAAGATATCCATGGAGTAGAAGTTTAGCTAACATGAAAGCAGGAACTGTTGATTTAATTTCAGGTGTAGCTAAAACTAAAGAGAGAGAAGAGTATATTTACTATTCAAAAAAACCCTATTATAAATGCTCAACTGTTTTTTATATACTCAATGAAGCCGGAAATAGTATAAAAAGCTATAGTGATTTAAAAAATTACCAAATAGGATATGTAACTAACTCAGCGTATTTTAAAAAGTTTGATGAAGATAAAACTCTAAATAAAAAAGTAGTTTCTTCGGAATTAGAACTAGTTAGAATGTTAGCATTTAATAGAGTTGATGTGATAATTGGAACAGATTGTCAAGCTGATTATGATATTAGTAGATTAGGCTTTAATCATATTATTTCAAAAGCAGAATATAAACCTGGTAATGAAGTTAATCTTTATATAGGAATATCAAAAAAATCAAGTTTGATAAAACAAGTAGATAAAATAGACAAAGCTATTGAAAAATTATTAAAAGAGAAAAAAGTAGAAGAAATATCAAAAAAATATTTCCAATAACTATTTTCTAATAGCTCCTATTAAAAACCCAATTCCAAGTCCAATAAAGTGAGCATACCAAGCAATTGGAAGACCAATAAGTACAGGTGCTACTGAGATTATTAAAACCCAAGTAACTATTGCTTTTCTTTGAAATCTATCTATATAAGCTATATATCCCATAAGTGCACAAATAGCACCAGATGCTCCAACTAAGTTTACAAAATTATCTAAATAGTAAATATATAAAAAGCTAAGAATTGAAGTTGCAAGTCCTGCTATAAAGTATGCTATTACAAACTCTTTTTTTCCTCTATACATCTCAATAGCATTTCCAAATTGATATAAAACAAACATATTCATTGCTAGGTGACCAAGTCCTCCATGGGCAAACATAGTTGTAAGAGGTTGCCAATAAAAGTTGCTTTCAACAAAATACATATTAAGACCTAAATATAAACCTCCATAGCTTATATTTGTTTGTACTAGGTACATAAAAATTGTTATTGCAATTGTGATATTAGTAAGTGTAAAATTAGATCTAGTTCTGAACATAGTTTTTATATACCTTTATTGAGCAATCAACTCGTTCTTTGATAGCATTTTTATACATAAATTTAAAATCACTTTGCATAAAAAATATCTCTTTTGAGTTAATTCTAAATGATGTTATTATTGTTCCTGCATTTAAGTTATCTTTGGAACTCTCTATTATTTCATATTTTATCTTTAAATACTTTTGTAAATCTTCTTTAGGGTTTATATTAAGTAAGCTTTTAATATAACTATCAACTTCAGTAAGTTTTATAATATCTTCAATTTTAGAGTTTTCTTCAAGTTTTAAAAAAGAGCCTTCTATTTTATAGTAACCCTTTTCAATAGCTTTATATGATTTTTTTACTAGTTCATGATTTTTTATAATTACTTTAGTGGGAGTCTCTTTTTGACAAGGTAGTTTTTCTACTTTTGAAAGTGTAGTCTCTTCTTTTTTTTGTGGTTCTATAATAAAGGTGTTATATAGAACAATTGTTATTGTAATCATAACAATTGTCGCAAAGGTAAAAAGATTGTTTATAATGATACTATCATTAGGTCTTGTTCTTTTTACCTTCATTTTACTTAGATAAGAGTCTCTTTTAAAACATCTTCTATAGTATCTACTGCTTTGATTTCCATATTCTCTTTTACTTCTAATGGAATATCATCTAAATCCCTTTGGAAGTTCTTTCTTGGAATTAATGCAAGTTTCATTTTTGCTTTATGAGCTGCAATTAGTTTCTCTTTTAACCCACCAATTGGTAAAACTTTACCTGTAAGCGTAAGTTCACCTGTCATAGCAACATCAGATTTAACTTCTTTGTTACTTAAGATAGAAGCAATAGTTGTAGCCATTGTTATACCAGCACTTGGTCCATCTTTTGGTGTAGCACCTTCTGGAATATGTAAGTGGATATCAAATCTTTTATAGATTTCACTTGGGTCTACTTTTGTTTTTTCTTCTATCTCTTTTGCTGTTTTAGGAATTAGATTATCATCTATTTTCAGTTTTTTATTATCAATTAAAAGTTTTACAACAGAGTAAGAAATTCTAGATGATTCTTTCATTACATCACCCATATTTCCAGTAACACTTAAAATACCTTTTCCTCTAAGTCTTACAGCTTCTGTTTTTAAAACATCTCCACCAACAGCAGTCCAAGCTAAACCATTTGTAACTCCAACAGAGTTTTTCTTTTCAGCTGGGTCTATTTCAAAAATTGGATTCTCTAAAAATTCTGTTAAGTTTTTAGTTGTAATAGAAACTTTTTTAGTCTCTTTATCTTTAAGTAGTATCTTAACAGTTTTTCTAAATAGTTTTGCAAATACACGTCTTAGATTTCTAACACCTGCTTCTCTTGTATATTTTGAAATAATTGCTTCAATAGTAGTTTTAGATAATGAAACTTCACTTTTCTTAAGACCATGTTTTTCTAATTCTTGAGGAATTAAATAGTCTTTTGCAATATGATATTTCTCATTTGGAGTATAAGAAGAAATCTCAATAAACTCCATTCTATCTCTTAATGCAGCTGGAATTCTTCTTGCATCATTTGCAGTTGCTACAAAGATACATTGTGATAAATCAATTGCAAAGTTTAAATAAAGGTCTCTAAACTCATTGTTTTGCTCTGGGTCTAAAACCTCAAGCATAACAGCAGTTGGATCACCTCTATGATTTGCTCCAAGTTTATCAATCTCATCTAATACAACAACAGGGTTCATAGTTTTAGCATCACAAAGACCTTTTACTATTCTTCCTGGCATTGCTCCAACATAAGTTCTTCTATGTCCTCTTAGTTCATTTACATCTTCCATTCCACCTAAAGCTACTCTTACAAGTGGTCTTTGTAAGGCTTGAGAAATAGAGTTTGCAAGTGAAGTTTTACCAACACCTGGAGGTCCTACAAAACAAAGAACAGTTCCCTTTGATTTAAGGTTTTCTATCTTTCTTTTTTCAAGCATCTCTTTTACTGCAAAGTATTCTGAGATTCTTTCTTTTGGTTTTTCTAAAGAGTAATGATCACTATTTAATTGATCTTCAACACTTTGTACAGAGATATCATTGTGAGCATAGTTTCCAAATGGTATTTCTAAAACATTTTCAATATAAGTTTGAAGTAGGGCACTATCTGGTGAATCTTGGTGCATTCTACTTAATTTATCAATTTGTTTTTTAGTCTCTTTATAACCATCTTTTGGCATATGAGGTTTAAGTTTTTTAAGTTTTTTCTTATATGCTCTAATTTCTGAATCTTTTTGATTATCAGCTCCAAGCTCTTTTTGAATAGCCTTAATTTGCTCTTTTAAGAAGTAGTCTTTGTGAGTTTTTTCAATTTTAGAGTTTACTTTTTGAGTAATCTCTTTTTGAATTTTTAAACTCTCAATCTCTTTTTTGATAGTTTCAATAATATTTAAAAGTCTTTGTTCTAAGTTTGTTTCAGCAAATAGTTTATATGCTTCATCTTTTTTTACTTTTAAAACAGAAGAGATTAAGTCTGCAATTCTTGTTGCATCACTATTTTCTTCAATTGTTTTTATTAAATCTGCTGGAAATTTAGAGTTTACAGCTGAAAGTTTTTTAACTTGTTCTCTTAATACATCAATAATAGATTCAATACTCTCTTTAGAATATTTATCATCTTCTAATGTATCAACAAGTGCAAACTCTGAAGTCTCTTCATTAAACTCAGTGATTTTACCCTTTGCTAAACCTTGGAAAAGAACCTTTATTTTACCATCTGGTAAAGATACTTTTCTCATAATATTTCCAATAACCCCTACATCATAGAAGCTATCTTTATCTCTTTTTCCCTCGTGACCTGGTTTACTAACAGCTACGATTACTAGTTTATTATGTTCAATAGAGTGCTCTACTGCTTTTAAGTTCTCTTCACTTCCTAAAAACAATGGAGCAATCATAAATGGATATAAAAATACTTCGTCTTCAACTATTAAAGGTATTTGTTGAGGAAAAGAATCATAATTCTCTAATTCCATATATATTAACTCCTAAAATCTATTAATATTTTTTAAAAAATGTTTTTTTCAAAAGGATATTTGTAAAAAGGTGTCTCTACAGGTTCAATCTCATTTTCATCAACCCATGACTCTTTTACTTTTTGGTTATAGTACTCAGCCGCTTTTGGCTTATCTATTCTTTTATATAAATCTGCAATCTCTTTATCTAAAGAGGCTTTAGCCATATATAATCTTGCACTCATAGTATTTACTAAAGGCATATATTTAGAGTTTGAAAATAAGTTTCTATACTCTTCAATCTCTTTGATTGTATCTTCGATTAATTGTTGATCTCTTAATTCATTTGAGAAACCTAAAAAGTTAGCTTTAATCTTTAAATATCTAACATAATCAATGTTTCTACTAAGTGCAAATCTTTTAATATATTCATCTAAATAGAAGTTTGCTAATTGATACTCTTCGTTGTCAATATGAGCATTTGCTAAGATTAAAAGTGCAGTTGGTATTAAAGGTGAGTTTCTATGTTCACTCTCTAAAGAAGTATATACATCGTCTGCTTCTTCTAAGTATCCAGTAGAAATCTGTTTAAGCATGTCGTTATACCAATAAAGTGCAGGTTTATCATACTCTTGCACTCTTTCAGATTTTTGTGAACAAGCTGTTAACACAAAACCTAAACCAATAATTAATACAAAATTCTTGAACTTTAAATTGTTAATCATTTGAGTTATCCTTTTCATAAAGTAAGTATTTTATCTTATGTATCCTTGCGCTTCTCTTACTTTTTATTATTTTATTTTTCTAATATTATAATTAATTCGTTATAATAAATTAAATAATTTTTAAAGGTAGCTAGTATGAAATTAACATTAATAGGAAATGGCTTCATGGCACAAGCACTGGCAAGAGGACTTGTAAATAACTTTGAAGTAGAAATTATTGGAAGAGATGAAAAGAAATTAAATGATATAAAAACTAAAATTCCAAATATAGAAGTAAAGGTTATGAGTGATGCTGAAAACATTACTGATAAGAATATAATCTTTTGTGTAAAACCATATGCATTACAAAGTGTTGCTGCAAGATTAGAAGGGCAAGCAAACATCATTTTTTCAATCTTAGCTGGTACAACAATTGATAGTTTAAAGAAACAAATAAAATCAAAATTTTATATTAGAAGTATGCCAAATGTTGCTGCATCTGTTTTAGGTTCAACTACAACTATCACAGGAGATAAAGAAGCTAAAAACTTAGCAATGGAACTATTTAATCATATTGGAAAAACTGTATGGGTTAATACTGAAAATCAACTTGATATAGCTACAGCTGTTGCAGGAAGTGGACCAGCATTTTTAAGTTTAATCGCAGAGAGTTTAAGTGATGGTGCAGTTAAAGCCGGACTTGAGAGACAAATTAGTAATGAACTAGTTCAAGGTTTATTATCTGGATATGCAAAACTATTAGAGACTTCTCATCCAGCAATTATTAAAGATTCTGTAATGAGTCCAGGTGGAACAACAGCAGCAGGAATGGGTAAACTAGAAGAGGGTGCAGTTAGAGACTCTATGATTAAAGCCATTGAAGCAGCTTATGAAAAAGCTTGTGAAATCGGGAAAAAATAGTTTTACCTTACTTGAAACACTAGTAAGTGTTTTTATTTTATCAATTATCATAGTAGGCTTTTCAAAGGCTTCTTTCTATGATAATTTTGATAAAGAGTATATGATATTAAATAAGTTAGAAAATATGTTTAATATCTCTTCTTATGACTCTTCTTTTTCTACAAAAAATATACAACTAACAATAACTTTAGATGACATTGAAATCAAAAATATCAGTGTCAAAAAAATAGAGTATGAAGATGAAAATTTAAGGCTTTTAAAATATGAATTGCCAAAATAAAAAAGCTTTTTCTCTTTTAGAATTAATCTTTGTAGTTTTTATTGGTTCTATTGTAATTGTTTATTCAACTATTTATTCTAAAGAGTATTATGAAGCTCAAACATTAAATCAAGAAGTAGCAATTATAAAACTAGATTTAGATTCTGCAAAGATAATTGTAGAAAAAAACCTTCCTTCATCAATAGATGATTTAAAGTATAGTGATAATACCTTATATTTTAAAAACAATACTCTCTTAGAGAATGTAAACTATTATTCGTTGAGAAAACTTTCTTCAAATATTTTAGAAATAGAAGTTGAGGTAGATGAGAAGATAAAACAAAAGTGGGTTTTTAAACTATGAAAAAAGCTTTTACACTATTTTCGGTACTTATTTTAGTTTTTATCTTTTCTATTTCGGCTGTTAAAATATATGAAGTAAAAAGTATAAACTCAATAAATATTATAAATAAATACAAATATATTCAAGCAAAAAATCATTTAGCATTTTTAGAAGAGTATATAAAAAGTTTGAGTGATTATAGTTCCTTTAAAAAATTAGCTATCGAAGATGAAGATTACTCTATAAATGCTTATATAATAGAAGAAATAAACTTCTATGAAATAGAGTTAGTTGTTAAAGCAAATGACCATAATACAAGAGTTCAAAGAGTAATCACAATACCAAAATAGAAACACTTTAGTACTTTTTTACAAGCTTTTAAGTAAACTTCTTCCTTAAAATTGAAACTTTCTTATAAAAATCATGTAATTTTTATAAAACTTAAAATGAAGGACGAAGTATGAACTCTGTAATAATTGCAGTTAGTTTAATGGTTTTACTATCTTTAGTAAGGGTAAATATTGTTATTGCTTTAATTGTTGGGGCAATAGTTGGTGGTCTAAGTGCTGGTTTAGACATAAATGAAACAATCAAAGCTTTTAATAGTGGATTAGGAAATGGTGCAACAATTGCATTAAGTTATGCAATGCTTGGGACATTTGCTGTTGCTATTTCTAAATCGGGAATTACTGATTTATTATCAAATATGATTATAAAAAAAGTAGGAAAGGGAGAAACTTCTTTTCAATTTCTTTATATCAAATATTTAATGCTTACACTTATTTTATTAGCTGCAATCTCTTCTCAAAATATTGTACCTGTTCATATTGCGTTTATTCCTATTTTAATTCCACCATTATTACATTCAATGGCAAAATTAGAGTTAGATAGAAGAGTTGTTGCTTGTGTGATTACTTTTGGTTTAGTTGCAACTTATATGTTTTTACCAGTTGGATTTGGAGGAATTTTCTTAAATGAGATTTTATTAAAAAATCTTGTTGATAATGGAGTAGAAGCTATTTCAGGACAATTGCCAATTGCTATGGCAGTACCTGTATTTGGAATGTTTTTAGGTCTATTAGTTGCAATATTTTTTACATATAAAAAGAAAAGAAAGTATGATATTAGCAAAATCTTAGAGATTGAATCTGAATCAAAAGAGATAAACTATTTTCATGTAGCAATTGCTTTAATATCTGTTGTAACTGCTTTAGGGCTTCAACTTTATACAAACTCAATTATTTTAGGTTCATTAGCAGGTTTCATTATCTTTATTGTTGCAGGTGTTATTAAAGCTGACCAAACTCAGGACTTCTTTACAAAAGGTCTTAAGATGATGGGAATGATTGGTTTTATTATGATTGCTGCAAATGGTTTTGCAAGTGTGATTAACTCAACAGGTGGAGTTGAAAGTTTAGTATCTTCTGTTGTTGATATTATTGGAGATAACAAATCTTTAGCAGTTCTTTTAATGCTTATTGTTGGACTGTTTATTACAATGGGAATCGGTTCATCTTTCTCAACTATTCCAATTATTGCAACTATTTATGCTCCATTATGTTTACAGTTAGATTTCTCTGTAATGGCAACAATTACTATTATTGGTACAGCTGCTGCTTTAGGTGATGCAGGAAGTCCAGCTTCAGATAGTACACTTGGACCTACATCAGGACTAAATGTTGATGGTCAACACGACCATATTTGGGACTCAGTTGTTCCAACATTCTTACACTACAATATTCCATTAATTATTTTTGGATGGGTTGCAGCTGTATATATTTTCTAATATAAAAGTAGGGTAATACCTACTTTTATAAAATCACATCTAAAACCTTTTTTGCTAAGTTTAAAGCTTTTGTTCTATGGGAAAAATCTTTTTTAGCTTCATATCCTAGTTCTCCTAAAGTCTTATCAAAACCTGTTGGTATAAACATTGGATCATATCCAAAGCCACCACTTCCAAGCTCTTTATTTATAACTTCACCGTGCATCCAACCATGTACTGTATATGGATAACCTTTAT
>AZIE01005814.1_pt1 | contig 11156 bp, 13 predicted proteins | sample 359081 | NCBI WGS metagenome assembly AZIE01 (sample SAMN02429713, study PRJNA222661) | marine sediment metagenome | biome: Sediment sample; isolation source: sample MGS-MCh from oil contaminated site at the lagoon of Mar Chica... | place: Morocco: Mar Chica | collected 2012-07-20 | depth 32 m m | reverse complement strand
ATTCTTATCTTAGAGGGCCTCGCAGAGAAAAAACCGGCGCAGGAAAATGCAGCAAACCCGAACCCTAAAAGATAAAATTTTTCTTGTCATTAAAGGTATTCTTATGGGAGCTGCAAACAAGGTCCCGGGGGTATCCGGAGGAATGGTCGCTTTTGTCGCCGGCTTCTACGAAGAATTTATCTTTTCCCTAAGGCGCATCAATTTAAATTCTCTGAAACTGGTGGTGAATGGCAGGTTTCGCAGCCTCTGGTATTACACCAATGCAAAATTCCTGTCGCTGCTCATCCTGGGCATGGTAATCAGTTATTTTTCGGTTTCCCTGCTCCTGGATTATCTTATCACCCATTACGAACTGTATATCTGGGCTTCATTTTTCGGAATGATCATTGGCTCCATTTATTACATCAGTAAAGATTTTGAAGAATGGAACCGCCGCAATATCGGTTTTATGTTTCTGGGCATTATCGCCGGGGTGAGCATCAGCTTCCTGGAACCTGCGGCGCAAAATGACAATTTGTGGTTTGTCTTCTTCTGCGGAATTATAGGGGTGTCGGGCATGACACTTCCGGGTCTTTCGGGCTCTTTTATTTTGATCCTTTTGGGAAATTATGTGTTGCTGCTTGTAGATTCGGTTAATGCACTTTACCTCACTATTTCTGAACTCCTCACTTTTGACTTTTCCTTTCTTCAGGATGAGGAGCGACTTCGGCTTTTGCAGGTGCTTACCGTGTTTACTTTGGGTTCTTTGGCAGGTTTGGTGAGTTTATCCCATATCCTGGGCTATCTCCTGAAGCATTTTAAGAACGCTACTTTTGCTGTCATCATTGGTTTTATAACGGGCTCCCTGGGTGTGGTATGGCCGTGGAAAGAAGCTGTTTACCGGCGTAACGATCAGGGGGTGTTCCTTTTCGACAAGACCGGAAAAAGGATCATTGATAACTATGACAGATATCTCCCTTCATTTAATGATGTGAGCACCTGGGTGGCAATCTTTTTTATTTTCGCAGGAGCTTTACTGGTATTATGGCTGGCATGGGCAGAGTTAAAAAACAAAAAGACAGATGCGTAAATTCGGACTTCTCGGCAGAAATATCTCCTATTCCTTTTCCAGAAAATATTTTTCTGAAAAGTTTGCTGCGGAAGGCATTGATGCAACCTATGAAAACTTTGATTTAAAGGATATTTCAGATTTTCCCGCAGTGCTTCGGAAGTATCCCGACCTAAAAGGCTTAAATGTCACTATTCCTTATAAGCAGGAGATTTTCCCCTTTTTGGATACGCTGGATACCGAAGCTTCAGCAATAGGCGCAGTCAATACTATCAGGTTTGAGAAGAACGGCAGCCTTACCGGCTATAATACAGATCATGTAGGCTTTACCGGTTCAGTAAAGCCATTCCTGAAGCCGCACCATAAAAAAGCCTTGATCCTGGGAACCGGCGGTGCTTCAAAAGCCGTTGCCTATGCTCTGGGAAAACTGGAAATTGAGGTGCTTTACGTTTCCAGAAACTCTTCCGAAAATGGCATTTTTTACACCCAACTTTCCGAAGAAATTATAAAGGAATATACTCTCATAGTCAACACCACTCCCCTGGGCACCTATCCAAAAATTGAAGATTTTCCAGCTATCCCGGTGAAATTCCTGGGAGAACAGCATCTCCTGTTCGACCTGGTTTACAATCCGCCGCAAACAAGACTTATGCAGCTGGCTCAGCTAAAAGGTGCCACGGTCTTAAACGGACAAAAAATGCTGGAATTACAGGCCGAAAAAGCCTGGGAAATCTGGAACCAGGACTAAATTTTCCTCTCATTTTTCAATTCAGAAATCGCCGCAAACCTTTGCTAGGTACGCGGGGAGTTGCTATCTTTCAGGATTATTATAATTGACGAACCTAACATTGAAAGATATGTCTGAGAAAGAAAACCTGTCTGGCAAAAAAAATCCGGAGAACGAGGGACAAAATCCCGACGCAGCAAAGCAGAATTTAGAGCCAAAAAAGACAGAAAATCCAGCTGAAAACAATTCCGAAGAAAAGGAAGAGAGAGATTCCATTGCCGATGCTATGGTAGATGAATCCAAAGCCACTGAAGATAAAAAGGGAGCCGAACAAATGCCTTCCCCGGAATCTGCTTTGGAGAGTGATGATGAAGCAGAGGATACAGCAGCTGCTCAGCATAACAAATCCCAAAAATCAGAGTCTGGCGATGAGGCTTCAGAAAAGGCGGGTCCTAAAAATCCTTTTTTTGACGCTCCTTCTCCAGAAAAAGCTTCAGAAGAAGCAGAAGACGCTAAAGAGGAAGAAAAACCAAAAGCTACTGCGGCCAAATCTTCTGTAGAAGAAAGAGATTCTATTGGCCATGCCATGGTGGAGGAAGCAAAAACTCAGGAAGATAAAAAAGCTGCTGAACCGGTCACCTCTCCCCAATCTGCCCTGGAAAGTGAGCATGAAGATGAGGAGGAAGAAGAAAGAACAGCTGGTGATCCTGCAAGACCAAAGGACGCCCAAAGTGAACTTGACGATGCCGTTGCCGAAGACAGCGAAGATGAAACCACACATGAGCGACACGGGATCGAGAAAAAAGATTACCACGCCATGAGCAAGGAAGCCCTGGTGGCAGAGCTCGAGAAACTGCTCAAAAATGAGAAAGTTCAGGCTATCAAAGAGTATGTGGAGGAAATCAAAGCTGAATTCAACGCCAAATTTGATGAGGAGGTTGAAGAGAAAAAGGAAGAATTCCTTGCAGATGGCGGAAACATCATAGACTTCCACTACTCTACCCCTCTAAAAAAGCAATTCAACTCCCTTTATTTTGACTACAAGGAAAAGCGCAATAAGTATTACCACCAGCTTAAGCAGGATCTGAATAAAAATCTGGAAAAAAGGCTGGAGATTATCGAAGAGCTAAAGGGGCTGATTGATGTAGAGGAAAATATCAATACCACTTACAAGCATTTTAAAGATCTGCAGGACCGTTGGAAAACCGCAGGTCCTATTCCACGAGATAAGTACAACACCGTTTGGAATACTTATCATCATCATGTAGAGAACTTCTATGATTTTCTGCACCTTAATCGTGAGTTCAGAGATCTGGATTTCAAGCATAACCTTGAACAAAAACTTAAGATCATTTCCCGGGCAGAAGAGTTAACCCAGGAGCCGGATACCAACCGCGCCTTTAGAGAACTTCAAATGCTGCACAAGATGTGGAAGGAGGATCTGGGACCGGTAGAAAAGGAGTACCGGGAAGATATCTGGCAAAAATTCAGTGAAGCTACCAAGCAAATACATGACAAGCGCCAGGAATATTTTGCGCAGCTTGAAAAAGAATTTGAGAAGAACCTGGAGAAGAAACAGGAGATCATCGAAAAAATCAGCCAGATCGCCGGTCAAAATTATAATTCTCATAAGCAGTGGCAACAAAAGATCACTGAGGTTGAAGCTCTAAGGGAAGCCTTCTTTAATGCCGGCAAGGTACCTAAACAGGTAAACGATGAAACCTGGAAGAAATTTAAGGAAGCGGTAAGAAGCTTTAACCGAAATAAAAATGCTTTTTACAAGAACCAGAAGAAGGAACAATATAACAATCTGGAGAAAAAGCAGGAACTGGTAAGATTGGCCGAAGAACATAAGGACAGCGAGGATTTCAAAGCCACTACACCAATTATGAAGAAGATCCAGGCCGACTGGAAGAATATTGGCCATGTTCCCCGCAAGGATAGCGACAAGATCTGGAAAAAGTTCAAAGCAGCTTGCAACCATTACTTCGACCGGCTACATGCTTCCAGAAATGAAGAAAACAAAGAGGAAAATGAGGCCTTTGAACAAAAGCGGGAACTCCTGGATAAACTGAAAAACCAGGAACTCTCCGGCGACCGAAAAAAGGATTTGCCGGTGATCAAGAACTATATTGAAGAATGGAAAAAGCTGGGCAGGGTACCGCAGAACAAGCGATATATTGAGGGTAAATTTAATCGGGCCTTAGATCACGCTTTTGATAAGCTGGATATGGACAAGAAGCAAACCGAGATGCTCAAATATGAGAATAAGGTACAGGCTTTGGAAGATTCAGACGATTCCCGAAAACTGAATAACGAGCATTATTTCCTTACGAAGAAAATAGAGGAAACAAAGGCAGAAATAAGGCAGTTAGAGAACAACCTGCAGTTCTTTTCCAATGTAGATGATAAGAACCCATTGGTGCAGGAAGTGCATAAAAACATTCGTGACCATAAGGAACAACTTAAGATCTGGAAGGAAAAACTGGAAAAAGTGAAGTCTCTTTATGACGAGTAGATTTTAGGTGCCTCAGAAAATTAAGACCTCTCAAGAATTCACTTTTTGAGAGGTTTTATTTTTCCCACGATTTCAACTCATCAATTTGTCCTCTTCCTCCTAATTTAAATATTTTGTAAATTGTATCTTTAGGTAGACAACTAAAAGAACCATGAAAGATCTCTCAGAAAGAAATACCGGTTAATAAAAGAGCTGATGTCAATTGAAGATGCAAATGTTATGGAAGCACTCGAACGGGTTATTAGGCAGGAAAAAGAGAAAAATACACCAGTTTCTTCTGCTCAAAAAAAGGAGTTGGATAGAAGGCTTAAAAAATATTCCGAAAATCCTGATGATCTGTTAGACTGGACGGAGGTAAATAAAAACTGGTAATGAGATATTCGGTAAAGCTATTACCGATAATTGATGTTGAGTTAAGGGCTGCAACGATCAAAAAAAGGGTTTAGGGGAAGAGTTTAAATCTGAGATAAATAAGGAAATTAATCACCTAAGCACATCTCCCCTCCACTACCAGTGCAGGTATAAGCATCTGCGTCAGGCTTTGGTAAAACGATTTCCTTATTCAATTTTTTATTCGGTAGAGGAAGCTGAAAAGATGATCATAATATTTGGCATACTTCACCATAGCCGGGATCCAAATACTGTAGGTGAAAGGGCAAAGAAAATTGAGCCCTAGTAATTACAGACGCTTCGCTTCTTCCCAAAATACATCCATTTCCGCAAGAGTCATGTCTTTTAAACTCCTGTTTTGCTCCTTTGCTTTAGCTTCCAAATATTGAAAACGTTTGATGAATTTCTTGTTGGTTCTTTCGAGCGCATCTTCGGGATTGACCTTGAGAAATCGGGCGTAGTTGATCATGCTGAACATCACATCTCCAAATTCTTCTTCAATTTTTTGCTGATTATGAGAATTTACTTCATGTTGCAGTTCTTCCAGTTCCTCCTGCAGTTTTTCAAAAACCTGTTGTGGCTCTTCCCAATCAAAACCCACTCCCGCGACTTTATCCTGAATTCGGCTGGCCTTTACCAGGGCCGGCAAGGATGCAGGCACCCCTTCTAAAACGCTTTTTTTGCCTTCCTTCAGCTTGAGTTGTTCCCAGTTGCGTTTTACATCTTCTTCATTATCTACCTTGGTATCGCTGTAGATATGCGGGTGCCGACTGATCAATTTTTCACAGATTCCGTTGGCGACATCTGCAATGTCAAAATCCCGGGTTTCACTTCCTATTTTTGAGTAGAAGACAATATGCAGTAAGAGATCGCCGAGCTCCTTTTTAATTTCCTGCAGATCGTTATCCAGAATGGCATCCCCCAGCTCATAGGTTTCCTCAATGGTCAAATGACGCAGGGTTTCAAAGGTTTGTTTCCTGTCCCAGGGACATTGTTCCCGCAGCTCATCCATAATGGTGAGCAACCTGTCAAATGCCTTTAATTGTTCTTCTCTGGAATTCATGTCATCTTGGATTAAAACAAAAAACCAACTGAGAGTCAGTTGGCTTTTAAGAAATTTTGTTATTCCTCCTCTCCGGCGGCATCTCCTGCTGGTTTTGCTTTGGAAGGGCTTTCTGATTCAGCCGAATCTTCGGCTGCCTTCTCTTCAGGTTTTGAAAAATCGGTGTAGCCTTTGCTTACCAGCAAGTTGTACCACTGGATGATCTTTTTAATATCACTTACATAAACCCGGTCTTCATCATATTCCGGAAGGACTTCACTAAAATATTCTTCCAGTTTTGCTTTGGATTCCTTGTGGCTTATAGCTTCTCCTCCATTTTCCTTTTCCGAGATCTTTTGAAATACTTCTCTCAAAGGGACTTCTTCAGAATAAGTATATATGGCAATCTCGCTTAGGAGGCTCACATTGTGACGCAGGTTTACCGAGATCTTTTTCCCGTCTAACATAGATTCAGCAACAAATCCGCCACGGGTTTGAGCTTTAAGTTCATACAATCCCGGCTTTCCCGAAATCGACAAGACTTTATCTAACTTCATATTTTTACAATTTTGGAAGGCAAATATCTTACCTACTGCCTAGAAAACAAAACTTATTAACGGCCTTTTTTAAGCTCCGGAAACTTCATGCGGTAATCTACCTGAATTTTCCCCCTGGAAATATTCGCCAATTTACCCTTTATGAGTCTCTTTTTAAGGCTGCTTAGTTTATCTGTAAACAGTATTCCCTCGATGTGATCATATTCATGCTGAATAACACGTGCTGCGAGCCCGTCGTATTCTTCGGTATGCTTATTAAAATCCTCATCAAGATATTCGATCTTAATCTTCGGTTTTCTAAAGACGTCCTCCCGAATATCAGGAATGCTCAAACAGCCCTCACCAAATGCCCACTCATCGCCCGATTCCTCAAGGATTTGAGCATTAATAAAAACCTTCTTCAGGGAAGCCAATTCTTTTCTTTCTTCTTCGGTAAGATCTTCATCTTCGGCAAAAGGAGAAGTATCCACAACAAAAATCCTGATGGGCAAACCAACCTGCGGCGCAGCCAATCCCACCCCATAAGCTCCATACATGGTCTCCCACATATTTTCAAGAAGCTCCTTTAAATTAGGATAATCTTTATCTATATCTTTTGCTTTCTTTCTAAGTACCGGATCGCCGAAGGCGGTTATTGGAAGTATCATTTATTATTTTCTATTGAATATTTTATATTGAATATTATTTACTTGTTACTGAGATTTTTTAAAGCCGTAATTCTACTGGCAATAAAAATAGAAGTCAGCTCCTTTGCCTCTTGCAACACTTCAGGAAAAGCTTCATTTTTTGCCATTCCTTCATCTCTCAAAAATTCCAGCCAAAAAACGCATTCATCTGCCTCTTCAACTACTATTCCTAATTTAGAAATAAAGGCCCTCTTTGATTGTCCCAGGCATGCCGCCCTGTAATTTGCGGCAACAGAGGTAGAGCTTCTTATTAACTGTCCTTCGATATGGCTGCCCAATTTATTTTTAGGAAGCTCTATTGCTAATTTTACACATTTATGAGCAAAAGTATTTGACCGCTTCTTAATCACCTCTTTCATCCGTTACCTCTTTTAATATTCAATAATCAATATAAAATATCAAATCTACTTATAAAGATAACTCTGTAAAATGATCGTTGCACTAATCTCGTCAACCAGGGCTTTGTTCTGTCTTTGCTTCTTTTTGAGTCCGCTGTCGATCATGGATTGAAATGCCATTTTTGAGGTGAACCTCTCATCTACTCTCTCCAGTTTCATCTGCGGAAAGATTTCCGTAAACTTCTTCAGAAATTGCTGAATACCTCCCTCACTTTGAGAGGCAGTATTGTCCATTTGCTTAGGCTCACCCAACAGTACAAGTTCTACTTTTTCTTCGGAAAAATATTTTTTGAGAAATTCCAGCAGGTCGGCGGTAGGGACTGTGGTCAAGCCTGAAGCAATCAGCTGAAGCTCATCGGTCACCGCAATTCCCGTGCGTTTACTCCCGTAATCCAATGCCAGAATCCTCCCCATGAATTTTTTTTGCAAAGATAGCTTTAATCATTGAAATGCGAAATTACAGAGGATTGTCCCCACTTCTGAACATTTTGCTATATAAGGAATTAACTGTGGAATCTTTTTTCCTTTCCTTGCCAGAATGGCTGCAGGAAAAGGCTTATGACGGATTTATTTATTTTTCCTGTTTAAAATACAGCACTTCCTTTAACTTTGCCCTTTTAGCAGAAGAAAAACAGCAATAAAAAATGCAGGAAATAAAACTTATTATTGAAGATGCCTGGGAAAACAGGGAATTACTTAACAACGAAAAGACTACAGACGCAATCCGAAAGGTTATCGATCTACTGGACCGCGGGGAACTGCGCGTAGCCGAACCCATAGAAAATGGCTGGCAGGTAAATGAATGGGTAAAAAAAGCAGTGGTCCTGTATTTCCCTATTCAAAAAATGGAAACTTTGGAAGCCGGCATTTTTGAATACCACGATAAGATCCCCCTTAAAAAGGGATATAAAGAAAGAGGGATTCGAGTGGTGCCAAATGCCGTGGCAAGACACGGGGCCTATATTTCATCTGGAGTCATTATGATGCCCAGTTATGTAAATATTGGAGCTTATGTAGATGAAGGTACCATGGTGGACACCTGGGCTACTGTTGGAAGTTGTGCTCAGATAGGGAAAAATGTCCATTTGAGCGGCGGAGTAGGAATTGGAGGCGTTCTGGAACCCTTACAGGCAGCCCCGGTGATCATAGAAGATAATGCCTTTTTAGGCTCCCGAAGTATTGTGGTAGAGGGCGTAAAAGTGGAAAAGGAAGCCGTCTTGGGAGCGAACGTGGTACTTACCGCTTCTACAAAAATTATTGACGTGACGGGAGATGAACCTGTGGAAATGAAAGGAATCGTTCCTGCACGATCTGTGGTGATTCCCGGAAGCTATACCAAAAAATTTCCGGCAGGAGAATATCAGGTGCCATGCGCATTAATCATTGGCAAACGAAAAGAGAGCACCAACAAAAAAACTTCTCTTAATGATGCTTTAAGAGAACATAATGTTGCCGTTTAGGAATTAAAGAATAATTGCAGATTCCGGAAATTAAGGATCTATGAAGATACTGGTAATTCAGCAAAAAATGATTGGGGATGTGCTTACATCCTCAATCTTATTTGAAGCTTTGCGGCAAAAATATCCTGCTGCGAGACTGGATTATCTTATCCACCGGCATACCGCTGCAGTGGTAGAAAACAATCCTTTTATTGATGAATTGATTCTCTTCGACCCCGGAGCAGATCAAAAACCTGCTGCTTTTTTTCGGTTTTTAAAGAGTATAAAAAAGCAGAATTATGATGTGGTGATCGATGTGTATTCCAAGATCAATTCCGCAGCAATTACGGGATTTTCAGGCGCACGGGTGCGCATCTCCTATGACAAATGGTACACCCGAAAAGCCTACACCCATACTTTTCCCTATAAAACAAAAAGCACAACCATTGCCGGACTCGCCATTGAGAACCGCATGCAGCTCCTGCAGGCGTTAGATCCCGGGTTTCCAATAGAACTAAAGCCAAAGATCTATCTTACCTCTGAAGAAAAAGATAAAGCCCGACAACATTTAGTAGCGGACGGAATAGACCTCCAAAAACCGCTTTTCATGTGCGGTATTCTGGGAAGTTCGGAAGCAAAGACTTATCCTCTGCCCTACATGGCTTCGATTCTTGACTTTATTGTAGCCCAAACAGGAGCTCAGTTATTGTTTAATTATATTCCCGGGCAGGTGGAACAGGCAAGTCGGCTTTACGATTTGTGTAAGCCGGAAACTCAAAAGCAGATCTTTTTTGACATTTTTGGTACTTCCCTGCGCGATTTTATCGCCATCACCTCTTTTTGCGATGCCCTTATAGGTAATGAAGGCGGGGCAGTCAACATGGCCAAGGCTATTGACATACCTACTTTTGCCATCTTTTCTCCCCAGATAAAGAAAGAAAACTGGAGCATTTATGAAAATGGCAGGACCAACGTTTCTGTGCATCTTTCAGATGTTTTTCCGGAAGAACTCGCGGGCCTTGATGCTTCAGAAATATCAAAAAAAGCTCCTGAATTTTATAAACTCCTCACTCCAAACCTTATATTCGCTAAACTAAAAGCTTTTCTTGAAGCCATTTCAGCACAAAAAAAATTTATATGAAGATTATCATCCTGGCAGCAGGAATAGGTTCCAGGCTTGGAAATCCCTTTCCAAAACCTCTCACCCCTTTAAAAGACGGAAGAACAATAATGGAACGGCAGGTAGAAAGCCTCTCGGGAGCATTTTCTGAACATGACATCACTATTGTAGTAGGATTTAAAAAAGATCTTATCATGGAGCGGTTTCCCGATCTTACCTATATCTACAATCAATTTTTTGACGCCACCAATACTTCCAAAAGTTTGCTGAAGGCTCTGAAAAAAAATCAGAATGAGGACGTGTTGTGGCTGAATGGAGATGTAATATTTGAACCGGAAATTTTTAATGTTCTAAAAAAGGAAATAGAGGAAAAAAATTCTTTTGTATCAGTAAATACGAGCCGGGTAGCCGAAGAAGAGGTGAAGTATACTCTTAAAAATGGCACGATTGAAGAACTTTCCAAAAATGTCAAAAACGGACTTGGAGAAGCTGTGGGAATAAATTTTATTGCCAGTAAAGACATGCAACTGCTTATTCAACACCTTGAAAAATGTGATGATAATGACTATTTCGAACGGGGAATCGAAACCGCGATCAGGGAGGATGGGATGAAAGTAAAAGCCCTGGATATTTCCGGTTATCGGTGTATGGAAGTTGATTTTAAGGAAGATCTGGAAACAGCAAATCAAATATTTAGATCATGAAATTCGTCCTTTTTTGTCAGAACCCTTATGCCTTCGGAATTCTGGAGCCTATAATGCAGGAGCTAAAAAAGCAAAAGGAGGAATATTTATGGTTCCTTACTGAAAAATTAAGAGACAAATTTCCTTTTAAGCAGGAGCCGCACTCTTTTGACCTGGAAGAGCTTGTGGCATGGCAAAGCGATGCCATTTTTTGCCCCGGCAACGAGGTTCCTCATTATCTTCGGGGCGTAAAGGTGCAAATCTTCCACGGCCTGGCGGGAGAGAAAAAAGGCCATTTCAGGATACGGCACTACTTTGATCTTTACCTTACCCAGGGTCCTTACTTTACCAAAAAATTTCAGAGGTTAAAACGCCGCCACAGGAATTTTGAGGTGGTGGAGACCGGCTGGCCTAAACTGGATATCTATTCCAAAAATCTGGATAATTTTGAAGCTGAAAAGACAGCTTTGCTGAAGAAACATAAGGCAGAAAAGTTAATTTTATATGCCCCTACATTTTCACCTTCTCTTACCTCCGGACCTCATTTA
>AZIE01000070.1_pt1 | contig 11270 bp, 12 predicted proteins | sample 359081 | NCBI WGS metagenome assembly AZIE01 (sample SAMN02429713, study PRJNA222661) | marine sediment metagenome | biome: Sediment sample; isolation source: sample MGS-MCh from oil contaminated site at the lagoon of Mar Chica... | place: Morocco: Mar Chica | collected 2012-07-20 | depth 32 m m | reverse complement strand
TATCAGGAGTCGCTGCAATGATATCAATCATTCTTGAGTGTACTCTGATTTCGAATTGCTCTCTAGAATCCTTATTTACGTGAGGACCTTTAAGAACAGTGTATTTTCTGATCTTCGTTGGAAGAGGAATAGGACCTCTTAACTCAGCACCAGTTCTTTTAACAGCTTCAACAATTGAAGCAACACTTCTGTCTAAAACTCTATGATCATAAGCTTTAAGCTTTAATCTAATTTTTTCCATGTATTTTCCTTTAAAGAACTCGTTAGATATACCAAAAAAGGCACTCTAACCATTTTTATGGACGCGGATTATAACTTAATATTAGTTAAATGTCAAGTATTATGGGCTTTTGCCCTTTTATTTAATTAATTTATTTCCTTTTTAAAAGGATAAGTGTATATGTTTTAGTATATACTTTAAGTAAAGTCAAAGATATAGGCTACAGTTTGATTACAATAAAATATTGTATAATCTCAAAAAACTTTTAAGGAATATGTTTAATATGAAAAAACAGATTGTAATTGGTGGATTTTCAAAAGAACAAAGAGAAAAAGAGTTAGAAAAAATAAGAGCTAAATACTCAAAAAAAGGTTATAAGTTTATACATTATATAGATAATGGAGCTTTAAAGTCTGTTGCTGTATTTGAAGTAGATGAAGAAAAAGTAAGAAAAGAGAAAGCATTTAACCTAATACTTCTTGGTATATTTTTTATGGCTGTTGCAGCTATTATGTTCTACAAAGCTAGTGTGTAAGTTTAACTTACATACATAGTTGGTATTTTAATCTTTACGCAAACTCCTTTGCCATTTTCACTCTCAATATTCTCTAAACTAATTTCACCATTTGTTAAAAGAGTCAATGAAACTTTAGCTAAATAAAGTCCTAGTCCTCTACCATTTAAGGATTTATCTGAATGGTATAAATCAAATACATTTGATAAGATATCTTTATCTATTCCACCTGCATTGTCACATATCTTGATATTCAAAAAGTCATCATCTTGAAATGTTGTTATATCTATCTTTCTATTTTCAATGTCATTTTTATCAAACTGCTCATAAGAGTTTTTTAGAATACTTTCAAAAATATTTTTAAATTCATCATAGTCACTTTTGATAAAAACATTGTTTTGCATCTCAATTGAGATTTCATCCTCTATTATACTTTTTAGTAACTCTTTTAAAGAGAATTCTCTAATATCTTTTTTCTCTAAAAGATTATTAAACTTATTTATTGTTGAAGAAAGGTAGATATTCTCTTTTTCTATTTTTTCTAAATTAGCAATTAAAATTTCATCGGTAAGTTTGTTCATTTGTGAGTAGACTCTAATCTTACTTGTAATAGAACCTATTTTTGATAAGGGTTGTCTCCACTGATGCGAAATCATAGAAACAGTTTTTGCAATAAGTATCTCTTTTGCTTGTTCTCTTATTTTCTCTTCTTTTTTTTCATTTTCAAGTTCTAAAAAGTATGGCTTTAAAACTTTATCAACGTTCTCTTTTAGGACACTACAGTCAATAGGTTTTTTCATAAATAAATCAATACCTAATTTAATAGAATCAAGAAGATATTTTTCATCGCTAATTGCAGTTGTAAATATGATAGGTGTTTTTGTATTTACTTTTTTTATCTTTTCTACTAATTCAATACCATTCATCTTTGGCATATCAATATCAGAGATAACTATATCAATTTTATTATCTTTAAAATAGTTGTAGGCATCTGCACCATTAAAAAAGTTATAAACTGTATAACCTAACTTTTGTAATAAGCTCGTAATAGTATCATTTACTATGACATCATCTTCTACATACATTAAATTTATATTATTTCCATTCATTATTACACCTCTTTATAATGAAAAGTATAATAAAAAATGGTATCGAAAAGGTACTATTAGAGTTTAATACTGATAAAATCCTGAAAATAAAAGTATGTCATCATTCTTTGCATTTGATTGGTCAAACTCTACTAAGTCACCAATTATATGTCCAATAGAAGGTGCAAAGGTCATTCCAAGCCATCCTAATCCCATAGCATATACTAAGTTTGAATAGTTCTCATCTCTTCCTATAAGAGGAACATCATTTGGAGTAAGAGGTCTAAAACCACTCCATGTAACTTCATCTTTCATTTCAAAAGGAATACTATACTCTTTGAAGTTTTTCTTTATACTATCTATTTGTTTTTGTACTACTTCTGGGTCATCACTTCCTAGTTCTAGTTTTGAAGTAAGTCTTACGTCATTGAATCTTGGAGTCATAACTATAAATAAATCATTAAATAGTGTTGATGTTTTTGGTTTTAGCTCTTTTGGCATAGTAAAAGTTATACTATAACCTTTTGCAGGGGTTAGCATAAGTTCTTTATTGCTTTTTTTAGCCAAATCAGTTTTGTACCCTGTTGACATAATAAAAGTCTCAGCCTCATAGAAGTTTCTATTTTGAGAATAGATATATTTTACTTTCTTGTTTTCATATTTTATATCTGTAATCTCTTCATTTAAGATAAACTCTACTCCTTCATCTTGTAAATACTTTTTAAGTCCTAGCATTAACTTCTTTGGATCTATTCGGGCATTTTTCTTAAATAAAATTGCACCTTCTATTTTATCATTTGCAAAAGGTAGATACTCTTTAATTTTTGCATCATCAAAAATCTCAAACCTATCTTCTTCATCTATATAGTTGTATTTTTCGAGTTTTTCTTTATATGTATGTTTTTGAGTAAAGACTGATAACATCCCATCATGGTGAAAGTCAAAATCAATACCTTCTTTATAAACTAAATCTTTGTAGATATCAAGTGAGATTTGTCCATACTTTTCAAATAACATCATTGTCTTTTTTGTACGAACTTCATTTGCACTTTGTACAAATCTATATAACCACTTATAAAGTTTTAAATCTAAGTTTGGATGAAAAATAGCAGGAGATTGTCCCTTTAACATAAGTTTTAAAGTGTTTGATACAACTCCAGGGTAACTTAATGGTGTTTTATCAAATGCTGATAATAGCCCTGCATTTCCAAAGGATGTTGCATTTTCAATAGTACCCTCGTCTATTACTGTAACTTGTCGTCCTCTTTTATGAAGATTGTAAGCACACATAAGTCCAACTATACCACCACCTATAACTATTACATCTTTTTTCATAGAAGTATCCTTTTAAATCCATATACTGAAATCATACAAAAGAAAAGTATATATTATAAAAAAAATTATATATAGTTTATTTTATTAAACATAGAATAATCTTTTGATTAGTTAGCTTTGTATTCTATTATTTTTACTATTATTGCAAAGGTTTTAAATGAATTTACTTTAGATATTTCTTTTAGTGTTTGCTCTAAACTTTCATAAGAAATATTGTTTTGAGAAAAGATTTCATTAAGCTCTTTAGTATCAAGATTAAAAGTATCACATACTTGCTTTAAAGTTTTTGGTTCCAAAGAATCAAGCAGTCTATCCATATCGCTATCTAGTGTGACCTTTTTGTTTTGAGAAAAGATATTAAAAAACTCTTGAGTTAATTTTTTTAGTTTTTTTCTTCTTATTAATATATGTATTAAAGTTACTACAAGTAGAGCTATTCCTGCTACTTTATGTAAAAATATACTATCAACTGTAATTGAACCAATATAAAATTCATATGCAGTAAAGGAAAGTATAAACATAAGTACTATCAAAAAGATGATAGTAAGATACTTGTAGATAACTTCAAACATAAGGGTTTATTTTTTTGCTGCTGTGAAGATGATTTCTACAAGAGTATTATGACTTGCCATATTTGCTTCAACACAAGCTCGTGCTGGTTTTTCATCTGAAACCCACTCGTTCCAAACTTCATTAAAAGCTTTAAAATCTCTATAAATATCTTTTAGACAAATCTCTGCTCTAAGAAGATGATGTTTATCAGTTCCCGCTTCTTTGAATCTCTCTTCTGCTATTTCTAAAGCTCTTTTAGCTTGAACTTTGATATCTAACTCTTTATCATCAGATACAATTCCTGCAAAATAGATAGTGCCATTGTGTTCTACTATTCTGCTCATTTTTTCATTTATTATTTTTCTAGTAATCATTTTGTGTCCTGAAAATTTTTAATTGAAAGTATATCATCCTATGATAAAGTTAACCTAAGTATTGAATATATAAAGATATAATAGTCAAAATCAAAAAAGGGACAAAATGTCAGAAATAAAAAAAGAGTTATATTCAATTGTTCATGATACTATGATACCTGAAGTAGAAAGTTATGTTGAAGATTTACATAAAGTTATTGAGAAAAATGAACAAACAGAAGATACACTAGAAGAAGTTAGAGATATGGAGTCTTTTTTAGTAGAACTTCAAAATATTCTTTTAGCAATTGATGAAGAAAAGATGGATGAAGAACAAGCAAAAGAGATTTTAGAAAAAATCCAAACTATGATTGCTGAGCACAGTGAACACTAAAGTACAAAGAGTCTAGCTCTTACTACTTTATAGTTTTAAAATAGACTTCTTCTGATATGATATCTTTAGGAGTCTCTACTCTGTCTAAATAGACTTTACCTAATAAATGGTCATACTCATGTTGAAATATTCTTGCAACAAAATCCTCAAATACTACTTGTACCTTTTTGTTATCTAGTGTAGTGTATTCTACTTCAATTGTTTTATGTCTTGGAACCAAAGCTCTAATACCTGGAATACTTAAACATCCTTCCCAATCTTTTTCTATAGTTTCTGATTTATTTATGATTTTTGGATTTATAAGTATCTCATCTTCCATTAGTGGAGCATTTGGGTATCTATCATTTGGGTGAGATGAGATTATAAGTATTTGATAGCTTTCAAAGATTTGAGGAGCAGCAAGACCAACTCCCCTACTTGATTTTACACAATCAAGCATTTTCTTTATAATAGTTAATATCTCTTTTGAGTTTATATTTTCTACTTCTTTGGCTTTTTGTCTTAAAACTTTTTCACCAAGTTTTGCTATTGGGCACTCTTTCTTTTTGAAAAACATTTAGGTAACTTTTAAATCATATAAAGTATTTAACAGAGTTCTTTTTTAGCTTCTCAAATATCTCATCAAACTCAGCAGGATAAACTCTTGCTCCACAAACAGTTGAGATAAAGTTTGTATCACCTATCCATCTAGGAAGTACATGATAGTGTACATGCTGTTCTATACCAGCGCCAGCAGCTTTACCAAGATTCATACCAATATTTACACCTTCACAAGGCATAACTTCTTTTAGTAGTTTTACTGCTTGTCTAGCTCTTTTAGAAACTCTTAGCCAAGTCTCTTCTTCTAGCTCTTCTATTTTATCTGTATGAAAATATGGGATTACCATCATATGACCAGGAGAGTAAGGAAACTTATTCATAACTACATAACAAAGCTCATCATGAAAAAGAACTTGATATTTTTCTTCTTCTTTATTTTTTGCTATATGGCAGAATACACACCCTTCTATTTTTTCTTCACTAACATAAGAGTATCGCCAAGGTGCGTATAGGTGTTCCATTATATTTCTCCTTAAAAACTGTCCCAGTTTTTAAGGGACTTTTATTTTATCATCTACTATTAGCAGGATTTGTAAAAAATCCTTAAAGTAGCAAACTCTAAAGAAAACAACGGGTTGTTTTTATATAAAGTTTGGTGCATCATTTGCAAAAAGAATTAAGTCACCCTCTTTTGTAACTGATGCTAAAGTATCTTCTAGTTTTGATTTATCTTTTAATACAAATACTTTGTCTTCATCAATATTAGAACTAAGTAAGTGTGAGTTTAATTCTCCCGTAACTATCGCTAAATCAAACTTCTCATTTATCTCTTTTGCAAGTAAGATATTTGCTTCAGAAGTTGATTCAACTAATCCTGGAGTGATAATAACTTTTCTTCCTTCATGATTAGTACAAATATTTATAGCTTCAAGCATACCTTCTAAGTTTCCATTGAAACTATCATCAATGATTATCTTTCCACCAGCTTCTATTTTTTGAAGTCTATGTTCTACTTGTGGTAAATCTTTTATTGCAAGTTTAATTTCATCAATAGTCATACCAAGCTCATAAGCTACTAAAATAACTGCTGTAAGATTTATCGCATTGAAACTTCCAAGAACTGGAGCATGGAAATGTTGTTGTTCCCCATCAATTAAAATATCAAACCAAATACCATCAAGATTTGACATAGTTACATTTAGATTATCAGGGAATTTTGTAATCTCATCATAATCTTGTTTTAAAGGAACAGATTCATGTACAAAACCTCTTAACATCTTTGGAGATTTTAGTATTTCCATTTTTGTATGAATAATATTTTCTATAGTTTTAAAGTACTCAATATGTTGTTCTCCAACACTTCCTAAAATACAATATTGAGGTTCTAAGTACATAGTGATTTCTTCAATATCACCTTCTTGTCTAGCACCAGCTTCTGCAATATATATTTGTGTATCAAGAGGTAAGTCTCTATTTACATCTAGAACTATTCCAGCGATTGTATTTACAGACCTTGGAGTTTTGTATACTTTATATTTTCTTTTTAATACATGATATAAATAGTTTTTAATAGAAGTCTTTCCATATGAAGCTGTAATAGCAATAGTTCTAAGCTGAGGAATAGTCTCTAATCTTTGTTTACCTTTGTGTTTAAAAGAGATAAAAAACATCTTTTCCATTAAGTACGTAACGGCAAGTGTTAAGATAATAGGTACAAAAATAGCCGTTGCATGACAAGATTCACTTAAAATACATAGTAAATGAAGAGCAAAAGTTATAAATAAAAGTACCCCTAAAAATCTTTTAACCCTAGAAGTTAAAACTAAAGACCTATCAAGTTTTCTATTCCAAAGAACAAAACTAGTCATATAAATCAAGTAAAAATAGATAGAAAAATATAAATCAGGTAAAAGATGAAAAAGTACAACTGGAGCAGCAAAGTATGTGATATGCCATTGCCATTTGTGGTGTTTAAATAAAACTCTTTCTAACTTATAGTTATACCATTGTAAGTTTGTGATTAAATACCAACCTAAAGACATGATTAGTAAAACATGAGTAAATATATAAAAGTATTCTAGTATTTCCATTATTTTAATCCATTTTCAATTTTTTCACAAATATCTTTTGCATGTTTTAAAAAGAAGTAGTGGTCACCTTCGTAGGCTGTAAAACTACTATTTTTAATTAGCTCGTGAATTTTTTTCCCAGAAGGAAGAGTTGTAGCAGTATCTGCTTCCCCCCAAAAAATCATAGCATTTTTTTCAAAAGAAGAAAAGATAAAAGAGAAGTCTTCATCTACTACATTTTTAAAAGTCTCATACATTTCATGGCTCATTTGTTTTACATCGTCACTTCTAAATGACTTCGTAACTTTTCTAAGTCCTAGTTTGTTAAAAATCTTTGCAAAGAAGATTTTTGTTTTAACATTGAAACTTTTCTCTTCTAAAATTCCAGCAGTACTTAGTAAGATAAGATTTTCAGGATTTATAAGTGTTGCAACTTTTCCACCAAATGAGTGTCCAGCTATTGCTACAACATTTGTATGTAAAGCTTCTAAAAACTTCTTTATAATAAGTGAGTAATCTTTTGTAGTAAGAACATAGTCATTTGAACTTTTTCCAAAACCAGGCATATCAATATATATATGTCTAAAGTCTTGAAGCAAGTTACCAAATGCTTGTTTCATAATCTCTTTATTTGAACCCCAACCATGAAGAATAACTATATCCTTCTTTTGACTAGGATTTACAATCTCGTATGAGATACTAAATTTTCTGTCTTGTACTTCAATGCTTTTTAAAGCCAAATCTATTTACCTTTTGATGCTTGTATTTTATTTACATATTCGTATGTTATTTTAATATCTTTTTGATTTGGTAAAGATTTAGCTAGTGTTGTTAATACATTATTAAAATCTTTAAATAAATAGTTTGCCATAGAACCAGGAATTGGATTTATCTCATTTAAATATACTTCTTCTTCTTGAACAAAGAAGTCACATCTAATAAGTGAACCATCAAAAGTATTGTTATAAATAGCTTTGAAAGACTCTTTTATTCTATCTTTAAGCTCTTCAGAAATATCAGCTTCTAAAGCAGCAGAAGTTCTAGCAAAGTCTAAATATTTTTTATCAAAATCTAAGAACTCAGCTTTTTGTGGTTCTTCTATGATAGAGAAAACAAACTCACCATTTACTTTAGTACCTGCTAAGTTATACTCTTTAATAGCTGCAATAAATGGTTCTACAATAATTGCTTCATCAAACTCAAAAGCTACATCAAGTGCATAATCTAACTCTTCTTGAGTTTTTACAATTGAAACACCAATAGAACTTCCTAAAGTAACTGGCTTGATAATCACAGGGAATGAGTGAACTTCTACTTTGTCATTTTTTGTATAGTATTTATAATCAATAGCTTTTACACCAACACTGTGAGCATAACCTTTTGTTAAAAACTTATTAAAACTAACAGCACAAGCACCTTTTCTAGGTCCTATATAAGGAATATTTGCAAACTCAAATAATGAAGCTAATAATCCATCTTCTCCATCACCACCGTGAGTTATATTTAAAACAGCATCAACTTCAAATGCTTTAGCACCAAACATAGCTTTCTTAGAAAAACCATCTTTTGAGAAGTTTAAAACATCACACTTTTTATACTCACCACTACTAAATAGTTTTGATTTTATTTTATCTGTTGGAATATGATAAAACTCTCTATTTGAATCACAAAAAATATAAACTAACTCTTCTTTTAAAACATCTTTCATAGCAATAGCAGAAACAATTGATATTTCATGCTCATATGACTTACCACCAAAAACTATTCCTAACTTCACATTTTCTCCTAACTAAACTAACTATTTTTGTAATTGCTTAAGTGCTTGTTTTACTAAATCACTTGTATTTGTACCTGTACACGCTTTAAGTGCTTTTGATACAACATCTTTTTTAAATCCTAAAGACTCTAAAGCAAGTGCAGCTTCAAGTGTTGCGTTTGAACCACTAACTGCTCCATCCTCATCATCTTCAACGATAAACCCTGATAACTCAACTAAAATTCTACTAGCACCTTTTGGACCAATACCTGGAACTCTTTTTAACATTGATACATCATTTTCACTAACAATTTGTGCAAAAGAGCTTGGGGTAAAGGTAGAACAAATAGCAAGTGCTACTTTTGGACCCACTCCATTTATCTTGATAACTGTGTCAAATAATTTTTTTTCATTGGGGTCTAAAAAGCCATAAAGTGTTTGAGAATCTTCTCTAATAATGTGAGTTGTATGAAGCTTAACACGCTTGTCTGTTACTTTTGAGCTACAATTTACTGAAACGAAAACCTCATAAATTAGACCATTTACATTAAGGTGTAAGTGGGTTGGCTCCTTTTTTTCAATGCTTCCTTCAATACCTACAATCATATTTTTCTTTCAAAATTTTAAATTTTCTTTTTGTTTTTATATACAATAAATAATATTCATTATATAATATTGAAGCTTAATATCAAGGTTGTTTTAATGATTGAATTAATTACAAAAAAAATAAGTAATAAAATAATAGTTTCTCTATTTATTTTAATGTCTCTTTCGAGTTTAATAGTAACATATATGACTACTAAACAAGTAAGAGCAGACTCCATTGCTACTACTAAAAAAAATCTTGACATGCTTAATACTGCAATGTTCCAAAGTCTAAGAAATGCGATGAATACAGGAGACCCTGCACAGATTAAAAAAGCAGAAGATGAAGCTGCTACTATTGATGGAGTTAAAGAGCTTGTAATTGCAAAAAGTCAACCTCTTATTGATATGTACGATCCAGGTGCAAAATTCACTACAGACCCAGATGTTTTAAAATCATTTAAAACAAAAGAAAATCAACTACTAGAAACTGATGATGCAGAAGGTCATAATCTAAGAATGATTAAGCCAATGATTGCAACACAAGAGTGTTTAATGTGTCATGCTAATCAAAAAGAAGGTGATGTAATTGGTATTATGGACCTTACATTCTCACTTGCAGAATCAGATGATAAAATTAGTACTTTAGTAATAGAAATTTTAATAGTATCTACAGTATTTGGCTGGATTACTATTGGTCTAATTTTTGTTATTGTTAAAAGAGCAACAAAACCTATTGCTACACTTAAAAGTGGATTTGAAAACCTTCTTAAATCAAATGACCCAAGTATTAAACTTGATGTTGAATCAAAAGATGAGATTGGAGAAGTTGCGAATCTATTTAACTCTTATATGGATAAAGTAAGAGCAGGTCTAAAACAAGATGAAAAAGTTATTGAAGAAGCAAATGATATTTTAGAAAAAACTGGAAATGGTTTCTTTGTATACCAAGTAAACTCAACTGCATCTAACCCATATGTTGAAGATTTAAAAAATAAACTAAATGCAATGATTAATCATACAAAAGAGACTCTTGATAGAATCAATGACACTCTTAAAAACTACTCTGAGTCTAAATTTGATTATAAGATAAATGATAAAGGTATTTATGGTGACTTAGGTTCACTAGCTGCTGGAATTAAACTTGTAGGTAATAATACATCTGAAATTTTAGCGATGATTATGAATACTGGTGATTCACTTAAAGAGAGCACTCATACTTTATCAACTGCATCAAATCAGTTATCTACATCATCAAATCAACAAGCTGCATCTTTAGAAGAAACAGCTGCTGCATTAGAACAAATTACTGCAAATATTAAAGGTAATACAGAAGCATCTAATGAAATGTCTTCTTTAGCTGGATATGTAACAAAATCTGCACAAAATGGTCATAGCCTTGCAAATGAAACAGCTGTTGCTATGGATGATATCAATGCACAAGTTAGCTCTATTAACGAAGCTATTGAAGTTATTGACCAAATTGCCTTCCAAACAAATATCCTTTCACTAAATGCAGCTGTTGAAGCAGCTACTGCTGGTGAAGCTGGAAAAGGGTTTGCAGTTGTTGCAGGTGAAGTTAGAAACCTAGCTTCTAGATCTGCTGAAGCAGCAAAAGAGATTAAAGAACTAGTAGAAAAAGCAACACAAAAAACAAATACTGGTAAACAAATCTCTGATAATATGATTACAGGATATGAAGAGTTAAATCAAAATATTAACTTAACTATTGAAAAGATTGAGCAAGTTGCAAATGCTTCTAAAGAGCAAGAAGCAGGAATTGTTCAAATCAATGATGCCGTTAACTTATTAGATAGAGCAACTCAAGAAAATGCACAAGTTGCTGACCAAATCTCTAAAATGT
>AZIE01003880.1_pt1 | contig 11457 bp, 6 predicted proteins | sample 359081 | NCBI WGS metagenome assembly AZIE01 (sample SAMN02429713, study PRJNA222661) | marine sediment metagenome | biome: Sediment sample; isolation source: sample MGS-MCh from oil contaminated site at the lagoon of Mar Chica... | place: Morocco: Mar Chica | collected 2012-07-20 | depth 32 m m | reverse complement strand
AAAATAAAAAATAACATAAAGAACTCTATATAAAAATTAAACAAGAATATTAAAAGAATTAAAAAAGTTTTTACTATAATAATAAATAACAAAATTTAATACAAGAAGCTTCCAATGAAACCTAAGAAATTCTTTCTAAAAATCAAACCCACAATCTCCCTTATTTTAATATTTTTAATCTCCTCCGTTATAGTTACAACCCTTTCTTTACAATACTACTTCTCAAAAGACTTAGCCTTTGATGCAACAGAAAATAACTTTAAACTCACAGCTGAAAAAATAGAACAAAAAATAATCTCTTTTGATAATTCCAATAGCAATATTTTAGAAGCTGTAATACACTCAGAAGAGATGAAAGAATTTCCTTTAGAAAATGAAAAGCATAAACTACTTAAGCAACTAACTGTGATTTTAGACAATAACAAACATATCTATGCAATATATGCTGGAAATAAAGATGGTAACTTTTATGAAGTAATAAACCTAAATATAACTAAAGACTTAAGAAAAAAATACAATGCAACAAAAGAAGCTAGATGGCTTATTGTAAAAATCTATGAAGACGATGGCAAAAGATATCAATATGAACAACTTTTAAATAAAGGTTTAAAAGTTTTAGATACTAAAAGAAAAGAAGCTTCATATAATCCAAGTATTAGACCTTGGTTTAAAAAAGCTATTAATTCACATAGAAAAGTAATTAAAACAGAACCCTATCAATACACAAATATTGACGAACTAGGAATTACTTATGCTAAAAGAATTAGAAATGAAGATATTGTTTTAGGTTTAGATGTATCACTAAATAGTATTTCTAATTTTCTAAGTAATCAAACTATTATGAAAAATAATGAAATCATTTTATTTCAAGAGGATGGTGAAATAATTGCTTCTGCAAATTTAAACAAAGATATGAAAACTGTACCATATAAAGAGCTAATAAACTTTGCAAAAGATGAAAAGATAAAAAAAGTACAGTTTAACGTAGAATTAGAAGATGAATCTTTTGTCTATTATTCACTTATTAAATCAGAATTTAAAACAAAAGACCACCTTGCAATAACTATTCCTGTGGATACAATCATGAGACCTTTTATTAGTAAAATATATAACTCATTTATGATTACTTTAGTAATTTTAACATTGACTATTCCTCTAATTTGGTATGCAACAAGAGTTTTAGTGGAACCAATTGAAAAACTAGAAAAAGAAAACAAGAAGATAATGAGAAGAGATTTTGACAATGTAAAATTAATAAAAACAAGAATAAAAGAGTACTATGAGCTTTCTCAATCATTATATAAAATGTCACTATCTATAAAAGAGTTTGAAGAAAAACAAGAAGAGCTAATGGACTCTTTTATCCAACTAATTGCAAGTGCTATTGATGCAAAATCAAAATACACTGGTGGTCATTGTGAAAGAGTTCCTATTTTAACTATTGCTCTAGCAAATGCTGCAGCAGCTTGTAATGAGGGAATCTTTAAAGACTTTAAACTATCTACTAAAGATGAGAAAAGAGAGCTTAGTGTTGCTGCTTGGTTACATGATTGTGGAAAAGTTACTACCCCTGAGTATGTAGTTGATAAAGCAACAAAATTAGAAACTATTTATAATAGAATTCATGAGGTAAGAACTAGATTTAAAGTTATTCATAGAGATTTAACAATTAAGATGTATGAAAATATCTTAGCAGGTGCAAATAAAGAGCAAGAAGAACATAAACTTCAAGAAGAGCATAAAAAGCTACAACAAGAGTTTGAAGCTGTTGCCAAGGCAAATATTGGTGGAGAGTTTATGCATGATGAAGATATTGAAAAAATCAAGGAAATAGCTCAAAGAAAATGGACAAAATATTTTAATGACACAATAGGTTTATCCCATGATGAAACATCAAGAATTAAAGAAGCAAATAGAACATTCCCAAAAGAAGAGAATCTTTTAAGTGATAAAGATGAACATATTATTCAAAGAGAAGACTTCTCTCAAGAAGAGTTTGATAAATATAAATTTAAAATGCAAGTACCTAAACACCTTTATAACCAAGGAGAAATCTATAACCTAACAATTAAAAAAGGAACTCTTTCTGAAGAAGAGAGATTTAAAATTAATGAACACATGATTATGACAGTAAAAATGTTAGAGGAATTACCTTTCCCTAAAAATCTAGAGAAAGTTCCAGAGTATGCAGGAGCTCACCATGAAACACTTATAGGGACAGGTTATCCAAGAAGACTTAAAAAAGAGGATATGTCTATTCCTGCAAGAATTATGGCAGTTGCTGATATCTTTGAAGCTTTAACAGCTGCTGATAGGCCGTATAAAGAAGCAAAAAAACTTTCTGAATCAATTAAAATACTTAGCTTTATGGTAAAAGATGAACATATTGATGAAGATATATTTAAACTATTTTTAACAAGTGGTGTTTATATGAATTATGCAAAAGAGTATTTAAAAGAAGAACAAATTGATGAAGTAGATATTTCTAAATATGTATAAACAATCACAAAAGTGATTGTTTATCAATTATTAAAAAGAGGCTATATATTCTGATAATACTTCTAAATCTTCTTTAGATAAAGAGCTTACTTGAGCAATCATAACACCTTTCATAGCTGCACCATATGTACCTTCTTTATATCCAACTAAAGCATTTAAAACTTTATCTTTATCCCAACCTTTGATTACTTGAGATTTTCCTAAAGCTTTCATCTCTCCATTTTGTCCATGGCAACCTGCACATTTTAGATATAAAGATTTACCTTTTGAAGCAACATTTGTATCTTTTTTTGTTTCAACAATATTATCAATACTTGATTCAATGCTTGTTTTGGCTTCTTTTGTTTTATTAACAATCTCATCTGTTAACTCTTTTGCTACAACTTCAGCTTTTGAGCTAATACTCTTTGCTGCATCAGTTCCTTTTTCAGCAATTTGTTTAGACTCTTCAACTACCTTTGAAGCTACTTCAGAACTTGCACTTTTAACTACTTCTGTAATTTTTGAAGTTGATTCTTTAACTTGATCTACAAGTTTTGATTCAGCACTTGCTTCTTTTTCAACTTTTACTTCAGCTTGTGCTACTGGTTTTTGAGTTTCTGCTTCAGTAGATTCAGAACATCCTGCAAAAATAGCTACTGCAACAAAAGAACTTAGTAAAATCTTTTTCATTATCAATCCTTGTATTTTTTTTATTTTAATTTTTTATTGTGTACTTTTTGTGGTACTTGTTTCTAAAGCTTTATATGTAAAACTAAACTCATCTTTTACAAAATCAATTTTAACTTGACCACCTTTTTTAAGTCTACCAAATAAAATCTCATCAGTAAGTACATTTTTAATCTTATCAGAAATAACTCTATTAAGAGGTCTAGCACCCATTGTTTTGTCATAACCAAGTCTTGCTAACTCATTTTTAGCTTTAGTTGTGATAGAGATTTTAATTTTCTTATTCTCTAACTGTTTTTCTAAATCTAAAACAAATTTACCAGCTACTTTAGCAACAATATCTTGCTCTAAGGCTGCAAAAGGTACTGTTGCATCAAGTCTATTTCTAAACTCAGGAGCAAAGAATTTATTTACAGCTTTATCTTCATTTAATGAATCATTTTTAGCAAATCCCATAACATTTGCTTCACTTGCTCCAAGGTTTGAAGTCATAATTAACACAACATTTTGGAAGTCTGCTTTATTTCCACTATTGTCTGTTAATTCTGCATTGTCCATAACTTGAAGTAAAATAGACATTAAATCAGGGTGTGCTTTTTCAATCTCATCAAGTAATAACACACAGTGAGGATGTTTTCTAATAGCTTCTGTTAATAATCCACCATTTTCAAAGCCAACATATCCAGCAGGTGCTCCAATAAGTCTTGATACTGTATGAGCTTCCATATATTCACTCATATCAAATCTTTCAAAATGTATTCCTAATTGATTTGATAACTCTTTAGCAACTTCAGTTTTACCAACACCAGTAGGTCCAGTGAAAAGGAAACTTCCAATTGGTTTTTTATCAAGTCCAAGTCCAGCTTTATTTCTTTTGATTGATTGAACAATTGTAGAAATAGCGGTATCTTGACCAAATACTCTTTTTTGCATTCTAGATTCAAGATTTTTAAGTAATGATACATCTGATTTTGTAGCTGATTTAGAAGGAACATGTGCCATTCTTGCAACTGTATCTTCAATATCTTTTTGTAAAATTTTTACATTCTTTTTATTTACTTTTGCATACTCAATTTTTTTACTAGCTCCGGCTTCATCAATAACATCAATAGCACTATCAGGTAAAAATCTATCCGAGATATACTTTTTACTTAATTCTACTGCTGATTCAATAGCAGAGCTTGTATAACTTACATTATGGAACTCTTCATATTTTGGTTTTAATCCATCTAAAATTGTAATTGCATCTTCTACACTTGGCTCATCAATATCAACTTTTGCAAATCTTCTACTTAAAGCCTTGTCCTTAGAAAAATCATTTCTAAACTCTGAGAAAGTAGTTGCACCAATACATTTTAGTTTTCCATTTGCAAGCATTGGTTTTAAGATATTCGAAGCATCCATTGCACTTCCACCAACACTTCCAGCTCCAACAATTGTATGAATTTCATCAATAAATAAAATTGCATTAGGAATTTTTACTATCTCTTTTAAAAGTGATTTTAACTTTTTCTCAAAATCACCTCTATATTTAGTTCCGGCAACCATTGAACCCATATCTAAAGAGTATACTTTAGCATCTTCTAAAAACTCAGGTACTCTTTTATTTGCAATTTCTAAGGCTAAACCTTCTGCTATTGCTGTTTTACCAACACCTGGTTCTCCTACTAAAATAGGATTATTTTTCTTTCTTCTTCCAAGGATTTGAATAACTCTACTTATTTCAGTTGTTCTTCCAATTACAGGGTCAATATCACCTTTTTTAGCAACTTCAACAAGCTCAGTTGAGTTTTTGTCTAAAACCTTATTATCATCTTTTTCTTCTTTATTTCCTAGCTCATCTGCTTCATTTTCATTTTCTCTATGAGAAATCTCTTCTAGGATATCAATTCTTTCTACACCTGCTGATTTTAGGATATATGTTGCATAAGATTTATCATTTTTTAATATAGCAACAAACATATCCTCTACACTAGCATTTCCTCTTCCACTAGTTTGAGTATGGGCTACCATATTCTCAATTGTAGAAGTTAGTGTAAGAGTTTCAATTGGCTCATCTTCAACATTTTCAGGGAAAACAGGAGTATTCTCTTCAATATATTTTTTAATCTCATTAAATATTTTTTCTTGATCAAGTCCTAAATCTACAAATAGATTTTCAATAACCTCATCATGCAGAAGCATAAGAAAAATATGTTCTACTGTTAAATATTCATGTCTGCTTTTTTTAGCATAACTTACAGCTTGCCCAAATATATTTCTTAATTCTTTACTTATCATTTTTTATTCTTCTTCCATAATAGCTTTAAGAGGGAAACCTTTCTCTCTAGCAAGTGTTTTTACTTGAGCAACTTTTGTAGAAGCAATTTCATGGCTATAAATTCCACAAACTTCTCTTCCATTGTTATGTATATTTAACATGATTTGAGTTGCTTCATCAACAGTTTTTCTAAATATATTTGTTAATACATCAATAACAAAATCCATAGTTGAATAATCATCGTTTAATAAAATCACCTTGTATTTCTTTGGTTCTGAAACCTCTAAATTACTGTCCAATTCTATCTCTAATTCATTTGCCACCTAGTTCACCTTTTGTTTAATCTATGAATATTATAACTAAAAAACTGATTAGCTTGGTAAAAGAAAGAGTCAAATAAATATTTTAAGCTATATTTATATTTTACGTTTTATAAACTTTATTAACTCTTCTTTTGAAAGTGGTTTACTGAAGTAATATCCTTGATAAATATCACATCCAAAACTTTCTAAAAGCTCTAACTCTTTTTGCTCTTCCACACCTTCAGCTACAACTTTTAAATTTATATCTTTTCCTATATTTACAATTGATTTTACAAGCTTCATATTTTCATCATTTAAAAACATATTGTGAATAAAAGACTTATCAATTTTTAGTTCAGAAATAGGAAGTTTACTTAAAATACTTAATGAAGAATAGCCTGTACCAAAGTCATCTAAAGAGATACTTACATTGTATGATTTGATTGTATTTAAAAACAAAATAATTCTTTTTACATCACCAACAAAGATATTCTCAGTTATCTCAATCATAAATTTATCATTTGGGAAATTACTATTTAAAATCACTTTTTTAAATCTATTCATCTCTTTTATTGATACTAGTTGCCTTGGAGAAACATTTACAGAAAGTGTAAACTCTTTTGAAGTCTCTTTCCAAACCTCTTTTATATCTGCTTGAGCTTTTTTTATTACAAACTCGCCAATATCATTTATAATTCCACTTTTTTCAGCAACTTTGATAAACTTTTCAGGGGATACAAAACCTAACTTTTTGTTATTCCATCTAAGTAAAGCCTCTACTCCTATAACCTCATGGGTTTTTGAGTTAATTTTTGGCTGATATACTAAAGAGAACTCATTATTGTAAATAGCTTGTCTAAGTTGTGTTTCTATTTGAACAATCTCTTTTGTATTTCCATAAATTGCCTTTGAGAAAATCACATATGAGTTTTTATTCTCTTTTGCTTTATATAAAGCCATATCTGCTTGGTTTAAAAGCTCTGAAGTTGTAGTTTTACTTTTGTTATATCTAGAAATACCAATACTTACACCAGTAAATAGTTCAATTTCCCCTATTTTAAAGTTATTTGAGAAGATATCTAAGATTTTTTTTGCAATTGTTCTTACTGTTTCTTCACTTCTTTCATCAATTAAAACAATAAACTCATCTCCAGCATTTCTTGCAATAAAATCTTTTTTAAATAGTCTTGCTTTTAAACGTTTTGCAACATCTTTTAAAAGTTTATCTCCAACTAGATGCCCATAGGTATCATTTATATATTTAAAGTTATCAAGGTCCAAGAAAAATACATAGAAGTTTTTAGCTTCTTGCATTCGTTTACTAATCTCTTGATTTAATGAATATCTATTATAAACTCCCGTTAAAGTATCATGGTTTGCGATATATCTTAGTTCATTTCTTGTACGTGTTTGTATTTTAATACTATAACTAAATAAGAAATATAAAATTCCAAGAAGTATAAATAGTAAAACCATAGAGATTACAAGTTTTTTATTAAAATCTTTTGTCACTACTTCATAGGGAATAGAAACCAATGAAAACAAGTCATACTCTTCTATGTAAATTACAGACATCATGCATTTTTTGCCATTTGTAGTAACTGTTATAACATCAGGAGTAAGCTCTTTTATTTTATCAATTTGTCTAAATTTATTAAAATCATACTCATTAGAATAAGTCTCTTCTAAGGTTTTAGTAAGTGGTGTTTCAAACTGTATAAAACCATCACTTCTGATTAGTTGTACCTTTAGATTACTTGGTAACTCCTTTAGATTAAATACACTACTTTCCCCATCTACTTGTATTCCAGCAGTCATTACTAAAGGAGTTTTCCCTGCTTTATCCTGAACTCCCATTCTAATTGGAATAACCCACTTTCCAAGGTTTTCCATAAAGTAACTTCTACCTAAATGCATTTTTTGACTATCTCTTGCTTCTTCAAAGCTTTTGCTAGTAAATTTATTATCCATTAAATTAGGTAAGTTAGTCAAGCTATCAATTGTAGAAACTAATATTAACTGACCATCATATTGAGCTAAACCAAAGGCAACTATTCCTTTATTTACTCTTTTCATGTCATTGATTAGTTTTCTTCCATTTTCTGGATTATTTAAAGCGTCAAGCTCTAAAAGGTTCTCACCTAATATTTTTAAAGTAGACTCTTTATTTCTAAAAGAGGAAATTGTACTTTGAACACTGATTTTATTAAAATTTGTTAAGTTTTCCGCATACTTGTTTTTATTTATAATCCATTCATAATAAAAAATAAAAATTGCAGCTGTTAGAATCAATACACTAACAACGATATAAACAAGCCAAAAGTTAACTTCTTTGAGCTTTGACATAGAATTCCTATAAAAATAATTTGCAAATAAATATATATAATTTAATAAAAAATATACAATATATAGTTTTTAATTTTACTTAGGTAGAATTCCAAACAAAAGATAAAAGTAAGATTATGAAAGAAACAATTTTTATTACAGCTACAAATACCGATGTTGGCAAAACTTTCGCTTGCGAAAAGTTTATTAGATATTACTCAAAAAAAGGTTTAAAAGTAGGATATTTTAAACCTATTGAAACGGGAGTAATAAGTTCTCCTTTAGATGGTTCTAAAATGCTAAACTTAGTAAAAGAGTTAAACCCATCTTTTGATTTTGAGATGAAAGATGTAGTTCCTTATCAATTTAAACTTCCTGCAGCTCCATTTGTTGCTAAAAATGATACAAAAATAGATTTAGATTTTTTATTGGCAAAAAAGAAAGAACTTGAAGCAAAGTGTGATATTTTGATTATTGAAGGTGCTGGTGGACTTATGGTTCCTATTGAAAAAGATTTTTTTATTATTGATTTAATTAAATTCTTTAATGCAAAAGCAAAACTTATAACACCATCAAAACTTGGGTGTATAAATGACACTTTACTTTCTATAAATGCTTTAAAAGCAAAAGAGATAGAGTTTGAGTGGTATATAAATCTATTTTTAGATAAAGATGAGTTTCCTGAAGTGACTTTACCTTTTTATAAAGAGTATTTTAAAGAGATAAAGTACTTACAAGACATATAGAAACTAGATAACTTTTCTATTTCTATATGCAAGAACTATAAGTACTAAAATTACAACTAATGTAACTGGTACAAAAGTAGGAATAGGCACAGGATCACCTGCTGCGTAAGAGTGTTTTCCTGCAAGATAATAGTTTACTCCAAAGTATGTCATAATGATTGAAGCATACGAAATTGTAGTTAAAACTGCAAATACAAAATCAGATAAAACATCTTTTATATATTTTAAGTGAATGATAATTGCATAAATAATAATAGATACTAAAGTCCAAGTCTCTTTTGGATCCCATCCCCAATATCTTCCCCATGATTCATTAGCCCAAATACCACCAAGGAAGTTTCCAATTACAAGGAGAACAAGTCCTATTAAAATAGACATTTCATTAATTCTATTTGACTCTTTTATACTAACTAAGATATTAAAAAACTTATCATCCTCTTTTTTAGGATTTGCTAAGGCAAAAAGAACTAAACATAAAAATCCAAGTAAACAAGAAAGCCCTAAAAAGCCATAACTAGCTGTAATCACACTTACATGAATAGTTAGCCAATATGATTTTAATACTGGAACCAATGTAGTAATTTGTGGCTCCATCCATGAAAGGTGCGCTACAAAAAGAGTGATTCCACTTAAGATTGTAGTTGTTGATAAAGCAAGAACTGATTGCTTTGAGAAAAAGATTCCTGCTAAGACAATTGCCCATGAAATATAAATCATTGATTCATAACCATTTGACCAAGGAGCATGTCCTGCAACATACCATCTTAGTCCTAAAGCAAAAGTATGAAAGATAAAAGCTATCACAAGTAATGATAAAACTATTTTAGAAATCTTTTCTAATTTTACTTCACTTTTAAATATATTTACAAAAATTAAAACTAATAAAAAGAACCCAAGAATTAAATAAACAGGTGTTAGGTTTTCAAAAATATTGTATTTATTAAAAATTAGTTCTGCTTTGATTTTTAAATCACTTGGAATAACATTTGTATTTGCATTTTGTTTTTGGTAGTTTATAATATTCTCTAAAGAAGCATCAACCTCATCCCAAGAAACTTTATCTTTTGTTGCCAAATCAAGTTTTAAATAATAGTCTTGCATTAAATTCTTTATAGCTTCTGAATCTTTTGAAATAAGTAAGTTTACTGCTTCATTTGTATTTAGCCACTTATTATTTGCATCACCTTTTTTAGGAAATACTCTTAAAAAATCACCTGTAAAAAGAGTGTATGCAATATTTAATCTCTCATCTACTTTTATTAAATCTTTATCAAACTCATCTCGTAAAGAGCTTTTCTTTTTATTGGCTATTTCTAAATGACCTTCTAGTTTATAAAAACCTTCTTTTGTATAAATATCATTAAAAGAGATTGTCTTTGCGCTTTTTTCTACATCAACTATTGATTTTAATCTCTCACTTTTTACTTTTATAAAATCTACTTCTTGCCATACTTTTGGATATAACATCATACTTAAGAAAAATTGATTGGCATCTAAACCATAAACACTACTTTTTCTTGTGATTTTATTTATAATTTCTATTGCTAAAGAGTTAACAGGTTTGATTCTTCCTTGGTAATCTTGAACTAAAAGAGAGCCAAACTTTGTAGCATGAGCTTTATTTATATTTAAAACTTTAGGATTATTCTCTAAAACAGTATTTGCAAAGCTATTTGTTTGCATAAAGAACATACTAAAAGCAACAAGAATAAAACTAACCACAGCTTTTTTCGCATAATATATTTTCTTTATACTCTCTACATCATATTTTTTTGAACTAAGCTTTTTTAGTCTTCCTTTTTTTACAAAAAGACTTAATATAAGTCCTGTAAACAGTAAGAAGTACCCTATATAAGTAGGAACTTTACCTGGGTCTTTATTTACTAAAAGTATTGTTCCATCTTCATTTTCTGTGTAAGAAGACTGAAATAGTCTATATCCATTGTAATCTAAAGTATTATTCATATAAATTGTGTACTCTAATGTATTTTTATTTTCTGTGTCATAAATTTTAATATCACTCTCATAAGCAGAAGGAGCATTTGAACCAGGATATCTATGAAGTCTAAAGTCATTTAGCATAATAGAAAAAGGAAGTTTCAACTGCTTTGTTCCCCATTGTAAAGTTAACTTTTGCCCTTCGATATCAATATTTCTTTTAAAGCCAGTGAATCCACTTTTTCCAAACAAAGATACTTCTTGTTTTTTACCATCAATTAATAAATCTAAAACAACAGCAGATAATCTTTTGTTTTCAGGAATCTCTTCACTTCCATGTACAGTTTTTACTTCACCTTTTAATGAAGCTTCATTTATTATAAACTGTGTTTGCCCTACTTTATAAATAACATCTGTAATCAACTGCTCTTTTTGATTTGCTTTTATTGTTTTAGTTGAAGAGTAATCTTTTGTAAAAAGAGTTGTTTCAAGATTTGAACTATATAAAATCTTTTCTGCACTTGTTTCAAAATGAACATAGGCTTTATCACTATTTTTAACACTATTATTTAAAGAGAAGTCTAAAAACTTCGTTGTTTTCATCTCTTTATCCCTTAAATCGATACTTTTAGCCTCTTTAATACCTTTAACAATAATATTAATCATAGGCTTTCCATTTTTACTTGGAACAATTCTTTCAACAGCATTATCTACAAAT
>AZIE01004569.1_pt1 | contig 11505 bp, 9 predicted proteins | sample 359081 | NCBI WGS metagenome assembly AZIE01 (sample SAMN02429713, study PRJNA222661) | marine sediment metagenome | biome: Sediment sample; isolation source: sample MGS-MCh from oil contaminated site at the lagoon of Mar Chica... | place: Morocco: Mar Chica | collected 2012-07-20 | depth 32 m m | reverse complement strand
AAGCCGGAAGTCGGCGCTTTCTGGTTCGGGCTTAACCCCTACCCTTTCTTGTTTTTCTCGTTGTATCTCATCAAGGCTGCGTGCTGCAGCGGATTCGTTTGATGGGGTTATTCCATGGATTCATTTCGTTGATCTATTTTATTAATTATCAGGGTGCACTTGGGCCATGGGCTGAGGTGTGCCTGGGAGTTGGATTATGATTAAAGGTTTTGCCATTACACCACCTGTCTTGGGTCGAATCAGTATTGGGCATCTGATTGAAAATGCTCAAGGGAAACGGTTACCGAAAAAGGATGATCAGTTCACGTTAACCAGTCAGGTGCAGACTCGGGAAGGTTGGGTGGTTCATCCGCTGGACCAGGTGTTGCGACAAGCACAGCCGGATCAGAAGTTACGGGCGATTCCGGTACGGGTGTTGTTCAACGATCCGGATCTGTCCCTGCGGGCGGAATATACATTATTTGATCGCCAGACGGCCCGTCCGGTTTGCACCGGGGATGGCCAGGAGTGTCGCCGTATGAGTCCGGAGGGCTTAAAGACGTTACCTTGTCCGGGCCCTTCGTTGTGTGAGTTTGGCAAAGGTGGATTGTGTAAGGTCTATGGTCGTTTGAATGTCTCAGTGAATACGGAACAGGACTCCGATGATTTGGGCAGCTTTATCTTCCGAACCACGGGCTATAACAGCATCCGGACGCTGGCGGCCCGCTTGCGTTACTTTCAGGCGGTATCTGGGGATCTCTTGTCCTGTATGAATCTGGTTCTGAGGTTACGGGGTAAAAGTACGACACAGAGTTATCGTACACCCATCTTCTACGTGGATCTGACGTTGCCCGATGGCGTCAGTCTGGAAGATGCCATTCTGCAGGCGAAGGTCCGCCATGAATCCCGTCAGGAGGTAGGTTTTGATCAGGTGGCGCTGGATCAAGCAGCGCGTCTGGGCTTTGCCAATGCCTGGTTTGAGGAGACGGAGGAGGATATTCCGGCTTTGCTGACAGAGTTCTGTCCGGAAGACAGTGCACCGGAGGTGACCGAAGCATCAGCCTCTATGGTGTCTAACTCTGCCAACCCGCCTCTGAAACAGAAACTGGCTGAACGGATCAGTGCTACCCATTAAGGTGGCACTTTATAGAATCGTCTGAGCCTTCGGGCCGGACGATTTTTTTGCCTTACCGCCTAAATGTCAGCAGTGCTTAGGGTTAACCCTAATATTTTTAACATGACTTATTCTTTAATATAAGCAGTTAAGTTTATTAATGAAAGCAAGTGAGGCCTTTCCCCATCATGTATAACCCACAGCGGTTACCCTGATTTTAAAGTAGTAATAAGGTGTTTTGCATGGTTCGATTTACCCATAAAAGAAAAGTAGTAGAAGTATTGTTACCAGCATTACCTTATGACCAGTGCTACGCGAAGACCTGGCTTCTGCCCGATGGGAGCGTAGCCCTAGGGCGAAGTGTTTTTAATCATTGCCAAATTGTTGGTGAAACAGCCCGTAAGCTAATTGCTTTGTTCCCACCCTCTCTACGACTGAAGTTATTTCCTCCCGGTAGTGAACTGGCCTCCGCCAGCCATGATATCGGTAAAGTCAGTCCCAGTTTTGCGGCTAAACTGCTTAAAGCCACAGGGCAGGACTTCCGGTCTGTGCCTGCTTTGGCCAAAGCGATGCCGGATATAGAGTACCAGTGGGGCGGTCACTCTGGTGTCAGTCAGGCTGCAGCGGAAGCTCTGCATGTTCCGAAATACGTGGCGGATATTCTGGGCCAGCACCACGGGTTTAACCCTCAGATCAGTGACAAAACCGCAAATGATGAAGTTTTTGGCGGCCAAAGTTGGCAGGATGAACGTCAAAAGCTGACAGAGGCTCTGAAGACCGCTCTTAAATGTGACTGGCCTGTATTTGAATCACCAGCACAGGCCAGGGTTGTTGCGGGTTTAACCTCTGTTGCCGACTGGATCGGTTCCGGCTCATTTTTTGAAGACCCTAACAAGCCCTGGCAGCCCCGAATTGCTCAGGCTTTAACAGATGCCGGTTTTGTCAGCCCACAAATTATTCAGGAACTTTCCTTTACTGACGTATTTGATCCTGAACACAAACAAATGCAGCCCCGGGATGCCCAAAAGCTGTTTGTCGATCAGGTGACAGGCCCAGGTGTTTACATTCTGGAAGCTCAGATGGGCATGGGCAAAACAGAAGCGGCACTCTATGCGGCCTATAAACTATTGGCTGCAGGGCAGGCGACCGGTATCTATTTTGCGTTACCGACTCAGCTGACCTCTAACAAAATTTACGACCGCTTTAATGCTTTTCTTGAGCAGATTGTGCATCCGGACACGCCTAACCGGGCTCTTTTACTTCACTCCGGTGCCTGGTTGCTTGAGGCTGAAATGGGGGAAGAAGGGCGCCCAGGTGGTGCCTGGTTCAATCATAAAAAGCGGGGGCTGTTAGCTCCCTTTGCAGTGGGTACTCTGGATCAGGCTTTAATGGCCGTGATGAATGTAAAACATGGTTTTGTTCGAGCTTTTGGGCTGGCGGGTAAGGTGGTTATTCTAGATGAAGTGCACAGCTATGACCTTTATACTGGCACGATTCTCAATGAATTAACGGCCTTTCTGCGCCAGATAGGCTGTACCGTTATTATTCTGAGTGCCACCCTGAGTCGTAAGCGCAGGGAAGCTCTGACAGAAAGCAAAAGTACTGCAACCGATTACCCGCTTATTACCGCATCAACGAGTGCTGATGTGCCCCCTGTCGAGCGCGCGGTCACACAGACAGATAAAGCTCCGGTATCCGTAACGCTGACACCTGATGAAAACAATGTACTTGAAGAAGCTTTGTTCAGAGCCGAACAGGGGCAGCAGGTGTTATGGATTGAAAATACCGTTGCTGAAGCCCAGCAGCGGTATCTGGATCTTGCAAGTCGAGCCTGTGCTTTAGGTTGTGAAATAGGTTTACTGCATTCGCGTTTTATTCCCGCCGACCGCCAGCGCAATGAAAAACAGTGGGTAGATGCCTTTGGTAAAGATGGCTGGCCTGAACGGAGCCGGATTGGGCGGATTTTGGTGGGTACTCAGGTTCTGGAGCAATCGCTTGATATCGATGCGGACTTTCTCATCAGCCGTTTTGCACCTACGGATATGCTGTTACAGCGTATTGGCCGTTTATGGCGACATGAGTCAACACCTCGTCCGGACAGTGCCAGTCCAGCGTGCTGGCTGATCGCCCCAGATTTAGAGCTGGCGCTCACCCGTCCTACCGCAGCATTTGGCGCAACAGCAAGCGTATATGCTCCTTATGTACTGTGCCGCAGTCTTGAAGTCTGGCAGCCGGTTACGCAACTGCTGTTGCCGGGCAGTATCCGGGGGTTGATTGATCAGACTTACCAAGACCGGGAAGAAAGTGGTTTATGGTCTGAATTGCTGCAGCTGTTGAAAAAAGGCAGCCGCTACCGTACCGGCGAAGAAGCTTTGGAGTCCTTAGCCCGACTGACATTGTCCCGCAATGGTAAAACATTACCAGAGCATAAAGCCGATACCCGCTACAGCGATCAGCAGACACTGGACGTATTGCTGTTGCGCTCTGTGCGTTATGACAGTGATACAGGGACAACACTTATCCGGCTGTTGGATGGACAGACGCTGCATTTACCTCATCGCCGTCATCAGCGGACAAAGGCACAGTGGCGTTCATTAGCGGCCACATTGCACCAACAACTGGTGCCCATTAGGCCGGGTGATTGCCCTCCTGCGCTCAGCCGAAGTGAACTGGATAAGTTTCAATTAGGCCAGGTTTTCTATCTGGGCGACCCGCAACAGGATGAAGCCTTGCTGCGTGTTGCTCTGGTTTCAGAAACAGGAGAAATCAGAACCTTGGATGGTGCGGTGGCAGGCTATGAAAAACATTTGGAATACCGTGATGACCTGGGATACCGGGTTATGAAGCATAAGGAATAATTATGGATAATCGCTTTAACCTGATAGATAAGCCCTGGATCCCGGTGGCCGATTTTGGCCGGGTCAGTCTGAAAGAGGTTTTCAGCCGACCTGAGTTAAGGGCGCTGGGAGGTAATCCTGTGCAGAAAGTCGCCCTGACCAAACTTCTGCTGGCCATTGCACAGGCCGCGGCCACACCTAAAGATGATGAACACTGGCAGCAGATGGGCTGGCAGGGGATGGCGGATAAATGCCTGTCGTATCTGCATCAGTGGCATGACTGCTTTTATCTCTATGGCGAGAAACCATTTTTGCAGATGCCGCAGATAGCCCGTGCTGCTGAAAAATCGATTGGTGTTGTCTCACCGGAAGTCAGTACAGGTAATACAACCGTTCTGACCCAATCCCAGAAAGAGCAGGCCTTACTTGATGCTGAACGGGCAGTGATTCTGCTTCAGCAGATGAGCTTTGGTCTTAGTGGCAAAAAGACAGATAACGCTGTAGTTCTTACAGAAGGTTATCGTGGGAAACAAAATGATAAAGGCAAAGCCGCCAGTGGTAAGGCAGGTGTTTCTGTCGGGCACATGGGTTTGCTGCACTCATACTGGATGGCGGATTCACTGGTCAAAACAGTCTGGCTGAACCTCTTCACCCAGGACAACATATCGGAACTTGAGATGTATCCAGAGCTGGGCGTGCCACCCTGGGAAATAATGCCTCAGGGCGAAAATGATGCTATCGCCCAACAGCTGCAAAGCTCTTTTATAGGTCGGCTATTGCCAATGGGTAAGTTCTGCCTGTTATCTGAAACCGGTATTCATTATTCAGATGGCATCGCTCATGCCGGATATCTGGAAGGTAAAGCAGACCCTACTGCATCAGTGGATTTTGCCCAGAAAAAACCGAAAGCACTTTGGGTTAACCCGGAAAAAAAGCCCTGGCGGGAACTGACTTCATTGCTGCAGTTTATAGAGCAGGGTAAAAGCAGTGGTTTTCAGACTTATCAGCTGCAGTTGCCGTTAAAAAGGTTACGCAACGGTTGTGAAGAGTTTGCACTCTGGTCAGGTGGCCTGAGAGTCAGCAGCAATGCCGGAGAACAGTATGCCTCCGGGACGGATGACTATGTGCAGTCTGAGCTTTGGCTGACGACAGAGCTTCTGGGCAGTTTTTTTCTTGAAAACCTCAAACATGAGATGCAGCTGCTTGAGCAGGTCAAAAATGGTGTTTGGGGCGGCACAGTGCGCTATTTCCGTCAGCTATCCGATATCGATAAGTCGGGGGCAGGGAAAGCTCAGCCCTTTGTTGCAAATCAGGCGGAGAAAGCCACCAGTCTTTTCTGGCAGCTTTGCGAGCGTCAGGCCCAGGCCCTGATTGATGCCTGTGACAGCAGTGATGAAGCCCGCAGGCAGCGTCATCAGTTGCGAAAAGTGTTTGCCGGTTATGCCCGTGAGGTGTTTGACCGCATCTGCCCCAATCACAGTGCCCGGCAGATGGATGCCTGGGCACAAAGCCGACCTAATTTCTCAAAATACCTGAAAGCTGAATAAGGAGAGGCCTTTATGGAATCCAGGCACAACCCGCAGCGAGAGGCGGGCCCCGCAGAGCGATTTGTTGATTACGTGCTGGCTCGTCAGCAGGACGATAGCGGATTTGCCGCTCGACTGCGCCGGGCTGATAACCCCGCCACCGAGTACCAAAGCTGGGAAATTCTGGCCAGCTTTGGCGTTGATCTGGAAAAAAGTTGGCAGCGCTTGCCCTACTGCACCTTAGGTGCGGCTCTGGCAAAAGCCAAACCGGAGCGCGATGGCAGGCTCGGTTTAGGTGCTGCTATTGCAGCCTGCTATGACGATGGCTCCCAATCGGAACAGGCTAAAGCCCGTTTGAGACGGATTCTGGCCTGTACCGGTATCGAAGAACTTTGTCTGATTCTCCGTCCGGTGCTGGCGCTGATTGCCAGTCGGGGTGTCAGCCTGGATTTCAGTCAGCTGCTGCAGCAATTGCTCTGGTTCTCCGGTCAGGGGCAGGAGCGGGTGCGTACCCGTTGGGCGCAGGACTTTTATCACCGCAGCAGTGAAGACGCCACACAGGAGGCCGCTGATGACTGAGCTCTATGCCAGTGCGCTGCACCTTGACCGCAAAGCGGTAAAAGCCCTGAAAATTACCGATGTTTATTCCCTGCATCGGGTGATTTACAGCTTATTTGATGATGTTCGCAGCGAGCATGAAAAACAGAGTCATATCCAGAGCGGTATCGTTTATGCCGATCAGGGTGGCGATTTTCACAGCCGAAAAATACTGATGGTATCTGACCGAAAACCGGCAGAACAGGTCGAGGGTCAGTACGGAGAGGTGAACAGTAAAATCATCAGTCCTGATTTTCTTGGGTACAGCCGCTACCGGTTTAAAGTGCAGATCAACCCGGTCCGTAAAGACAAAAACACAGGAAAACGCGTTGCGGTCAGAGGGCGGGATAATGTGGCCCTATGGTTTGCAGAGCGGGGCCCCAAGAGCTGGGGGTTTACTGTTGATCCGCAAACACTGCAGGTGGACAGTATTGACGTTCTGCAATTTACCGATAAAGCAAAGCGCCGGGTGACTCTGGGTCGGGCGACCCTGCAGGGACAGTTGACCGTGACCGACCCTGCTGTATTTGCACAAAGCTTTAAAAATGGCATCGGTAAGGGGCGGGCATTTGGCTGCGGCTTATTGCAGATCGTGCCGGTGCTTGAAAACCCATTTATCTGATTTTAACTTTCAAGGAAAGAACAATGACTTCATTAAAAAATACCCGTATTGAGTTCCATATTCTGCAGTCGTTCCCAGTTACCTGTCTGAACCGTGATGATGTCGGCGCACCTAAATCCGCCATGATTGGTGGTGTTCCCCGCGCCCGAGTTTCGTCGCAGTGCTGGAAGCGCCAGGTGCGTCTGGCAATGCCGGAGTTTGGTATCAAACTGGGGGTGCGCAGTAAAAAGATGACTGAGCTGCTGACAAAAGAGTGTCTGGATCAGGGGGCTGACGAGGAACAGGCACAGAGCTGTGCCGAAGAAATGGCTAAGGCGCTGGCTGATGACACCCTGCTGTTTCTGAGTGATACAGAAGCCAAAGCTTTTGCTGTCTATGCCCAAGAGAAAGAGTTTGATCCTAAAGCCCTGAAAGATAAAGAGTTGGCAAAGGTTGCCAAAAAGGCGTTTAACCCTAATGTTGACGCGCTGGATATTGCTTTGTTTGGCCGTATGGTAGCCAAGGCACCGGATATGAATGTGGAAGCCGCAGCTTCATTTTCCCATGCTATTTCCACTCATAAGGTTACCAATGAGGTGGAATTTTTTACCGCGGTGGATGACTGTAAAGCTGAGGATGAGAGTGGTTCTGCACATATGGGCAGCCTGGAATACAACTCAGCGACCTACTACCGCTATATCAGTCTGGATCTGGGACAGCTGCAGCAGACTCTGGGCGATGAGGCGGATCTGAAACCGGCCATTGAAGCCTTTGTAAAAGCACTTTATGTTGCCGTACCTTCTGCACGCCAGACCACACAGGCCGGAGCCTGCCCGTGGGAGTTTGCCCGTGTTCTAGTGCGTAAAGGTCAGGGGCTGCAGGCATCTTTTGAACAACCGGTTAAAGCCAAAGGCGAAGGCTATCTGAGCGAAAGCAAAACGGCGTTGAATAACTGGCTGGATGCCAAAGAGAAACTGTCTGGTTCTTTGTTTGGCAAGCAGGCGGATTTCCAATGGGGCGATAATCTGGATTACAGCCTTGATAACCTGATTGCTGATCTGCAGGCTCAACTGTAAGCGGAGGCTTAAGATGAGTGAACAGAATCAATATCTTCTGCTCTGGCTGGAAGGGCCGATGCAGGCCTGGGGGCATGATTCCAAATTTGGTGTCCGTGATACCCTGAATTTTCCGACCCGTTCCGGTGTTATGGGGCTGCTTTGCTGTGCCCGTGGAGCAGGAGGCCCCGAGATTGACTGGCTGGAAGCTATGGCGGCCTCTGAGATGGAGGTTCGGGCGTATGCCCGGATCGACAGAAAGGGTAAGCCGGCTATGCGTGAACCCGCGCTTCGGGATTTTCACATGGTGGGCAGTGGCTACGATGACGCCGACCCCTGGCAGAACCTGCTGATTCCTAAAACCTCTGAAGGTAAAAAAGCAGTAGGTGGTGGCACTAAAATGACCTACCGCTATTACCTGCAGGATACCGCGTTTGCGGTGGCGCTTAAGGTAACTGCTGCGCAGGCTGTGTCTCTAGAGGAGGCGTTGTGTAATCCGGTTTGGACGCTTTATTTGGGGCGTAAAAACTGCGTGCCAACAGAGCTAATCTTTCAGGGCCTGTTCGACTCTGCTGAAGCACTTTGGCAACAGGCTGAACAGTTGGCAGCGTTCAAACAGCGTCAGTTAAGTTTCAGCGTTGTTGAGCGTGAAGAGGATGGCGAAGTACTGACCCTTAATGATGTGCCGGTACAGTTTGGGCTTAACAAGCGCTACCGGGATCGACGGGTAACTCTTCTGGAGCCCCTGCGGGACGAGGTATAAATCATGGCGCAAGGAGAGCGGCTGTTTGTCAAAGTAACCCGTGAATCCCTGCCTCAGGTACAGGATAAATACCCTTTTCTGTATCTGGAGCGGGGCAGGCTGGAGATTGATGACAGCAGCGTAAAATGGATCGACAGCGAGAATAATGTAGTGCCTTTGCCGGTAGCCACTTTAAATACGCTTTTATTGGGACCGGGAACTTCGGTTACCCATGAGGCGATTAAAACGGCTACCGCTGCCAATTGTGCGGTCAGCTGGGTCGGGGAGGACAGCCTGTTGTTTTATGCTGCAGGCTTTCTGCCTACGGCAGATACCCGCAATCTGAAACGTCAGATCGCCCTTGCTGCGGATGAGGCGAAGTCCCTTGATGTCGCCCGAATGATGTTTGCCAAGCGTTTTCCGGATGCGGATCTGGTCGGAAAAAGCCTGAACAGCATGATGGGTATGGAGGGCAGCCGGGTTCGGGCGCTTTATCAGCAGAAAGCAGAGCAGTACGGGGTCGGTTGGAAAGGTCGTCAGTTTGTGCCGGGCAAATTTGAATTCAGTGATCTGACCAATCAGATTCTGACCGCTAGCAACGCCGCACTGTACGGTATTTTATGTTCGGCTGTGCATGCTATGGGCTATTCGCCTCATATCGGCTTTATTCATTCCGGCAGTCCTTTGCCTTTTGTTTATGATCTGGCTGATCTTTACAAAGAACCCTTGTGTATTGATATGGCTTTTCATCTGACCCGCGATATGGCGGGCCGGTATGACAAACACAAGGTTGCGGCAGAATTCCGTAAACGTGTTATTCAGATGGATCTGCTGAAACAGGTTGCTTCGGATATCAATGAGCTGATGGGGGTGCGTCGTGCTCGTCGTACTCGCTAATGATCTGCCACCGGCGGTGCGTGGCCGGATGAAACTCTGGTTTATAGAACCACGTCCTAATGTGTTTATCTCTGGGGTGAAAGATTCCGTTGCACAGACCGTTGTGGATTATCTGATGAAACATTGTCCGGTTAATTCCGGTCTGATGTTGTTCCGAAGTATTCCACAACCACCTGGTTATGAAATTCGTTACAAGGGAAAAGTCCGAAAGCCAATCCTTGACGTCAATGGATTGCAGTTGATAGTGGAAACCCTAAAAAATGTATAAACACCATATTTAGTACTTGTAAGGCTGCTCTTTCACAATATACTGGAGTCTTCCCCACACCTGTGGGGGTGTTTCCTGACCGCCCCACGGCTTATGAACCATCATCCAGTCTTCCCCACACCTGTGGGGGTGTTTCTATCCAGATCCGGTGGCGGTACGTGCCGCCCGGGTCTTCCCCACACCTGTGGGGGTGTTTCCCAATCATCTCCATCAGAGTAATCGCCCATCCAGTCTTCCCCACACCTGTGGGGGTGTTTCCAGATGCCACATTGGCATGATCCGCTTGTGTCTGTCTTCCCCACACCTGTGGGGGTGTTTCCGAAACGGGCAACAGAGGATGCAAAGATGTTCCGTCTTCCCCACACCTGTGGGGGTGTTTCTTGCGCGCCGCACTGCTTTTGACTCTTCATAAGGTCTTCCCCACACCTGTGGGGGTGTTTCTGTAGCTGAATTGTCACGGATACCTTGCAGACCGTCTTCCCCACACCTGTGGGGGTGTTTCTCGCATTAGTGTCAGTTATCCTCTGGTTCGTGAGTCTTCCCCACACCTGTGGGGGTGTTTCTCAACATTCAACGCTGAAGCGGAACCATTACGCGTCTTCCCCACACCTGTGGGGGTGTTTCTACTCATTAATGATATCGCTGTATTCCCACACCGTCTTCCCCACACCTGTGGGGGTGTTTCTCCGCCTTCAGGCGCATCTGCTCACCGAGTAGCGTCTTCCCCACACCTGTGGGGGTGTTTCTATCAGACATCTAACGGATACACCTTTGGAACAGTCTTCCCCACACCTGTGGGGGTGTTTCCAGTGTAGTAACAGAACAACAAATTACCGAAGTGTCTTCCCCACACCTGTGGGGGTGTTTCTTGTTGGTGCTTATGGTGAAGACACAGGAGGCAGTCTTCCCCACACCTGTGGGGGTGTTTCCAGCTCTCAATACCTGGCGATGGTTCAATTATCGTCTTCCCCACACCTGTGGGGGTGTTTCCAATGAAAATTCTAGCACAAGACTACAAACTGGGTCTTCCCCACACCTGTGGGGGTGTTTCCCGTTAGTTATATCTTAATTGGTGGTTGTGCTAGTCTTCCCCACACCTGTGGGGGTGTTTCCAGTGTAGAATGATGGTTATCAGCTCAAGGGAAGTCTTCCCCACACCTGTGGGGGTGTTTCTGATGGGAGATGTTTAATTTGTAATTAATCTCCGTCTTCCCCACACCTGTGGGGGTGTTTCTTGTTTAGTTTTTACGTTTTCTTGTATTGTACAGTCTTCCCCACACCTGTGGGGGTGTTTCCCAAGCCGGTTAAAAGTTGGATTGAAAGCATACGTCTTCCCCACACCTGTGGGGGTGTTTCTCGATGCTGCTGGTAGGTTTTATAGCCGTGCTCGTCTTCCCCACACCTGTGGGGGTGTTTCCCACCCTGATAGCAACGGAGTCAAACTTGCAGAGTCTTCCCCACACCTGTGGGGGTGTTTCTGTAAGATAGTCAACAGAAAACGGGAAGCCGGAGTCTTCCCCACACCTGTGGGGGTGTTTCCGTCAACAGGTTTTTGAAGAAAATCTGAAAGTCGTCTTCCCCACACCTGTGGGGGTGTTTCTAAATCTGAAAGTCTTTCTGCTTATATACGTAAGTCTTCCCCACACCTGTGGGGGTGTTTCCCACTCAGATTAGAGTCACTCAGGTTAGAGTCAGTCTTCCCCACACCTGTGGGGGTGTTTCCAAGATGTTATCTACTGTGTATCTTCTCTGGTGGTCTTCCCCACACCTGTGGGGGTGTTTCCAAGCCAGTTAAAAGTTGGATTGAATCAATACAGTCTTCCCCACACCTGTGGGGTTGTTTCTCTTCCTTTATCCTTCAAGTAGACCGCCTTGGTGTCTTCCCCACA
>AZIE01001385.1_pt1 | contig 11553 bp, 10 predicted proteins | sample 359081 | NCBI WGS metagenome assembly AZIE01 (sample SAMN02429713, study PRJNA222661) | marine sediment metagenome | biome: Sediment sample; isolation source: sample MGS-MCh from oil contaminated site at the lagoon of Mar Chica... | place: Morocco: Mar Chica | collected 2012-07-20 | depth 32 m m | reverse complement strand
TGTAATAACATCAGTTCTCATCAAATCACTGATATGAAAAATGGGTTCTTTTGTATCAATGTTCGCAATCTCTTTATAAGTATTTGCAGCATCTTTTTCTAAAAGCTGTTCAAAGGATTTTTTATTTTGCCCTTGCTCTTTATTCTTTTCTTTAACAGTATGGTCTTTAGGTAAACCCTCTTCTGTATTATTTCTTGCTTCTGCTAATGACTCAACATTTGACATAGAATAAAGATTATCTATAGTGCTTCTAAAGTTTAAGCCACCCTTATTGTAAATTGCAAACATATCACTCTTCTTTCACCTTCCTATTTAACTAGCGATGTCTAAAGTGTTAGGAAGATTATTTCTAATATTTCTTTTCTTTACATAGTTATTTAAACCTATGTGATTATTATATCCTAAAAGTTTTGCTATTTTTCTAACAGATAATCCAACTGCTAATAACTCTTCAATTTTATCTCTTTGTTTATCAAATTTAGATTTTTGAATTGTTCCTTTTGGTTTACCTAAATGTTCACCTTTTAATTTCTTTGCTGTTAATGCTTCTTTTGTTCTTAAACTCATTAACTCTTTTTCTAATCCAATTGTCATTGAGATAACACCAAGAATCATTTGAGTTAACATATCTTTATCATCAATTAAATCAAGATTTTGTTTAACAACAATTATTCTAATTTTATTTGATAAAAGAAATTTTACTACTTCTAAAATAGTTTCAATTGTTCTTCCAAAAACATTTAAATCATAAATTAAAAGAGTAGATGAAGACTCACAGTTTTTTAAAAAATCCAAAATATTTCTTTCTTGGTCAGGAGTATCGATTTCAATTTCCACATTTTCTGAAATAGAAATATTGTTTTTTTCTACATAATTTTCAATACCTTCTCTTTGCGATTTAGTATAAACTTCATTGTTGTTATTAACTCTTACAAAACTTAAAATTCTAGACATCTTATTTCCTTTAACAAAAAGTATTATTTTATATTTTTTAGCTAACATTTTGTAAAATAAAAGATATAAAATAGTTATACAAAATGATATATAAACAATGCTTAATATTAGATTAAATTTTATACACTTTTCAATAATTTTTTGGTATATTTTTATGGCTCTTTTTGAAAATAAAGTGAATTTTTGATAACATCTATTTCTTCTAAAAATCAAAAAAGGTTTTAAATGAAATTAGTTGTTGCTATAACTGGTGCTAGTGGTTCTAGACTAGGTTTAAAATTAATACAAAATCTTCCTAGCAATGTAGAAGTACATGCGGTTATTTCTAAGAGCGCAAAAAAAGCTTTAAAACTTGAAGAAAACATAAATATAAAAGATTTGATAAATGAAAGAGAAAACTCATTTATCTATAAAGAAACTCAAATAGAAGCCCCTATCTCATCGGGTTCGTTTAAAACAGACAAGATGATTATTCTTCCTTGTTCTATGAATACTCTTGCAAAATGTGCTGTTGGAATTAGTGATAACTTAATCACTAGAGCATTTACAGTTATGCTAAAAGAGAATAGAGATATTATCTTAGCTCCTAGAGAAATGCCATACTCTTCAATTGCTTTGGAGAATATGCTAAAACTTTCAAAACTAGGTGTAATTATCGCTCCTCCTACACTTGCATACTATTCTAAGCAGGATTCATTAGAAATGATGGAAGACTTTATGATAGGAAAATGGTTTGATTTATTAAAAATTGACCACAATTTATATAAAAGATGGGAATAACGATGGCAGAAAAAATTAAAAAACCTATTGACTCTTATAGAAAAGCTATTTATAGTGGGACTTTTGACCCAATTACAAACGGTCACATGGATATTATAAGAAGAGCTACAAATATCTTTGATGAAGTTGTTATTGCAGTTGCAAAAAGCGAAAGAAAAGGTCCAATGTTTTCCCATGAACAAAGGGTTGAGTTTGCAAAAGCTGCAACAAAAGATATGGAAACAGTTAGAGTTATTGGTTTTGATACTTTATTAGTTGATTTAGCAACAGAGCTTGAAGTACATACTATTATTAGAGGGCTTAGAGCCGTTTCAGATTTTGAATATGAATTACAAATGGGTTATGCAAACTCATCAATAAATAAAAAGCTAGAAACACTTTATCTAATGCCAACATTAGAAAATGCCTTTGTTTCTTCAACAATTGTAAGAGAAATCATTAGGTTTGATGGTAAGTTCTGTCATCTTGTTCCAGACGAGGTATTAAAATGTATGTAGTAATTGAAGGAGTTGATACAGCTGGTAAATCAACTCAACTTGATATTTTGAAAAAGAACCACAAAGAAGCGGTATTTACAAAAGAACCAGGTGGAACAGAAATAGGTTTAAAACTAAGAGCAATGGCTTTAAATGGTGAAGCGACAAGTAAAACTGCTGAAATGTTTTTATTTCTTGCAGATAGAGCTGAACATATAGAACAAGTTATTAAGCCTAACGAAGGGAAGATGGTTGTAAGTGATAGAAGTGTAATTAGTGGTATCTCTTATGCTAAAGAGTTGCCTTTAGAGGTTGTTACAAGCTTAAACCTTATAGCAACACAAAATACACTACCTAGTCATGTTATCTTACTTGAATTATCAAAAGAAGAATTAACAAAAAGATTAAGTGGAAAAACAAATGACTCTATAGAATCAAGGGGTATTGATTACTTACTTGATATTCAAGATAGAATGAAAAAAACCGTAGAGATGTTAAATTTAAATCATATTTATATTGATGCAAGCCTAAGCATCGAAGAAATTTCACAAAAGATAGAAGGATTTATTAATGGCTAATATTCAAAGTTTAAGAGGAATGAATGACATTTTAGGTGAAGATAGTAAGTACTTTACATACTTTATTGAAAATGCATCAAGAATTGCAAAGAACTATGGTTTTTCATATCTTGAGACTCCTATACTAGAAGAAACAGCCCTTTTTAAAAGATCTGTAGGAGAAAGCTCAGATATTGTAAATAAAGAAATGTATCAATTCATTGACAAAGGTGAAAATGACGTATGTTTAAGACCAGAAGGTACAGCTGGTGTTGTTAGAAGTTTTGTTCAAAATAAATTTGATAGAGCTGGGGGAACATATAAATGGTTCTACTATGGACCAATGTTTAGATATGAAAGACCTCAAAAAGGAAGACTAAGACAATTCCACCAATTTGGTTGTGAAGTGTTTGGTCAAGCTTCTGTTTATGAAGATGCAAATATTATTATGATGTTAAAAGATATCCTTGATTTCTTTGAAATTAAGTTTACTTTACAGCTTAATTCTCTGGGTTGTCCAACTTGTATGCCAACGTATAGAGAAAACCTAGTTAAGCATTTAACAAGTTTTAAAGATGAGCTTTGTGAAGACTGTAATAGAAGGATTGAGACAAATCCAATTAGAGTTTTAGACTGTAAAAATGAAAACTGTCAAAAACTATTATACAATGCTCCTAAAATCACTAATAATCTTTGTGAAAAATGCGATACTGACTTTGAAAAACTAAAAGAGATTTTAGACTTTAATGGCATTGAATATGAGATAGATACAAACCTAGTTAGAGGTTTAGATTATTACTCTCAAACTGCATTTGAGTTTACTTCAAATGAGATTGGAGCACAAAGTGCAATTGCAGGAGGAGGAAGATATGACAAACTTGTTGAATTCCTTGGTGGAAGAGAAACTCCTGGTATTGGATTTGCAATTGGTATTGAAAGATTACTAGAACTTGTAAAAATGAAAGAACAAAAAGAGGATATAGTTTATGTAGGTGCAATGGATGATAAAGCATTAAACTTAGTATCTAAAGTTGTAAATAACAAAAGAAAAACTACAAAAACTATTATGGAATATACATCAAGAGGTTTTGGAAAACACTTTAAACTTGCAGAAAAGCAAGGAGCAAATATAGTTGCTTTAATTGGTGAAAATGAACTAAATGATAATACTATTTATATAAAAAATATCGAAACACAAGAAGAAAAAACTATTAAGATTGAGGACTTTTAATATTGGAAAATTATGGTATAGATGTTTGGGCTGATGATAACTTTTTTATTGAAGATGGTTTAGCAAAAATAAATCATGCATCAAAGCCTGCACTTGTAGATATAGTAAGAGACATTAGAGCACAAGACTTCAAAGGTCCTTTACTACTTAGATTTCCACATCTAACTAAAAAACAGATTACAAAACTGTTTACATTATATAATAATGCTATAAAAGAGTATGACTATAAAGGAAAATTCAATGCAGTTTTTCCTTTAAAAGTAAACCAATTACCAAACTTTTTACTACCTCTTATAAAGTCAGGAGAAGAGTTTGGTTATGGTTTAGAAGCAGGAAGTAAAGCTGAGCTTATCTTAGCTATGACTTACAATAAACATGGTGCACCTATTACTATAAATGGGTTTAAAGATAAAGAGATGATTCATATTGCATTTATTGCTAAAAAAATGGGTCATAATATCACTATTATCATTGAAGGTTTAACTGAACTTGAAATGATGTTAGAAGTAGAAAAAGAGACATCTTTACCAACACCAAATGTAGGAATTAGAGTTAGACTATTTAATAGTGGTGATGGAGCATGGGCAAAATCAGGAGGAATTGACTCAAAGTTTGGACTTAGTTCTACAGAGATTTTAGAAGCCTATGAACTACTAAAAGCAAATAACTTACTTCATTGTTTAACAATGATTCATTTCCATATTGGTTCTGCAATGACAACTATTAAGCCACTAAAAAAAGCTTTAAAAGAGTCAGGTCATATATATGCTGAACTTAAAAACATGGGTGCTGAAAACCTAAGTGCTATTAATATTGGTGGAGGCTTAGCTGTTGAATACTCTCAATACCATAGAACAACAGAGTATCATTTACAAGAGTTTGCAAATGATGTAATCTTTACACTTAAAAATATTGCTAAACAAAAAGGTGTAGAAGAACCAAATATTTTCACAGAATCAGGAAGATTTATTTCTGCAAACAGTACTGTTTTAATAACACCTGTTTTAGAACTATTCTCAGCAGAGTATGAAGAAAACAACTTAAGATTAAAAGAAGTTAATCCTCCTTTAATTGAAGAGTTAAACGCACTATATGAAGACATTAATAGAAGAACGGCTTTAGAGTATATGCACGACAGTATGGATCACTTAGAATCTTTATTAAAACTTTTTGATTTAGGGTATATAGATTTACAAGATAGAAGTAATGCAGAAATACTAGCACAGCTAATTATTAAAAAATCTATTTGCTTACTAGAAGTTGAGGATTATGAAGAGCTTAAAAGAATTGACAATAAAATTCAAGAAAAATATCTATTAAACTTCTCTATTTTCCAATCACTTCCTGATTTTTGGGGAATAGACCAAGAGTTTCCAATTATGCCAATTACTCATTTAGATAAAAAGCCTACAAGAAGTGCTTCTTTATGGGATATTACTTGTGATAGTGATGGAGAAATAGAGTTTGATGCAAACAAACCTTTATATTTACATAATGTTGATTTAGAAAAAGAAGAGTATTACCTTGCATTTTTTAATGTTGGTGCTTATCAAGATACATTAGGAATGAGACATAACCTATTCTCTCATCCAACTGAAGTAAATGTTGTTTTTGAAAACAACGAATTAAAACTAGAAAAGATTATTGAGTCTCAAAAAATCATTGATATCTTAGAAGATATTGATTATGACACAGATGATATTAAGAGTATTTTAGAAAAGAATTTAGATAAAAATACTTATAAAATTTTAGAAAAATATTTACATGAAAATAGCTATCTAAAAACTGCATGGAGTTATAATGACTGAAAAAAATGAACAAAATATACATGAAAAAATTAAAACACATATTTTAAATGAACAAAGAAAAATATCTTTATGGAAACAAATCAAAGAAGATTTTTCTGTTCCTAAACAAAATGACCCTGCTTTAAACTCTAGCTTTGAACTATTTTTCAACTACCCTGGAGTTTGGGCTATAGTTAATCATAGAATTGCAAATAGACTTTATAATAAAGGTTGGACAAAAACAGCTAGAGCTTTAGTTGGATTAGGTTCTCTTCTAACTAAAACAGATATTCACCCAGCTGCTACTATTGGAAGAAGAGTATTTATTGATCATGCTATTGGAGTTGTTATTGGTGCTACTACTGTTATAGAAGAGGATGTTCTTATTTATCAAGGTGTAACATTAGGTGGAGTTAGTCTTGATAAAGGAAAACGTCACCCTACTATTAGGGCTAATGCAGTTATTGGAAGTGGAGCTAAAGTATTAGGAAATATCATCATTGATAAAAACTCAAAAGTTGGTGCAAACTCAGTTGTAGTTTGCGATGTTCCTAAAAACTCTACAGCAGTTGGAGTTCCAGCTAAGATTATCAAAAAAGATAAAAAGAATTGCAAGCTTGCCCATGATGATTTACCAGATATCAATAAAGAGATGTTTAAATATCTTATTGAAAGAATTCATATTTTAGAAGAAGCATTAAAAGAAGAAGATGGTATTGATGTAAGTGATAAAGATAAAAAACTAGAAGAAGATTATAATAGATTTATTAACGCAATGAACTCAATAAAGAAGTAAAAAATGTATGAACTTTTAGCATTTGGAGCCATGACAGGATTTATCTCAGGATTTTTCGGTGTTGGTGGAGGAATGGTTCTTGTTCCTATACTTCTATTTGCTGGTTTTATTATGAAAGAAGCTGTTGCTATTTCTATTATGCAAATGGTTTTCTCTTCCATTTATGGTTCATTTCTAAACTCTAAAAAAGCTAAAAATGTTTTAAAAGATGGTTTAATCATCGGTATTGGAGGCTTTTTTGGAGGTTTACAAAGTGGTTTTATTATCACAAACTTTTCAAATGAAACTTTACAATATGTTTTCATAGCTATTTTACTTTACTCTATAATCTCTATTTTTAAGTCTCCTGCTGAAATCAATGAAGAAGAAAAGAAAAGCAGTAATAAATTCTTTTTATTTATTATTGGAGCCTTAATTGGAGCTATTGCTATGAGTATAGGAGTTGGTGGTTCAATTCTTTTAACTCCCCTACTTGTAAGATTTTTAAATTATGATTTAAAAAAAGCTACATCATTGGGACTATTTTTTGTTATCTTCTCATCGGTTGCAGGATTTACTTCACTAACAGTAAATAATCAAATGCTATTTCAAGAAGGTGCAACTGTTGGTATAGCTTCACTTATTGGTGTTTATTTTGGAATAAAACTAAAAAATAGTATAAAATCAACATCATATAAGAAGTATATTCTACTTTTATATATTGTGATTTTTATATCTATGGTTTATAAAACTATCTAAAGCTATTAAACAAAAATGGAAAAACTCCTCCATTTTTGTAATACTTCAACTCTAAACTAGTATCAATTTTTATTTTTAAAGTAATTTGTACCTCATCAAATCCTCTATTTATATAAGCTTTTAGTTTTCCCTCTACTTTTAAAGTATCCATTTCAAAAGAGAAGTTCTCATCACCTTTTAGTTTTAAAGATTCAATATCATCATCTATAAACTCTAAAGGTAAGACTCCATAAGAGATTAAATCCTTTCTATACTTCTCATCAAAGGATTTTGCAATAACTGCTTTCACTCCAAGAAGATTCATCCCTTTACTTGCCCACTCTTTTTGCTCACCTTTACCAAAGTTTTCTCCAGCAATAACAATAAGTGGCTTTTTTATCTCTTTAAACTTTTGTGCCTTTTCATATATAGAGACTATTTCATTATTCTCATAATCAAAAGTATAAGCACCCTCTTTTGATACCATTTTATTTTTTAGCTTTGGATGTTCAAATAGTCCTCTTGTTATTAATTGTGCATTTGCTTTTCTACTTCCAAAAGTATTATATTCAAAAGACTTAACTGCTTTTTGCTCTAAATACTTTGAGGCTGTAGAGTATAAAGGAATTTGTCCCATAGGAGAAATCTGTTCAGTACTTATTTCATCATCAAACATTGCTAGTATTCTAGCCCCTTGTATATTTAAGCTATCCTCTTCTTTTTCTTCATAAAATAAAGAGCCTTGTATATATGTAGAGTTTTCATTCCATTTATAGTTTTTACTATCTTCTACTTCTAAGCTTTGCCAAAATTCATTTCCTTTAAAGATGTCTTTGTATATATCTTTATATAAGGTGTAATCTAACTCACTCATATAATCCCCTACTTCTTTAGAACTAGGCCACAAGTCTTTAAGATATATATCTTTATCATCTATAGTACTTATTACATCCTCAAACAAATCAAACTTTGTAGAACCAACTATAGAGTATATAACTACTAAAGAAGGTGATGATAGATAGTTATAGTTAATTAAAGGATGAAGTCTCTTTTCAAAATTTTTATTTCCCGAAGTTAAAGAGCATACATCTAGTTTATTATCTTTAATATCAAACTCATACTTATCTTCTAAATTTCCAAAGTTCTCACAGGCATAACCTGAAATATAAAAACCTAGATGCTCTAAATATTTAAGTAAGTCTAGCTTTTTTAAAAACTCTTTGATTGCTAAAGACCCAGGAGAAAAAGATGTCTTTACATGTTCTTTTGTATGTAACCCAAACTCATAGGCTTTTTTTGCTACTAGTGCTGCGTGTAATATTAGATACGGATTAGATGTTGTAGTACAAGAAGTGATAGATGCAACAACCACATCTAAATCTTTTAAATATGAACCACTTTTATTAATCTGCTGTTCTTTTAATTCATCTACTTTTATATGTGAATGAGCTTTATTTGGTCCAGCAATTGCAGGTTCTAACTTTTCTAAGTCAAAATCTATGATTTCATCAAACTCTAATACCTCATCACTATAAAAAAGATCTTGTCTTTGTAAGTACTCTTTTAACAAATAACCATAGTCTTCATTATCCCTTGTTTTATTAAAGTAGTCTACTGTTTTATCATCTATAGTAAAAAATGAACAAATAGCCTCATACTCTGGTGCCATATTTGCTATAGTAGATCTATCCTCTAAAGTTAAATGTTTTAATCCTTCACCATGAAACTCTACAAGCTTTCCTTTTATATCATACTCTTTAAGTTTACTTGTTAATGTTAATACTAAATCAGAAGAGGTAACTCCCTCTTTTAACTTACCATGTATATTCACTCCTACTACTTGTGGTAAAACTAAAGATACAGGCATTCCAAGTATTGATGTTTTTGCTTGAGTTTCATTTACTTTCCATCCTAATACGCCAAGGGAGTTAATCATAGGTGCATGTGAGTCCGTTCCTATTAAAGTTTCTGGATAAATAAAATTTCTATTCTCTTCTCTTTTAAGGTGTAGTATTGTTGATAGGTATTCTAAATTCACTTGATGACATATTCCAGACCCTGGTGGTACTACCCTTAACTTATCAAAACTATTTTGTGCCCATTTTATAAACTGATATTTCTCTTTATTTAATTCATACTCTTTTTCTATATTAGTATCAAAGCTATACTCTTCTTTATCTGTATATATATCTAAAGAGTGGTCAACTACTAAATCAACCATTATTTTAGGATTTACTTCTTCAACATCTTTTCCTAAGTTTTTAAAAGAGTCTCTTATTGAAGCTAGGTCAACAAGTACAGATACTCCTGTATAATCTTGCATTATGACCCTTGAAGGATATAAACTAATCTCTTTTCTTTCTTTCTTTTCAAAGGTTTTGATTATTTCTAAAAATTCATTTTCACTATTTGCATTTCTTAAATTTGCTTCTAAAAGTATTTTTAGAACAACTGGTAGTTTTTTTAAACTTTTATTCTCTTCTATTACAGCTTTTATATCATAGTAATAAAATGTCTCATTTTGTATTTCGAAACTATTTATATATTTATCCAACTCTTTTTTCCCTAATATAACAATAATATATTACTATTATAATCAAAAGTATTAAAAAACTAGTTAGACAGATATAACTTCATTTGTTTCTATACAATATGCACTTAACTTACCCAAAGCTTCTTCTTTTTTGTAACAACATCCAGTGTCTACATTTATATAGTGTTTACTTGTATCTACTTTGGAAATAGGAGTATGTCCATATATATTAAAAATAGTACAATCTTCCTTAGGAGGTTTTCTATTCCATAAAGCATATTGTTCTACTATCTCTTGGTTCATATCAAACTCTGCTAAATGCCAAACATCTGCAAAAGAAGCATGGGATATAACTATTGGCTTATTATCTTTATTTTCATTTAGTTTTATATATAAAGGTAAAGTTTTTAACCATTTAATGTCTTCTTTGTATTGATTAAAGCCTTCATCATTTTTATTACAAATTAGTTTTCCATCATATTTGTCTACTGCAATTAAATTATATGACTCTAAAGTCTCTTTTCCTCCATTTTTTATCCAAGTATCTACAAAACCTGTAAATGGAATATTAGGATACTCTTTTATAAAGTATTTACTATAATCAATCATCATCTTTTCATGATTTCCTAATACACATTTGTATTTATTATCTCGTATATACTTTATTACTTCATTTGATTTTGCACCCCTATCAACAATATCACCTACAAACATAAGCTCACTATGTATAGGAAGTTTTTTAGCCAATAGTATTAAATCATCAAACTCACCGTGAACATCACCAATAATATATGTCATAATAACTTCCTAAGAGAGAAATAATCTATATAATAATTACTTTAACCTAAAGAAGAGAGAAATTTTATTAACTAACATTTTATCTATATCTAGTTTCATTTTTATTTGGTATAATGCCCACTTAAAAATTTAACGGATATTGGAATACTATGCAAGATAAAATCAAAATATTTAATGCCAAAGAAAATAATTTAAAAAATATAAATTTAGAGATTCCGAAAAATAAATTAGTAGTTTTCACTGGACTTTCTGGTTCTGGTAAGTCTACTTTAGCTTTTGATACTTTATATGCTGAAGGTCAAAGAAGATATATTGAATCACTTTCTGCTTATGCTAGACAATTCTTAGATAAAGTAGGAAAACCTGATGTTGAAAGAATAGAAGGTTTAACACCTGCAATTGCAATTGATCAAAAGACAACTTCTAAAAACCCAAGATCTACAGTTGGAACTATTACTGAAGTATATGACTATTTTAGACTTTTATATGCAAGAGTAGGAAAACAACACTGTCATAAATGTGGAGAACCTATTTCTCAAATGTCAGCTTCTGATGTTATTGAGCAAGTATTAAAACTTCCAGATAACTCAAAGATTGTTATCTTAGCTCCATTAATCAATAGAAAAAAAGGTACTTTTGCAGACTTACTTGAATCTTTAAGAGGTAAAGGTTATGTAAGAGCTATGATTGATGGTGTTATGGCTAGACTTGATGAAGATATTGAGTTAGAAAAAAACAAAATGCACACAATCAAAGTTGTAATTGATAGGGTTGTAGTAAAAGAAGAGAACAAAGACAGAATCGCTCAAGATGTTGAAAAAGGGTTAAAAGAGTCTTTTGGAGAACTTGAAGTTGAAGTTATGAACCATGAGCAAGTTGGAGTTGATAAACACATTCACTACTCTGAACATATGGCTTGTTTTG
>AZIE01001852.1_pt1 | contig 11718 bp, 14 predicted proteins | sample 359081 | NCBI WGS metagenome assembly AZIE01 (sample SAMN02429713, study PRJNA222661) | marine sediment metagenome | biome: Sediment sample; isolation source: sample MGS-MCh from oil contaminated site at the lagoon of Mar Chica... | place: Morocco: Mar Chica | collected 2012-07-20 | depth 32 m m | reverse complement strand
TTGAGTTGCACTAGGGAAAGCTGCAAAACAAGGTACACTGTAAACACCATTTGTTCCTGCTTCATACTCTTCTACTGGAATATACTTAGCATTTGGTCTATGCTTAACATACTCAGTAAGTCTTTCTCTTTTTACTTCTTTTAACTCTTTTAAAAGCTCTAAATCAATTCCCTCTTCATCAATAATCATTCCCTTTGAATCACTACATGTAATAGGGATTGCACCAAGATGATGAAGTTTTTCAATTGTATAAATTGCTACATTTCCACTTCCTGAAACGACACACTTCTTTCCTTCTAAAGTTTCATTTCTAGCTTCAAGCATATATTTTGCAAAATAAACAGACCCATATCCTGTTGCTTGTGTTCTTCCTAAAGAACCACCCCAGTTTAAAGACTTTCCAGTAAATACACCTTCATATCTATTTACTAGCTTTTTATACATTCCAAACATATATCCAATTTCTCTAGCACCAACACCAATATCACCTGCAGGAACATCAGTATTTGGTCCAATATGTCTATAAAGTTCAGTCATAAAGGCTTGGCAGAATCTCATGATTTCATTATCAGATTTTCCTTTAGGGTCAAAATCACTTCCCCCTTTTCCACCACCAATTTGTAGTCCAGTAAGAGCATTTTTAAAAATTTGTTCAAAACCTAAGAACTTAATTACTCCAGCATTAACGCTTGGATGAAATCTTATCCCACCTTTGTATGGTCCTAGTGCAGAGTTGAACTCTATTCTAAAACCTTTATTTACTTGAATTTCACCATGGTCATCAACCCAGTTTATCCTAAAAAAGATTTGTCTTTCAGGTTCAACTATTCTTTCGATAATTTTATGATCTCTGTATTCTGGGTGTTTTTGCATTAAAGGTCTAAGTGACTCTAGAACCTCTTCTGCTGCTTGATAAAACTCTGATTGAGAGGGACTTGTTCTTTTTAAATAATTAAAAACTTCTTTTACGTATGGCACATATATCCTTTATAAATTGATTTTCTTACATATAAAATTGATGAATATTACATTTTGTAAGAAATTATTGATGTAATATTTATAAATTTTATATAAGTATAGTTTATGTTGAATAATTAGATATGTAATATATTTTTAAATTTTTTTAAATAAAAATATTATTTTGATTTTCAAAGTATTAACTATCCATAAGATAGCATAAAGACCTAAATAAAAGCTAAATTAAAAATAAACACCTGTATATTTTTTATTCATTGCTTACAAAAGTTACAATTAGTTTTATAATTATATTTTTAAAATAAATTTTCTGATACTTTTAATTTTAAAAGAAAGAAGAAAAAATTATTTATAAGTATTTGTTAACAAATATTGATAGATAAAAGCTCAACTCATTAAAGATATAGCATAATTTTAGTACCATAATCAAATTTTTATTACTATAAACATATTTATAAAAGGACTTAAACTTGGAAAAAAGAAAAAATCATATTAAAAAACTATCTAACTACGCACTTGTTGGTGGATTAGGAGCTTTTTTAGCTACTGGACTTACTGGTTGCTTTGATTCAGGTTCTAATAATAACCAACAACAAGGTCAAAATGATGCTTTTACAAATGCTTCACAAAAACAAGGTGCCTTTGTAATCATTGAAGAATCAGCAGATGGTAAATATGCTATTGCTGATGAATTTCCATCATCAAAAACTACTATTGTATTAAGAAAACCAGATGGTAGTGAAAGAATTCTTTCTCAAGCAGAAATTGATGCCTTAGTAAAACAAGAAGAAGCAAAAATCGATGCAGGAACATCACCTTTAACAAACCCTGAAATGTCAAATGGTGGAATGGGACTTGGAGGAGTTTTACTTTCTTCAATTGCTGGGGCTATGATTGGTTCATGGTTAGGAAATAAACTATTCAATAATCAAAACTACCAAAACCAAAGAAAAGCTCAATACAAATCTCCGCAAACATATAGTAGATCACAAAGTTCATTTAAGAACACTTCAAAATCTACAACTAGTTCTTCAAAGAAAAGTGGTTTCTTTGGAAGTAAATCTTCTTCAAGTAGTTCTAAAAGTTCATTTGGTTCTACTAGATCTTTTGGTGGATGATAATGAAATTACAAAAACTAGAACCTTTAACAAGTGAATATTTAGAGTCAATTGGCTTTGTATGGCATACGGATGAAGATAACACTTCATATATAGCAAATGAAATAGTTGAGATTTCAGAAGAAGAAGCAACTGCTTATTATGAAGCTACAAATGAGCTTTATGACATGTTTTGTGAAGCTGGTGAATATGTAATTGAAAATGATTTATTCCATGAACTAAATATTCCTTTTAACCTTGTTGAGATGATTAAAGAGTCATGGGAAAGTGATGTTCATTGGCACTTATATTCAAGATTTGACTTAGCAGGTGGAATTGATGGAAAACCAATTAAACTAATTGAATTTAATGCGGATACTCCAACTTCATTATTTGAAACTGCTATTATTCAATGGGCACAGCTAAAAGCAAATAATCTTGATGAAGCTAGCCAGTTCAATAATCTATATGATGCATTAAAAGATAACTTTAAAAGAATCATTACTTTAGATAGTGATATTGAAAAGTTTGATGAGTATTACTCTAAACTTGGATGGAAAATTTTATTTTCATCTGTTTCTGGATTACCAGAAGATGAACACACAACAAAACTACTACAACATTTAGCAAATGAAGCAGGATTTAATACAGACTTTGAATTTATTGATAAAGTTAGCTTTAGTGATGATGGTATCTTTAAAGAAGATGAAAACTTTGAATTCTGGTTTAAACTTATTCCATGGGAAGATATTGCTATTGACGAAAGTGAATTAGCTTTACTTTTAACTGAAATTATAAAAGAGAAAAAAGCAATTATCTTTAATCCTGCATATACTTTAATGTTCCAATCAAAAGGGTTTATGAAAATACTTTGGGATTTATATCCTGAGCATCCTTTATTACTTGAAACATCTTTTGAGCCTTTAGAAAATAAAAAGCAAGTTGAAAAAAGATGTTTTGGAAGAGAAGGTGCTAATACAAAAATCATAAATGAAGATGGTTCTATTGATGTTGAAACTGATGGTGAGTACGAAGGTCATAAAGCTATTTATCAAGAGTTTGTTGAACTTCCTACTGATGCAGATGGAAACTACTACCAAGCAGGAGTATTCTATGCATATGAAGCATCTGGACTAGGTTTTAGAAGAGGTGAAAAAATTCTAAACAATATGTCTAAATTTGTAGGACACATCATAAAATAACTAAGGAATCCTCTCCTTAGTTGTTAATTTAAATTCTATATTTCAAACCTTTTTAATCATTTAAGTATTATTATACATTTTTATATTATATTTAAAGACTTAACATGAAAATTTCATATACTACTAAAAATAGCTACTTAGACGAATTACAAAAGAAAAACAAAGAAAAAAGATTAGAGATAAGAAAAGAACTCTTTGAAAAAACAATTGCAAAAAATAAAGAAGAGAATAAATCTAACTATACAAATAAAGAGGAAGGTGTCTTCCTTGATATATCAGAAGATGCAAAACAAAAAGCTTACAAAGCAGCAAATAATCCTGCTGCCCAACTTCAAAAACTATATAAAAAACTAAGAGAATATGAAAGTGAAGTTGCATCACTAATGAAAAAGTTAAATTTTACAGACAATGACCATGAAGCAAATCAAATAAATGAAAAAATAGTAGAGCTAAATCAAAAAATATCTGCAATAAAAGAACAAATACAAAATATCTCAAAAGCATAATAGTCTTGATTATTTATTTCTTTAAATAAGAATAAAGTATTTAATCTATAGAATAGTTATTAAATAGTATTTGGATGAGAAAATGAATAAACAAGAGAAGCTTTTAGAAAAAATAATTCAGTTAAAAATAGAGATAAAAGAAGACCCAAATAATAGTAAGCTTTATAAGAAACTTGCTAAAAAATATCTAAAAACTGGGGATTATAAATTAAGAGATGAAGCTTATAAAAATTATAAGAAGTCTTTTAAACTACATAAAACTTCAAGCACTGCTTTAAAAATAGCAAACCTCTATCTAAGTGATGAGAATCGTGCTTATGCTTACAAATACTACTTAAAGGCTATAAAACTATCTCCTGATGATGAAGATATTATACTAAAAGCAAAAGAGTGTGCTTTTGAATACTATTTAGAAGATTATATTGAAGAAGAGCATGAAAAAGAGCTAAGAAAAGAACTACTTAAATATACAAGCTAATTTTACTTATAGCTGTTTATATACTTATCAATAGTTTCTAATTTATTTTCATCTTCAAGTTGAAGTTCTAAGTTCATTAAATAGATATCATCTAAATCAAATTTTTGTAGTTTTACAAAATCTTTTTCAGTAGTAACTATTGAATAATCTTTATAGTCAGTTTTTATTTTATCAATATCATTTTGAGTAAAAGTATGATGATCTTCAAATGCTTCCATAACTGTATTTTCTGGTAGAAAATCTAAAAGTCTTTTTGGTTTAGAAATAGCAGTTAACAAAAGTAGTTTCATAGGTAAAATATCAACATATTTACCATCTTTTGAGAATGAAACAACCCTTTTAAAGTCCCTTCCCTCTTGTAATTCTAAGTCAGCATAAGAGTAAGCCATTTTAGGTTCTCTATATCCACCACTTGGAAGGCAAAACAAGTTTGTAGGTTCCTCTTTAGGTCTTATTAAAATATCAAACTTTTTAATATCGTATTTTGAAAAACCATCATCTAAAAAAACTACTTTACAACCTAACTCTTTAGCCTTTAAAATAGCTTCTTTTCTATCTTCACTTACAATTACTGTTGCATCACTTAATCTATTTGCTAGTAGCATTGCTTCATCACCACTAGTTTTTACATCTTCTAGGATTTTGCCCTTGTTTGCTACGACATAAAGACCTTTAGACTCTCGCCCAAAACCTCTTAAGACAACACAAACATTAGCATATTTTTTAGCTAAATGAATAGTAAATGGTGTTTTTCCACTTCCTCCAACAATAATATTCCCAATAGAAACAACAGGAATACCAAACTCAATTACTTTTGCACTTGCTCTTTTTAAAGCAATAATTAACATATAAAGAAATGTAAATGGTAGTAAAAAGAAAGATATTATTTGTTGAAAGGTATTTGGGAAGAAGAGATAATCTTCAACCCATAGGAATATTTTTTGTCTCAAAAATTAAATCCACTCAGCTGCAATCTCAATGATTTGATCACAAATATAGTTAACTTCATCATCAGTTAATCCTGGATACATAGGAATAGATAAAATTTGTTGATAAGATGTTAATGCCGAACTAAATGCAGTAATCTTAATAGAGTACTTATTTTTATAATAAGATAAAAGATGTAAAGGAATATAGTTTAGTCCAGTTGCTACTCCTCTTTCTTTTAATGCTCTTGCAAAGGCATCTCTATTTCTTGAAATCTTAATAATAAAGTGAGTAAAGATATGCTCATCTTTATGTTGAGGAATAGTTACATGTTTAATATCAGAAAGTCTATCTTTATAGATTTTTGCAATCTCTTTTCTTCTTTTAATAAACTTATTTGTCTTTTTTAATTGCGCTAAAGAGAAAGCTGCATCTAACTCAGAGATATCATATTTATGTCCAATATCAACTACATCATAAATATAATCAAGGTTTCCAAAATCATCATATGTAGTAGTAATTGCGTGAGTTCTTAGAAGTCTAGCTCTTTCTGCTATTTCTTCATTATTTGTAACAATCATCCCAGATCTACTCTCTGAATACTTACCATTTGATGGGTTTGTAGAGAAGATTGTCATATCAGCTCTTAAGCTTCCAACTGTTTCATCATTATATGTTACACCTAAAGCACATGTTGCATCTTCAATAAGAATAATTCCATACTCTTGGGCAATATCATAAATTCTATCTAAATCAGGAGTTTGACCTGCAACAAAAGTGATAATTGCACCTCTAAGTTTTTTAGTTTTATTTTCAGCAAGTGCTTTTTCAAACTTATTTACATCAATATTCATATCTTCTGTATTAATATCAATAAAAATAGGCTCTGCATCAAAGTGTCTTACAACTTCAGGTACATTAACAAAAGAGTTAACAGACATTAAAATTTTATCACCTCTTTTTAGCTTTATAGCACTAAGAGCTAAATGAATAGCTGATGTAGCATTACAAGTTGCAACAGCATACTTAGCACCAACGAAGTTAGAAATATTATCTTCTAACTCAAGTACTTTGTTAGTATCTTTATCTTGTGCTAATACAGCCTTAACTTGGTCTAACTCTTCCTCAGCAATCGATGTTTGGTAAAAAGGTATATCTCTCATTGTTAACTCCATTTAATTTTTGCTATTACAGGTAATTTACCCTTAAATGCATTTGCTTTAATTCTATAGTTTAATAAATCAATTAATTTTTCATCATAATCTAAAGTAAGTAATTCTTCTTTTGTTTTATTTTCATCAATTAAAAGTTTAAGTACTTCATCCATTTGTGCATAAGAGTAACCAAGCTCCTCTTCATCACTTTGACCTTCCCAAAGGTCTGCACTAGGCTTTTTATTGATAATAGCATCTGTTACACCAAGAAATTTTGCAAACTCAAATTCATCACTTTTGTACATTTCCCCAATTGGATTTATTGCACAAGCAATATCACCAAAAATAGTTCCATACCCAAGTAAAAGTTCACTTTTATTTGATGTTCCTACTACAATAGATTTGTCCCTTGATGAAGTATCATATAAAACAGACATTCTCATTCTTGCACTAAAGTTACCTATTCTAAGCTTATCTTCATCCATATTTTGGATATATGCTTCTACCATAGGAGCTATAGATTTTATTTCATATTTTATATTAAATTTTTCGCAAAGTTCTACAGCATCATCAACACTCTCTTTTGATGAAAATTGAGAAGGCATTAAAACACAACTCATATTATCACCGAAAGTCTCTTTACAAAGTACTGCAACTACAGCAGAATCTAAACCACCTGAAAGTCCTACAGTAACTCTATTTAATCCAGTTTTAGCAAGTTCTTTTTTTAAGAACTCCTGTAATTGTTTTTTTATATTATTCCAATCAATCAACTTTAATCCTTTGATAATAATTATTATATATTATCTTCCTTTGTTTTTTCATAAATTTCATCTAAATAATCAAATGTGTCTTCTCTTATGTTATTTTTTCTTTTAATTAGTTGCTCTTTCATAGAGACTAGTTCTTCTATTTGAAAGTACTCTAAAAAGTTAGGATTGATATCAACTTTGTCATCATCATCTGTAGATATTAGTAGTTTAATATCTTTTATTAATTCTTCTTTTGTTATTTCTTTTGCCATTATTTTATAAACTTATTTACTATTTCTTCTAAATATAATTCCATCTTCTCAGTTCCAAAGTCTTTTTCGCTACTTTGACAACATTTACAACATGTACCTGCATCTGTTAAGTTACCTATTTCATCTATACTTTTAGCATCTCTTTCTTTAATTGAATGAATTACTTCTCCTAAAGTAACATGTTTACATTTACATACTTCAAAAGAGTGTGGAAAACTTTTAGCCATTTAATACCTCATTTAATACAGTTTTACAATAAATTTTCTTTTTGATTTTTCCAAAGTCACCTTCAGGGAAAATACAATGTCTGCACTCTGTTCCTGCTTTTGTAACTTCTTGTAAATCCCTTAAAGATTTTACATTTTTATTTTCAATTGAGTTTTTAATATCATTTATAGAGACTTTCAAACAATTACAAACTTCATAATCTAAATCAAAATCTTTTAACACTTATATACCTCTATGTTTTTTTATCATTTCATATGCTTCATTTATCTCTTGAAGTTTTCTTGTTGCTTCATCAATAATACTTTGACTTTCACCTCTTCCAGCTACAATATCTGGATGATGTTCTTTTACAAGTTTTCTATAGTTTTTCTTTAAAGTATTATTATCATCTTCTTCTGATGAACCTAAAACTGCATATGCTTTATCTATAGAAATTGCTTGGCTTTCTTTTTGTTGTTTGTAGAAGTTTTCAAATGTATTAACTAGATTTTCAAAATCTGCTCGTTTAATCTTTAAGGCATTTGCAATATCTTCTGCAATCATAAACTCTGTTTGTGAAAAGTCTTTATCTATAAATGCTAAATTTAATAGATATTCTATAATCTTAACTCTCTTTTGGTAGTGATTTTTTGTTATTTTATATAGTTTTTCGCAAATTTCAATAGTATTATCAAAGCTTTGTTGCTCTTTAGTATATATATCTTGTAACTTTACTTTTATCTCATCTTGATTTTCAAAATGTCTTGAGATATCATTAAAAGTATGCTTTAGCATCTCTTTTTCTAGTTCACAAACTTCACCATCAGCTTTTGCAACTTTTGCCATCAATGCAACTAAAAGACCTGCTTCGTGATTCATTAAATCACCAGTAAATTTCTCTTTGACATTTAGCTTAATATTTTCAAACTTCTCTGTCTTGTAATTTTTTGCAATAAAATATAGTACTATTCCTACAAATAGTAAAAAAATTAATTTCATAAATTTTCCTTATCATTTCTAATCAATAATAGAGAGATTTTATCAAAAATAAGGTAAAATCTTCACCTTTAAATAGATAATGGAGTATCAAAATGTTTGGAATGGGTTTTATGGAAATATTTTTAATTGCCGTAGTTGCAATTATCGCTCTAGGTCCCGATAAGCTACCAACAGCAATGGTAGAAATAGCTAAGTTTATCAAAAAATTTAAATCAGGTATTGAAGATGCTAAATCTACACTTGACAACGAATTAAATATTAATGAAATGAAAGAAGAAGCTGCTAAATATAAAGCTCAAATTGAAGACGCTAAAAATACTCTAAATGTAAAAGAAAATATGAATTTAGATTTAGACAATATCTTAAGTGATGATAATGAACCTTCTAAAGTAAAAGAAGATTCTAAAAAAGAGGCTAAAGAAGATGAAGTTAAAGAACAAGTTTCATTAAAAGAGCCAAAGAAAAAAAAGAAAAAAGAAAATAGTGATAAATTTAAAGTAAATTTTGACGAAGAAATTAAGGAAGAAAAATAATGCTTGATGATTTAAAACCCCATATAGCTGACCTTAGAAAAAGGTTAATGGTATCTGCACTATCCCTTGGAATTGCATTTTTTGCTTGTTTCTTTTTTTATGAACCAATCCTTGGATGGATGATGGTTCCAGTTGAAGCTGTACTTCCACCAAACTCTCAAATGGTAGCAGTAGAGATTCAAGAAACATTCTTCACAGCACTTAAAGTAGCATTTTTTGCAGGTTTTATTGTTTCATTACCTGTAATTTTCTGGCAAATGTGGCTATTTTTAGCTCCTGGTCTTTATGAGCATGAGAAAAAACTAGTTATTCCTTTTGTATTTTTTGCAACATTAATGTTCTTAATAGGTTCATCATTTGCATATTATGTGGTTGTACCTTTTGGTTTTGAATTCCTTATTAACTTTGGTTCTGCTGTTGTTACAGTATTACCAAGTATTGGTAAATATGTTGGATTCTTTACAAAACTATTATTTGGTTTTGGAGTTGCATTTGAATTACCTGTAATTACATTCTTCCTAGCAAAAATTGGACTTGTTGATGACAAAGCATTAAAAGACTTCTTTAAATATGCAGTTGTAATAATTTTTATCTTTGCATCACTTTTAACTCCTCCAGATGTTATTACACAATTCTTAATGGCTGGACCACTTATTTTCCTTTATATTGTTTCAATATATATTGCAAAAATATTTAATCCACACCAACCAATAGATGAAGATGATGAAGAGTAATTTAGACCCACTTAAAACTTCTAGCTATGATTATGATTTACCAAAAGAACTCATAGCTACGAAGCCAGTTTACCCAGCAGACAGTGCAAAACTTTTAGTTTATAATAGAGAAACTGACACGATAACTCATACAACTTTTAAGTCTTTAATGGATGTACTTCCTGATAACTTATCTGTATTTTTAAATGATACTAAAGTTATAAAAGCAAGAATCTTTGGAGAAAAAGAGTCAGGTGGAAAAATTGAACTACTATTTAATAAACCTCTTTTTATGGATAGATATTTAGTAATGATTAGAGGTAAGGTTAAAGTAGGAACAAAACTATTTTTCCCTATGAACTTACAAGCAGAAGTTTTAGAAGTAAATGATGATGGAAGTAGAGTTGTAAACTTTATAAAAGATGATAAAAAAGTTGACTTTTTAACACTAGTTGAAATTTTAAATGAAATAGGTCATTTACCTCTTCCTCCTTATATGAATAGAGAAGATGAAGAAAAAGATAATAAAGATTATCAAACTTTATTTGCTAAAAACTATGGTGCTGTTGCTGCTCCAACAGCTTCTTTACACTTTACAGAAGAATTATTAGAGAAAATCAACAATAAATATGATGTAAACTATCTAACACTTCATGTTGGAGCTGGAACATTTAAACCAGTTGATAGTGAAGATATTTTATCTCACCCTATGCATAGTGAATACTTTGAAATAGGAATTGATGCTAAAAAATCTTTAGATGAAGCACAAAAGGTTTTAGCTGTAGGAACAACTGTTACAAGAACAGTTGAGTATTATGCAAGAACAAATAAAATACAAGGAGAATGTGATTTATTTTTAAATCCGGCTAATAAGCCTATAAAAGTTGATCATTTACTTACTAATTTCCACCTTCCTAAGTCAACATTAATTATGCTTATTGCATCATTCGTTGGTTTAGAAAAAACACTAGAAATATATGAAGAAGCCATCAAAGAGAAATATAGATTTTACTCTTATGGTGATGGTATGCTTATCATCTAAACACCTAAGCTTTACTCGTAAAGCACTTTAGAATTTTGCTTCTTTTAAGAGAAATTCATTTTCTCTGCTAAAAAGAAGATATAAAACAAAAGGTCCCTAAAAAAATAGGGACTAATTTTTTAAGGACTTAACTCATGCCACACTACGTACTATTTGATACAGAAACAACAGGAAACCAAGAAGAAGATAGAGTAATCCAATTTGGAGCAATGATTGTTGACCAAAAAGGTAAAATTGAAGCATATGATGAGTTTTGTTATTCAGATGTTGAAATTAAAATTGAAGCAATGGAAGTTCATAATATCACTCCTAATTTAATTGAAGGAAAACCAAAAGCTACAGAAACTACTTTTTATAAAAGATTGGAAGAGTTAAATAGTAATGAAAACTTTTTAATTGCCCACAATATTGCTTTTGATATGGGAATGATAGAAAAAGAAGGATTTATTAATAGCTACCAAATTATTGATACTTTAAGATGTGCTAAACATCTATTCCCAGATATGCCTTATCATAGATTACAATATTTAAGATATGCCCTTGAACTATATAAAGTAGAAGAAGCAGAAGCTGCTAAACACAATATCACAATCAAAGCTCACGATGCAATTGGAGATGTTTTAGTTATGAAACTATTCCTAACTAAACTAGTAGGAAAATGTAGAGAAATCTATCCAGACTACAACCCAATGGAAAAACTAGTAGATTTAACGAAAACTCCTGTGTTTATAAAATCTTTTAAATTTGGAAAATACAAAAATAAAGAGATTGCAAAAGTAGCTCAAGAAGACCCAGGATACTTAAACTGGATGAAATCTAATATGGATTTAGACGAAGATTTAAAATATACTTTAGAAAAAG
>AZIE01024952.1_pt1 | contig 11884 bp, 22 predicted proteins | sample 359081 | NCBI WGS metagenome assembly AZIE01 (sample SAMN02429713, study PRJNA222661) | marine sediment metagenome | biome: Sediment sample; isolation source: sample MGS-MCh from oil contaminated site at the lagoon of Mar Chica... | place: Morocco: Mar Chica | collected 2012-07-20 | depth 32 m m | reverse complement strand
CCCTTAAAGATTCTCTTCAATGCTGCCAGTCCCCCAGCCATAAATACCTCCTACAGTGAATAAACGATGACGGTGTGTTCGTCGAAGACCCTTTCGATTATGGCAGAAACATCCTCCCACTTCTCGCCCCCGAGGCCACACCCCAACTTAGGTAAACCTATCTTACCTGAATACTCGATGCTCTGCAACACCAACTTCATCGAAATCAGTGCAGATTCCAGAGCCTCAATGCGGGTGTAGACCACGCCAACCTGTCGGCCATAGTTGTACTGTCCGTAGAGGTTGAAGATGAGGCCATAGTTGTTGATGCAACTGGTGAGGCCACCCAGCTTACCATGATCGCCCTTCACAGTGGCACAGTCGGCTTCATACGCCTCAGGGAAGGCCTCGCGGATGGCTTTAGCCACTCCGCTAGCCATTGTGTTGAAGCAGTTGGCTTGGTGAGCAATCACGTGAACGTCACCGGCCTTGAAAGCTTCGATCAGGTCGCCTTGTCGATATTCAATTGGCATTTTGCTTCCTCCGTGTTTCAGAGCCAGGAATTAGCACCTTCTTCCCGACGCCTTTAGAAAGATGCTCGCAGATATGACAGATCATTCCCAATCCCATGACAACGGCAAACATCCAGCCAGCGAGAAGAGCTGCAATCAACCCTATAACCACCTCATTTAGTGTTGAGTCCTTCTCGTCGGGTAAGAATATCAGTGTAAGAACGAGCAACATATAGACAACGAGTGCAGGAACCACCCACACCAAGTAGCCGATGAAGAATTCCATAATGCCTCCCTAATTGATTTGGACCACAGACATCTTACCACCAAAGCAGGCTCCAGTGTCAAGGTAGACTACGTTGCCAAGCTCATAGATATCGTTCAAGGGCGTATGACCTACATACACCTTCTCTACACCATTCACTGGTTTGCGGGAGCCTGCCGTGATGCGTTTACGCGACCACATGAGCATCGCCTCGAACATCTGCTCGTTCCCCGCATACGAAGACTTAAACAACTCCCAGTCATCCCAAGGCACCTCGGCATGCACCACGCCCACTAGGCCATCTTGGGTTTCAATTTCGATAGCCAACGGCAGGTCCGCACAGATAGCTGCATAGCACTGAGCCTCGACCCAAGGGATACCATACAGCCATGCCCCGCCGTTGATGAAGTGGTTCCCGCAGATAGGCCCGTTGTGCGTGTTGTCTTCTGCCACAGCATCGATCACCATCTGTTCATGGTTGCCACGTACAGCATGGAACCAAGGCTGCTGGAGCCAATCGTAGAAGTCCAAGCTCTCTGGACCACGGTCGACCATATCTCCCACAGAGAATAGCCGATCAGCAGTCGGATCAAAGAGCAGATTGTCCAGTGCCTCTTGCAGCTTGGTAAAACAGCCGTGGATATCACCCACAACGAAGTCTCGGCCTACAGTGTTCATTTCAAAATGCTTGATCATATTCCCTCCAAAAGAAAGCGCCCCGAAGGGCGCTATGGTATCACACTTTGTTCAGGTGTGTAATGTGGATTTGTTGATCCGGCAATTCTTCTTCCCAGCCTGCTTTGGTTACCTCAAGCACAGCCTTCGGGTCTGCAAACCAAGCCTTGTGCGTGACTACCTTGTAGCTGTAGCCACAGAATGCTCCGTCTTCCTTGCGGTAGCGAGTACAAGCAATGTAGTAGTGTCGTTTGATCACTCTTCTTCCTCCGCTTCCTTCTCTGCCCAATATTCTTCCAAGGAAAAGCTGTAGCCATCCCAGTTGTCCACCCCACCATTTTCCAAGCACTGGAGCTTGAACGAGCGGTCGGTAAGCTCTTCATAAAGCTCGTCGCTAATTATTACCATGTTTCCTCCTTACAGACCGCCCAAGCGGTTACGAATTTCAGCCAAGGTGGTTTCTTTCACCATCCGCCCGTTCTCAAATACCAGCTCCAGCAGGCTGTCTGCTTCACCAGCCCAATCTTGCTGATCAAACAGCGTAAGCTCGCCACCAACCTCACGTACAGCCAGGAGGCCTTTAGCAGACTTCTTCGCAGCACCAGTCTTCGGGTCTTTGAAGATTTCGATGAAGTCTTCATTGATTTCCGTAGCAGTTGCCTTCACTGCGCTACCAAAGGTGTCTCGGGTAGAGTAGTTGTAGGTGTAGCTGCCCACGCCGAACACAACGTTGCCAGACGCAAAGCCTTTGGCTTCCAAGCCTTCCAGAATCCGCTGCATGCGATCAATGGTGATGCTGTCACCGTAGATCAGACCAATGTGGCTATCGAGCATCTTGTAGCCGTTCTCAGTGACAGTGCCACCGAAAGTATCCCAAAGAAGCTCAATGCTGCCTTTGATTACAGCCTCAGGGATCGGGTCATAGCCTCCCTTAAACGCTGCACCATCCCAAGCGGCACTTGGATAAGCCACACCATCGCGTGTGCGATTGTATGCTGTCTCTGGCAAACCGCAGATCACCTCGACAGGATCACCACTATCAGGCCGGACCACCAGCTTACCATCACGTGCCATGATGTCATCACGTAGGACAGGCAGGATGTTCGTCAGAACGCCGTAGTAATCATAGGTATCAGCCACATAACTAGCGATGCCGGTCGGTACGATCTTAGTAATGTATTCACGCAGGAACACAATTTCAGCCCACTCCCGAGCACTATCATTCTCCGGTACTGTGAGCTGCTGCTCAATGTACAGGATGTACAGGATGTTGGTGGAAGATACGCTGTGCTCAGTAGCAGGCACGCTCGCAGCAACCAGTTCCTTCTCAGCGTCAGCTCCGTAGTAGTCTTCAAGGTAGTCCACTGCGGAAACAGTATCGCTACCAGCGAAGCTCAGCAAATGCGCTGCTCCGCAGCGTGCAGCATCCTCTGGACCGCTCATACCACGTGCGGAGAAGTCGTGACCCTGCCACATTACAGCTTCATCAGGAGTGCCGGTCATTTCAGCGTAGTGGTCCAGCACACGGCGGTACTCGAATGCTACTGTGGCATTGACCATCGGCTTCCAGATGCTGGACGACAACACAGTCTCCAGATAGTTCACCATCCACGCAAAATCAGCGTGAGTGTTGTAGATGGTCAGCACAGGTACACCCATGCGGACGCGAACACCTTCCGGCAGAGCCTTGATGGCAATCGGCAGATAGCCAAGGTCATGCAGAGCTTCTACACCATCGACCGGGATAACGTCGACACCCATGAAGGTATCCATACGACGCTTATAGCGGCTGACAGCTTTGGCCTTTGGCAGAGCAAAGAACTGCTCATTGAAGCACTCGATCAGGAACTCCTTGATGAAACCTTGGATACCGAATACAACCATCTTGTGGTCGTACAGCTTGCTGCCCTTGAACAACTTGTCGTTCCGAGGCGTGAAGTTCGAATAGATCAGTCCGGTCCCAGGCTGGTACATAGCTCTGTGACCCAGTTTGTACGCATCTGTTGCGTGTAGCGGGAAAATGTTCATCAGAATACCTCCACCCAAGTTACGTTGTAAGGGGTATCAAGGATTTCTCCGTGATATGAGTTTGTAGTGTACACGTTGTCGTAGCACTGTGCAACCACTTCGAAGCCTTTCGAGAAGATGCCGTGTGTAACAGCCAGATCAAGGCGCTTCACAACTCCACCGCCGAATACACCGGCCAGCTCAATGAATGTCCGACCGCCATCACAAATATCGTCAATGACAACCAAGGTTGCATCTTGCAGTTGCTCAAGGTCAGCATCGCACTTGAAGCCCAAGATTTGACCAGTAGCCATATCACGATGCTTCGAGCAAGTAATCACGCCAGCAGCATTCACCGCTGTAGCGAAGTGGTATGCCTTCTTGGTAGCCCCGGCATCAGGTGCAACGATGTAAACACCATCCCAGCTGTGACGAAGCTTACGAAAGATTGCCACTTGGTCGACTACCTTTACGTTGTTGATCAGAGCCGGAGTAACGTCGCTGTGCGGGTCGAGAATGGTGACCTGACGGAAGTTACAGCTGTTGATCAACTGAGCCATGACTGCAATGCTCAGGCTGTCTCCAGACACCATACGACGATCCTGGCGTGCATACGGCACGTAGGGGATGCGAGCATACAGCGTGGAGAACGGATGCTGGCGGCGTAGAGCATCGACAGTGAGCAACAGAGCCATCACGTCATCGCTGTTCTTCAAGTAAGCTGTGACAGTGATATCAACTTCGTCGTGCTTAGTACGACCGATCAGGTCAGAGGTAGGGATGCGAACACCAACCTCACCGCCAGGAAACTTGAATTGTTCGACGTTGCATTTCAGAACGCCCATGCTGTATGTGATCATGGTTATTTCCCCCGAATGTCTTCGTAACGCTCGATTGGCTCTTCATCGAAGTTGTCGCCAACAGCACAATGCTCTTCTACGTTGGCAACCCATAACGCATGCTCTAAGGCACTACGCTGTTCTGCTGTCAGCAGTGTCGGTGTATCGATGATCAGTGCTACTGCTTGATCCAGCTGTTTGCTATTCATACTTCCTCCTTCACGATGGCTACTACTTCGGCCTCAGTCTCAATCCAGACCTTCGCACCGCAGCTCAATGGCTTGTCAGGGCTATATACTACTTTGCTTGGCCCTTTGATGTCAACCTCATGAGCGTAAATATTTGATTTGTAAGTCTTTACTGTCAAACACGGATCATTGGTGCCTTCCTTGGCATTCCGACGAATCACATGTTGGTTAACATGGATTATCGTTTTCATTAGTCCCAACTGCTCGAAGAGCTGTCTGAGTCGCTTGATCCACTATCCCAGCTCGAACTGGAGCTAGAACTGCTATCCCCGCCCCAGCTTGTGCTTCGGCTGTGGGAGTCATCATAAGTGGTAGTCGACGGTGTGTCAACATAAGATCGTCTTGGCTCCTCACGAACAGGCTCGTCATCGCCTAGCACGGCATCAGCCACCAAGTAGGTCATCAGCAAATCCGACCCATCGTCCTGTTGAGGTTTTGCTGATCCAGTCACAGGACGAGCAGACAGCGTTGATGGAGCAGTACGGGTAGCCCGAGCCTGCTCAACTTTAGCCCGCTTCTCGGCACGCAGACAGGCAACGATGATAGAGACACTGACGGCTATCACAAGACCCAAGATCAGTATAATTTCCATGTATCCTCCTTACAGTTTGATTGAGAAACGATTACGCATCTTTGCCATTGTTTCCTCTGGCACGTCATGCACAGATTCATTACCGTGGCGATTCTCTGTGATAAGCACTATTGCTTGGTATCCATAATGCTTCGCTAGTTCAACGTAGGGTGCCAACTCTCGCTCGCGTGTGAACGTATTAGATACTACGATGTTTCCAATTCCTTCATCCATAGCAGAATGGGTTTCATTGTAGCACCAGTCATGGGCATCTGCCAGCTTGGTGTGATCAAAGTGGTATCCACCATTCCCTGTGAAGTAGTGGTCAGCTTCAAACCATACCCCGCCCGTACTGTTTACGAGCTTTCTGGCGAATGTGGACTTCCCGCTGCCAGGAAGCCCTCGTATTAGAAACAGATTACCGTTCAAAATATTCCTCCAAGAATTGTCGACGCTCTTGTTCAGTGAGCTTAGGCCAGTATTGATCCCCGTGTGCCAAGATGAATTCAAACACACCATAGAACTCTTCGTCAAGCCGCTCACGGAAAGCCTCAGGGTTCTCGAACATCCCATTCACCTGCTTCGAGCCAAGACGCATGAGAGCCTTCTTCGAGAGGTAGTGAGGCGATTTCAGCTTCATCACTGTCCGCTCATTTTCATCCCACAGACGAACCATGTAGCCTTCGTGCTTGCACAGAGCTGCTTGCTCCAGAACAAACCCGAATGTACCAACAGACCACTTAGGACGCTTCCATTCAAAATGTGCAGCTACTCGATCTAATTCCCACTCGCACAGCATACGCCCATCAACTAAATCACGTGCACCGATCAAGTATGCTCCTGGCTCAGTTGGAATGATGTGTGGGTCAGTCTCGTCCACAATCTCGAACATATGTGTCATACCACGAATGCCTTCCATACCCCTAAAATCACTAAAATCAATGTGCTTGGAAATCAGAGGCACGAAGTCAGAATCCAAGGAGCCAGTGGTCGAGCAGATCACGCCATACTTTTCAGTGGGCGTAACGCAGCCAAGGAAGCCATTCACTTTCTCAACGTACACGACTGGAGTATCCAGAGGCAAGTCAGTTCCACGCTCATTGTGGTTGAACACCTTAGTGAACGGCCATACGATGACGTTGCCTTCCTCGTCTAGCACAGTGCCACGTGCATCCAGCAATCGGTCGTCCTCGCCCCACAGGCCGTCGTAGAAGACGCGCTTAGCATACTTCACAACACCCAATCCGTTCGGATAACGCTTGATCTGAACTAGCTTGCGCTCTATCAGGTCATCAAAATTCATCTTCATTCCCGGCCTCCTTCTTCATGATGATCCACAGAGGCGATTTCTCGCGTATCCATGAATGCCTTGATTTCTTCCCACGACCATACTTGGTGCTCAGGGTGGTTGTCAATCCCAACATCGAGGATTTTTCCGTCGCCTTGGTAGCTGCCGTGGCAGTGTCCGTGCAGCATCCACGAACCTCGGTGCATACCATTCCAGCTGGAAATTGGGTAGTGGCACAGAACGATCTTCTGTCCATAGACACTGGTTTCGTGGTAGTCCTTCAACCATACTACCTCTTTCCATACCGATGTCTGATTCCAGAGGCTTTCAGAGTCGTGGTTACCACGGATGAAATACTTCTGGCCGTTCAGGCGTTGCAGGATAGCTGCCACCTTATTCGCTTGCTTGCGCCCAGCGAAGGTGAAGTCACCCAAATGGTACACAATGTCGTGCTTACCTACCTTGGAATTCCAGCGGTTGATCAATTGCTCGGTTTGTTCCTCGAACGTCCAAGGACGGTCGCAGTATTCGATCACATTCTTGTGGAAGAAGTGCAGATCGCTTGTGAAAAATGGCTTGCTCATAATGTCCTCCTATCAATTTGAGCCTAGTCTAAACAAAAATCCCGCCGAGCACAAGGCCCAGCGGGATAATTTTACATGTCGTCTTTGTCGCGCAGGCCTAACCAGACCCCAAAACGGGGCTTATCTATCACCCCGATAGGGAAATACTTAAATTTTCCATACTGATTCAGGAATTCCTCTTGGTGGTCCCAAATATATTGTCGTTCTTCATCCGTAAATCCAGTACCAACTTTGAAGTCACCCCACTTCTCGGACCACATGTTGAGGGCACCAAGAGTATTCATAGGGACGAGGTTCTCTTGGTGCTGAGAACGGGCAGTACGGCCTAGTTCATTGGTGAACTCTTCGTTCGCATTGTGCATTTGCTCTTCGAAACCAGTGATGATGGCCTCTTCATCTATAAAACGCTTCACTTTGAGCAGAATCCCTTCCTTGACAGTGGAGCGACCCTGCTTATAACGTCCATTCCGCTTACGAACCATCAATCCCTCAGCACCTTTCGCCAATTCCTCAGCCTCCAAGAGCAGCAAGTCTTGATTGTTTGTGATCAACCAGTGGTGCAGACGAATCACACCCCACTCGTAGTTCTCTCGGATGGAGTTGTAGCGACCCTCAAAACCCATATCGAGGTCGAAGCGGTCGAAGACGTAGAGGTAAATCTGCTCTGGATCGAAGCCTTCTGGTATGTCTTCCTTCATCACGAAGCGTGTAGTCTTGTTGAACACGTCTGGTGCATAGCTGTCACCGTAGATCAGCTCACCGTCGTAGCCATTCAGCTCTGGAAGACCGAACTTAGCCTGTACGGCTTTCGACCGAATAGGCTTCATGCTCCGAGAGTAGACCACACTGTCGTGAATAGTCACACGGATACCGTCTTTCTTGCTGCTCACTAGCACGCCGTCAGTGTAATCCAGCAGAGCGGTGTCTTCGATTGTCTCAGCCAATAGCGGCTTGAATTTGTTAGCCATTAGTCCTCCTTACGTTTCGATTTAAGTGGGCGACCCTTTCGATGGATCAGCCGCACCACATTGCCAACAGCCTTAGCCTGCAAGGCCACACCTACCATGTTCCTCTTGTTGCACGAACCGTCAGTGCCCCAAGTTGCCTTCCGAAACTGGCGGAAGTCGTGCTCAATGAACGGATCACTAGCCAAGGACGTAATCGAATTCCCCTCAGCGAGCCATTCATTAGTCATCCTGGCTAGGTCCATCAATCCTCCTTCACAAGATCGTAGTAGTTGTACACAGGGATGCCCTGCTCACGTAGGTATTCCAAGCCTTCCGTCAACCGAAAAGCATGTTTGTAAACCACAGCTGCCACGCCAGCCTCCACCCAATCGATAGCACACATCTTACAGCAGCTCACCGTAACAAACAGAGTGGCACCTACGCTGCTCACAGAAGCCCTTGCAAGGCCCAACAGGAGGTTCTTCTCCGCATGCCGTACCTCAGGCCTAGTGTTGTTGCTTTCGTCCTCTAGCGGGCCGTCTATGGCCTCAGGGAGCGCATTGTACCCACACCCAATGATGCGATTGTCTTTGACGGCCACTGCACCCACTTTCAGACGCTCTCCTACGGAACAACGAGCGAAAGCCTCAGCACATTCCATGTAAGCTCGAATATGCTTAGCCTTCATTCGATAAACCGTGGAATGGGCAGTTACCGTTGATCACTCGCTGCCGTGTATGCCCAATACGATCCATATTGTCGAGAAACGGGCAAGTACATCCCTCAATTTCAAGCTGGTAGCGGTGGAACTTTGAATCTAGTGGGAAGCCCCAAAGGGATTGAAGCACATACTCAAAGCCTGTGATGATGGCTGGAATATCTTTTGGATCTTCGGAGTGCATCGTTGGCCGTGCTAGAACAGCAAACATTTCGCCATACACTCGATCCAAGGCGATCCGGTGGTGTTCGTGTAGCTCCCTCTCATTCGCAAGAGCTTCACTAAAATAAATACCTTCGTACATAACAATCCTCCTATCGTTTTTGGCCACGGCGTGTGGCGGTCCCACGGCAAGTGAGGTCACCTTTGCCTTTCTGTATCTTACTGGAGTTCACTGTGTAACGTCCAGCCCCATAGTTCTCGTCTACCCAGGCCTGTGCCTTGCTACGCTCTCGCGTGTGGATGAACACGTAGTCGCCCATTGCGTTTTTGATGAAGAACGTGGCTGGCGGATTGAAGTCGTACGTTGAAAACTCTGCATACGACACCATTGTGACTTTTACTTCTGACATCACTGCCCTCCTGAATTAAGGCCAAAGAAAAGGAGAGACGCCATTATGTGGCATCCCTCCTTCGGAGTCAAGCTTCTTCTTGTTCTTGATCAGCTTCTTCTTGTAGCTTGGCACGGTACTCAGAAAGGCTTTGCAGGCGTTCAGCCAGCTCGTCACCTTCGAAGTAGAATTCCTTGCCATCTAGCACACTCTCAATCTCTGCTTCGCTCAAGAAGCCAGCGTAAGTGAGGTAGACGAAGCGTTCAATCATCTTCTGCTGGTGCAGGGCATGGGTGACGACATCACGTGTCTTACCGCCAACGCCGAAGCTTCCAGTGTGGATCATCAGGCTGCTCATTTCATCAATCTCCCAGCCGTCAGCATTCAGAGCAATAGCCCCGGCAGCAGATGCACAGGTAGGTCCGATGTAGGCGATGATTGGGGCAGCACATTTCCGCATCGCCCTGGTGATCAGCACACAAGTATCCAAGCTTCCACCACCAGACACAATGTCCATCTGGACGATATCATCTTCCGTGGCCTGTTTCAGCACTTGGAACTCTTCATAGAACTCGTCGGGGCTGGAGATTGGACGTGCAAGGCGAATGTTGTATTCACACACTTGCCGGGCAACTACACTGATACGGGGCACTACTGCGAAACCATTATCCTCGAAATCCTCACTCATTCTTTAGCCTCCCAACGTTCGAATCCAATGATCCAGTTCTTGCACGCCTCACCACGGACGATATCGCCCTTGTTGTTGAAGTCCACAAGACCAAGGTCAATGAATGGGTATTCGTTTGCGATATCAATCAGCGCCTTGAGGCCTGAGCGCTCTTTCAGCTCACTCTGCGAGATATCTCCTGCAAGAACCATTTTGCAGTTCTTACCTTGTCGTGTAACAATCTTCTTTGCCTCGTCGTATGTGAGGTCTTCCGCCTCGTCTACGATGAAGAAGCAGTTCTCAGCTGAATAGCCTTTGACAACCTCCATTGGCACGAACTCGATATCACCACGCTTAATGGCGATTTCAACTACCTCTGCTCCAAGACGGTCACGGAGGATGTTCATCACTGGCATGAGCCAGTTTTCCATCTTGGCGATAAGGTCACCACCAAAGTAGCCGAGCGACTTGCTGTTCGAAATGTTTGGCCGTGTGAACACGATCTTGTCGATCTGGCCTAGTCGATACTGGTCGCATGCGATGACTGTGGGGATGTAGGTCTTTGACGTACCAGCGTAACCTGTAGCAATGACAGTGGCCTTGGTGTCGATCAGCTCAATGTAATCCTTTTGCTTTGGATTCATTGCAACCAAGGGGTTCTGGTTGATCTTCTCTTCGCGTGCGGCAAGATGCTTCTCGTTAGCTGTCCCTGCTCGCCCTTCTGGACTGCGACGTGCTTTACGATCCGCAACAACGCCTGCCTGTGTACGCTTTGGCATAGTACCTCCTTATCAAGAAGAGGGGCCGAAGCCCCTCAGAATGTTATGCTTTGGCTTCACCCTCGGCACGACGCTGGAGCATGTTCTCAACAGCAGAAACCAACACGCCTTGGATTTCCTCGCCAACCTCAAGAGCGGCTGCGTGAACGGCCTTGAATTCATCCGACCGTGTTGCACGATCAACACGCTTGAGAGTTGTGAAGTCGATCCGCGACAGGTAAGCATTCCCAACCAGGGTGGTCAGAGAATCGATATCAGCCTGTTTGACTTCTACCTCTACTTCTTCTGGATCATCAATCACAAACGTACACACACCAGTCAGAATCTCTCTGGTGATGCGGTCAAAGAACTCTCGTTGAGCCTTGGTTAGTTTCTTCTGTTCAGTCATTAAATCCTCCTTTACTTAGCCTTGCGGCTGCGACGTGATTTCTTAGGTGCTTCCTCAGCAATTTCTTCTTTCACTTGTGCTGCACTTGGAGCTTCACCCGAGTCGAACTCTTCGGTGTTCTCTGGTGCATCATTTTGCGTTACCGGGTCCTTGGTGCCTTTCTGAGCCTCAGCCTCTTGAGGGCTTACTGCGTCTGGCTTTTCAGGTGCGTTGTTGTCCGATGTATCTAGTGCAGCGTCTTTTGTAGCTTTCATTTCAGCAATCTCCGATAGATTATCAGTTAGTGCTTGCACTTCAGCTTCCTTGTCAGCTTCTCCGTCTACACGTACAAGCTTCGCAGTTTTCATCCCGTCGAACTTCACGCTCGATGGGTCTACCTCAAAGCCCTGTAGAACTAGGTTTTGGAACGCCAGTAGATAGCGCATTCCATCCCACTCCGCGACGAACTGCGATGTAACGTCGTCTGCTACAGGAACTACTGAACCAGCGTCCTCTCGGAACACTCGAACTTCCTTCAAAATGCTATTGAGTAAGGGGTAGCCAGCATTGGTGTTGCTGACACGGAAACCATCTTGGATGGCCTGTTGAAGATCAATCATGAATACAGCCGGGTTGTCGCTGTACACGTTACGGGATTCTGCCATGCTTCCTCCGTTGGTTGGTGGAACTGCTTAGTGAGTATTCACTCTAGCATCAGACATGCCAAAAGTCAATAGGCTGAGAAATAAATCACAAACCTATTGACAGGTGGTCGGTTTCCATGCTACGCTAGGAACATGTTCTGCCGAGCAAAGCGAGGTAGAGCTTTACCAGCTTCTCGCACGTATACTTAACTCAAGTACAGAGTATATATATATAATATACTA
>AZIE01001783.1_pt1 | contig 11887 bp, 12 predicted proteins | sample 359081 | NCBI WGS metagenome assembly AZIE01 (sample SAMN02429713, study PRJNA222661) | marine sediment metagenome | biome: Sediment sample; isolation source: sample MGS-MCh from oil contaminated site at the lagoon of Mar Chica... | place: Morocco: Mar Chica | collected 2012-07-20 | depth 32 m m | reverse complement strand
CTGCTTGTTCTAGTCTTGCTTCTGTTATGTAGCTCATTTCAAGTCCTTCTTTAATATTTATTTTTCGTCTTCATCTTCTTCTGCATGTAAATCAATTTCATGTTTGATTGGTTTCATAGCAGGGAATAATAATACATCTCTAATTGAGTGTTCATTTGTTAACATCATTACAAGTCTGTCAATACCAATACCTTGACCAGCACAAGGTGCCATACCATAAGATAATGCATTTACAAAGTCTTCATCCATTTCGTGTGCTTCGTCATCACCAGCATCTTTAGCTGCAATTTGACCTTCAAATCTTTGAAGTTGATCTAATGGGTCATTAAGCTCAGAGAATGCATTTGCAATCTCTTTTCCAGCAATAAATAACTCAAATCTATCAGTTAAATGAGGTTTCTCATCATTTCTTCTAGCTAGTGGTGAAATTTCAACTGGATATTCAGTAATAAATGTTGGGTTGATAAGTTTCTCTTCAACATACTCATCAAATAGCTCACCTTGTAATTGACCTAGATTCATAGCTTCATTTACTTCAAGGTTTTTCTCTTTCATAAATGCAATTATTTTATCTTTGTCTTCAGTAATATCAGCAGGAACTCCACCTATAGTAGTAAGTGATTCAATTAATGGAACTTCAGAGAACTTAGTAAAGTCAATTTCAACATCTCCATATGGAAGAGTCATAGGTAAATCTAAGTGCTCAAATAAATACTCAAAATACTCTTTTGTAATATCTATTAAGTCTTTATAAGTTTTATAAGCCCAATAGAATTCAATAGAAGTAAACTCAGGGTTATGAGTTGCATCCATACCTTCATTTCTAAAGTTTCTATTGATTTCAAATACTGCTTCAAATCCACCAACAATTAATCTTTTTAAATATAACTCAGGTGCAATTCTTAAGAATCTATCAACACCTAAAGCGTTATGGTGAGTAACAAAAGGTTTTGCATTTGCTCCACCTGGAATTGGGTGCATCATTGGAGTTTCAACCTCTAAGAAACCTTTATCTTCAAAGAATCTTCTAGTAAGAGAGATAACTTTTGATCTAATATGGAAAGTTTTTCTAACTTGAGAGTTCATTATTAAGTCTAAATATCTTTGTCTATATCTTAACTCTTTATCTTGGATACCATGGTATTTTTCTGGTAGTGGAGAAATAGATTTTGTTAAAATTGTTAAATCATGTACGTGTAGTGATAACTCCCCTTTACCAGTAATAAATGGGTATCCTGATACTTCAATGATATCCCCAACTTCAATGTTCTTTTTGAAAATATTGTTATAGAAACCTTCTGGTAGATTATCTCTTGCTACATAAATTTGTAGAATACCACTTTCGTCTTCAATTTTTAAGAAAGATGCTTTACCCATAAGTCTGAAGAACTTAATTCTTCCTGCAACTGTATAGTGTCTATTTTCATCTCTTTTATCTTCTTTTTGGAAAATATCTGTATTTACATTTAAATATTTACTAATAGTTGTATTTCTTGCACTATCATTTGCATATGGGTTTACCCCTAACTCTCTTAAAACATTAGCTTTTTCTATTCTTTGTTGTATATATTTATTTTCAAACAATATTAATTTCCTTTTTCCGTATTAGTTGTATTTTCTTCATTTGAAATTGAATTAACAATATTTTCTGTAGCTTCTTTAGTTGCTTTTTCAATCTCTTTGTTTACTGCTTCTTTTGTAGATTCAATTGTTTCATTAGTTGTTGTTTTTAACTCTTCAAAAGTCTTTTTTGCTTCTTCAGAGATATTTACTTTTTCACCATCTTCCTTTGAAGGAAGTTTTTCTTCAATTTTTTTAGTAAAGTCAGCTGGGTCTAGTTTAATAATAAAATCACCAGTTTTTACAAGAAGAGGGAACGTTATTGAAGTAGAAACTTTTTCATCTAAAAGGTTTCTAAATGACTCAATTTGATAAACAGCATAAGTAATTACTGAGAATATAAAGAATATTTTTGCACTACCAAATAAGAATCCTAAAATTCTATCAAAGATTCCAAGTCCACTTGCAGAGAAGATATTACTGATTATAATTCCAGCAACATAAAGAATAATCCAAAAACCAATAAGACCTACGATAAAACCAATAAGTTTAATAGTTGAACCGTTTTCTAAGGCTAAGATAGGTGCAATAATACCACCAATATTTTCAGAAAGTCTAGATGCAACAAAAATACCACCTATTATTCCAACTAAACCAAAAACCTCTTTTATAAAGCCCTTCATAAGGCCTTTAAGACCTAATAAAACAGTAATACTTAAGATTATTATATCAAATGCAGTAAACTCTTGCATAAATATCCTTATATTTATAATATGGCGCAATTATATCTTAGTTTTTCTAAAATAAAAGTTTAAGAGATATTAATCTTTTTTTGCTAGAATTCTTTCTATTATGAACAATGTAAAAAGATATCCAACAAAAAAGATTTTCGTAGGTGATGTTGCTATTGGAGGAGACGCTCCAATATCAGTTCAATCTATGACATATAGTAAGACTTCCGATGTGGAAGCAACCGTAGAACAAATTAGAGCATTACACTTTGCAGGAGCAGACATCGTAAGAGTTGCAGTTCCTGACTTAAAAGCAGCAAATGCATTAAAAGCTATTAAAGAACAAACTTCTTTACCACTAGTTGCAGATATACATTTTAACTATAAATTAGCATTAATAGCAGCAGAAGTGGTAGACTGTATCAGAATTAATCCTGGAAATATAGGAGATAAAAAAAGGGTTACAGAGGTTGTAAAGGCTTGTCAACAAAGAAATCTTCCAATTAGAATTGGAGTAAACTGTGGTTCTTTAGAGTCACAGTTTGAAGACAAATATGGCCAAACAGCACGTGGTATGGTAGAGAGTGCGGACTATAATATTAAGTATTTAGAGGATTTAGGTTTTGATGATATTAAAGTATCATTAAAAGCTAGTGATGTTCAAAGAACAGTTGAAGCATATAGAATGCTAAGACCTATGAATAATTATCCTTTCCATTTAGGTGTAACAGAAGCTGGAACACAGTTTCACTCAACTATAAAATCTTCAATTGCACTTGGAAGTTTACTTCTTGATGGTATTGGTGATACTTTAAGAGTTTCTATGACAGGTGAGCTTGAAAAAGAGATTGAAGTAGGGCGAGCAATACTTAAAGATGCAGGACTTGTACAAGAGGGCTTAAATATTATTTCATGTCCGACTTGTGGAAGAATTGAAGCTGATTTAGTAAGTGCTGTTGCAGAAGTTGAAGAGAAAACTAAGCATATTAAAACACCTTTAAATGTATCTGTTATGGGATGTGTTGTAAATGCTTTAGGTGAAGCAAAAGCTGCTGATGTTGCGATTGCATATGGAAAAGGAGTTGGGCTAATCATCAAAAAAGGTGAGACAATAGCAAAACTTCCAACAGACCAATTATTAGATAGATTTTTAAAAGAAGTAGAATTTGAAGCAAAGAAAGAGGGTAATAATTAGTGGATAGTGTATATAGTATAAATATTGAAAGAGCAGTTTTAAGTTCAGTTCTTTTTAATCCAGAGGAGTTAGAAGACATTTTAGGTGTATTAAAACCTAAAGATTTCTATTTACCTGCACATCAAAAAATCTATGAAGTAATGTCAAAACTTCATGATGAGTCAATGCCAATTGATGAGGAATTTATTAAAAAAAGAGTTGATTCTAAAGATGTTGATGATTCAATATTACTTGAAATACTTTCTGCTAACCCAATTACAAATACTTTAGCTTATGTAAGAGAGATTAAAGATGGTTCTGTAAAAAGAGAACTAGCAACTCTTGCAACAACAATTAAAAAAGTTGCAATAGAAGATGAAGTAAGTGCAAATGATGCTTTAGACACAGTTCAAGGTGAACTTTATAAAATCTCTACAGATAGTGCAACTTCTGAGTTAAAAGAGATGGAAACTATTACTTCTGATACTCTTTCATATATAAAGAAAATGAAAGAGTTAGGAAATACTCACTTAACAGGGCAAACAACTGGATTTTATGATTTAGATAAAAGAACAACTGGATTTAATGAAGGTGACCTTGTAATTTTAGCTGCAAGACCTGCTATGGGTAAAACAGCGCTTGTTTTAAATATGGCTTTAGCTAATGTTGAAGCAGGAAAAGGTGTTATTTTCTTCTCTCTGGAAATGCCAGCAGAACAACTTATGTTAAGGATGTTAGCTGCAAAAACTTCAATCCCTTTACAAAATCTAAGAAAAGGTGATATGGATGATAATCAATGGGCAAACTTAACGGGAGCCTTTGAAGATTTAAACCAGAAAAAACTTTTTGTTGATGATGGTGGAAGTATTAATATTAACCAGTTAAGAGCAAGGGTTAGAAAACTAGCTCAAAATGAAGATAATAAAATTTCAATGGTAATCATCGATTATCTTCAACTTATGCAAGGGACTGGTAATAAGGATAGGCACCAAGAGGTTTCTGATATTTCAAGGGGACTTAAAATGCTTGCTAGGGAGATGAAAATTCCTGTTATTGCACTTTCTCAGCTAAACAGGGGACTTGAAAATAGACCTGATAAAAGACCAATGCTTTCTGACCTTAGGGAGTCTGGTGCTATTGAGCAAGATGCCGATATTATCATGTTTGTTTATAGGGATGATGTATATAGAGAAAGAGATGAAGCAAGAAAAGAGAAAGAAGCTAAAGACAAAGGCGAAGAGTATAAATCTACTTTCGTAAATAAGCCTGAAGAAGAAGCTGAGATTATTATTGGTAAACAAAGAAATGGTCCAATTGGTACTGTTAAACTTGATTTCCAAAAACAGTTTACGAGATTTGTTGATAAAGAAAACTCTAATGATGCTCCTATTGAAGTAGTATTTGAATCTATTTCTGATACAGAAAAAGAAGCAAATATTGAGGTTCCTAATATTTTATAATATTTAAAGTTATTTATATTTAAGAAAGTACTTGCCATAATAATAAATCTTATTATAAGGTTTGATTATGAAAAAGGCTTTCTCCTTACTTGAACTTATTTTTGCAATTGTCGTAATAGGTATTATTGCTTCTTTTGCAGTTCCTAAATATATTGATACAAGAGATAGTGCTCTTGCTTCCACAATAAAAAGAGACTTGATTACTGTAATAACCTCCGTTCAAAGCTACTATTTAATAAATCAAGAAATTGAAAAAATCACTGATAGTGTAAGTGTAAACGAGTCAAATTGGCTAGTTGAAGATAAAAAAATGCTTTTTAATGACAAAAAAGAAGAGTGTCTAAGCTTAGAACTATCAGAGTCTAGTATAATTATTACAATTGAACCATCTAAAGGAAATGTTTGTAAAATATTAGAAGAGATGGGTGTAAAAAGTGAAACATTTGATTTAATATAAGGTTGCTGATGACAAAAGCTGTTTTTTTGGATAGAGATGGAGTAGTTAATGTTGAGAAAAACTACTTATATAAAATAGAAGATTTTGAGTTTATTGATGGAATATTTGACTCTTTAAAGAAAGTACAAAACTTAGGCTATAAACTTTTTATAATAACAAATCAATCAGGAATAGGAAGAGGTTATTATACAAAAGAAGATTTTGAAAAACTAACTTCATGGATGTTACAAGAGTTCAGAAATAATGAAATTGTAATATCGCAAGTAGAACTATGTCCCCATGGTCCTGATGATAACTGTCTTTGCCGAAAACCTAAAACAGGTATGATTGATAAGATACTAGAAAACTACAATATTGATTTAGAAAACTCATGGTTAGTTGGTGATAAATCTTCTGATATTAAATGTGCTAAAAATGCAGGAATACTAAATACAATACAGGTTAAATCAGGTCATAAATTTAATGAAAATGAGTCACTTGCTAAGTATATTTGTGAAAGTATTAAGGATATAGATAAAATTATACAGACATAATATTTTTTTAGATAGAATAATTACACTTTGTAAAAAATAATGTTAGGATTTAATATGGTATTAACTCAAGAAGAGAAAAAAATAATAAATGATTCAATTAGAGATATCAAAGATTTCCCAAAAGAGGGGATCATTTTTAAAGATATTACAACACTATTAAATAATAAAGAAGCATATCAAACTTTAATGAACCATTTAGAGCAAAGGTACAAATCCTATGATTTAGATTATGTTGCAGGAATTGACTCAAGAGGGTTTATTTTTGGTGCAGCATTAGCAGATAGATTAAAAGTTGGTTTTGTTCCAGTTAGAAAAAAAGGAAAACTTCCTAGTACAACAGTTTGTGAAAAATATGAATTAGAGTATGGTTTTGACGAAGTTGAAATTCATCTTGATGCTTTTCCAAAGAAAAATGCAAGAGTATTAATGATTGATGATTTAATTGCAACAGGTGGAACAGCAAATGCAGCGGCCAAACTTATCAAACATGTTAATGCCGATTTAGTTGAAGTATGTTTTTTATTAAACTTAACATTTTTAGAGGGTGCAAAAAAAGTAGAAGAGCATGCGCCAGTATATTCAATATTAGAAATTTAAAGAAGTGATATGAAAGAAAATAACATTTATATACCAAAGAAAAGTAAATTTGATCCAGATGAAAATGGACATTTTGGAGAGTTTGGAGGAAGATATGTTCCTGAAACTTTAATGCCTATTTTAAAAGAGTTAGAAGAAGAGTATAACAAATATAGATTTGACAAAGGTTTTTGGACTGAAGTTAATGACTTACTTAAAGATTATGTAGGAAGAGAAAACCCTTTATATTTAGCAAAAAATGTTAGTGAAGAAATAGGTGCAAAAGTATATTTAAAAAGAGAAGATTTAAATCACACTGGTGCACACAAAGTTAATAATGTAATTGCACAAGGACTATTAGCAAAAAAACTAGGAAAAACAAAAGTAATCGCTGAAACAGGAGCTGGACAACATGGTGTTGCAACTGCAACTATTGCAGCTCTTTTAGGTTTAGAATGTACTGTTTTTATGGGTGCAAAAGATGTAGAGAGACAAGAGCTAAATGTATTTAGAATGAAACTTCTTGGTGCAAAAGTTATCGCTGTAGAGTCTGGAAGTAGAACACTTAAAGATGCAATGAACGATGCTATTAGATACTGGGTAACAAATGCAAGAGATACATTCTATATTATTGGAACTGTTGCTGGTCCACACCCTTATCCATTAATGGTTAGAGATTTCCAAGCAATTATTGGTTATGAAGCTAGAAAACAGATTTTAGAAAAAGAAGGAAAACTTCCTGATTATGTATTAGCATGTATCGGTGGTGGATCAAATGCAATTGGAATGTTCTCACACTTCTTAGAAGATGAAGAAGTAACTTGTGTGGGAATTGAAGCAGGTGGTTTAGGACTAGATACAGATAAACATGGTTGTTCCTTAGAAAAAGGGAAACCAGGAATTTTACATGGACAGTGTTCATATCTTTTACAAGATGAAAATGGACAAGTTTTAGAAGCTCACTCTATAAGTGCAGGGCTTGATTATCCAGGAATTGGACCTGAACACTCTTTCCATAAAGATAATAAATCAGTTCAGTACGATTCGGTTACAGATGATGAAGCTATGGATGCTTTTGTATGGTTAAGTAGAAAAGAGGGAATTATTCCTGCTTTTGAATCTGCTCATGCAATTGCATATTTAAAGAAAGCAAAAGATAAGTTACAAGGTAAGACTGTGATTATTAGTCTTTCTGGTCGAGGTGATAAGGATATGGTTCAAGCTAAAGAAATTTTACACTTTGACTAAATAAGGCTAGGGATGAAAGAGTTTTTAAGAAATAATGCAGGAAAAATACTTTTTATAGTAGTAGCTTTATTTGTAGTTTTTTTAGGATATAGCCTTTATCAAGCACCTGTTGAAGGTATTGAAAATAGGTTTGTTTATCTTTTAAAAACATATGGATATATAATTTTATTTGCTTGGAGTATTTTAGAAGGTGAAGCTGGTCTTATTATGGCTGGTCTTTTATCTCATACTGGTGATATGAATATGTATATGGCAATTTTTATTGCAGGACTTGGTGGCTTTGTTGGTGACCAAATCTATTTTTATACTGGAAGATTTAATAAGTCTTATGTTCATAGAAAGTTTAAAGGTCAAAGAAGAAAGTTTGCATTAGCTCATATTTTATTACAAAAATATGGTTGGCCAATTATTTTTGTTCAAAGATATATGTATGGTATGAGAACAATTATTCCAATCTCAATTGGACTAACAAGATATAGTGCAAAGACTTTTGCTTTTATCAATCTTATTAGTGCTTGGTGTTGGGCAGCTATTACTATCGTTCCAACTTGGTACTTTGGTGAAGAGATTTTAATTGTTTTAAAATGGTTAAAAGAACACTGGTATTATGCTTTACCATTCGCATTATTAATTGGTGGAAGTATAGTTTACTATTTCCATGTAATGACAAAGAAAAAGGAGAAATAAATGGTATTAAATTTAATTGAAAAAAATATAAAAAAAGTAAATACTGATTTAGAAATTATAATTGTAGATTCTATTAAAAATTTAAAAGAAAAAGAGATTTTAGAAAATTTAGGTTTTGAAGCAAAAGATGAAGTATCAGTTTTACTTCCTGAATCAAGAAAGATTTTTGTTGGTTGTGAAGCTAATGATTATGACTCTTTAGCAATTGCAATTGCAACTGCTGTTAAAAAATTTAACTCAACAAAATTTACAAGTGCAAAAGTTAAAGTTGAAAAAGAGAGCTTAAAAGCTTTAGTTGAAGGTGCTTCTCTTGGTGCTTATAAATTTGATAAATATAAATCTGAAAAGAAAAAAGAGAAAGAAAAAGAGCTAAACTTTTGTATTGAAAAAGTTACAAAAACTATTAAAAATAGTTTTGAAGAGTCTTTAGAAATTGCAAAAGCTGTAAATAAAACAAGAGATATGGTAAATACTACACCAGATGATTTCTATCCAGATGTTATGGCAAAAGAAGCAAAAGATATCGCTAAAGAAACAAAATTAGAGTGTGTAATTCATGGTGAAAAATATTTAGAAAAAAATGCAATGTTTGCAATGCTAAGTGTTGGTAGAGCATCAAGACATGAATCTAAACTTATTCATTTATCATATAAACCATCAAATGCTAAGAAGAAAATAGTATTAGTTGGAAAAGGTTTAACGTATGATTCAGGTGGATTATCTTTAAAACCAGCAGACTTTATGACAACTATGAAGTCAGATAAAAGTGGTGGTTGTGCAGTTCTTGGAATAATGAGTGTTATTTCAAAACTACAGCTTCCTTTTGAAGTTCATGGTATTGTTGGTGCTGTTGAAAATATGATTGGTGGAGATGCTTATAAGCCAGATGATGTATTAAAAGCTAAAAATGGAACTACTATTGAAGTTAAAAATACAGATGCTGAAGGAAGATTAGTATTAGCTGATTGTTTATGTTATGCTCAAGATGAGATTAAAAATATTGATTATCTTTTTGATTATGCAACATTAACTGGTGCTTGTGTAGTTGGAGTGGGTGAATATACTTCTGGTATCATGGGAAATAATAATAAGTTAGCTCAAGAAGTTGTAGATAATGCAGAAAAAGCAGGTGAATATGCTACTGTTTTACACTTCAATAGATTTTTAAAGAAAACAATCAAATCTGAGGTTGCAGATATAAATAATATTGCAAACACTAGATATGGAGGTTCGATTACAGCGGGAATTTTCTTAGAAAAATTTATTTCAAAAGAAAATAAAGATAAATGGGTACACCATGATATCGCTGGACCTGCCTATGTCGAGAAGGCTTGGGGATATAATCCATTTGGTGGAAGTGGTGCAGGAGTTAGAATGACTCTTGAGTTTTTAAAGAATATTAAATAATGTTATAGTATATTTTCATTAGGAGAAAAAATGATAAATATTGAGAAAAAACCTAAAGTTTTAGTTATTGGTGACTTAATGATTGATTCATACCTTATGGGGTCTTGTGACAGAATAGCAACAGACGCTCCTATCCCTGTTGTTGATGTAACAAAAGAAGAATCAGTTTTAGGTGGTGCAGGTAATGTTATAAGAAACCTTGCTTCATTAGGTGCAAAAGTTAGTGTAATGTCTGTTGTTGGTGATGATGACAATGCAAAACTTTTAAAGCATCTTTTAGATGAAATTCAAACAAAATCTTTTTTGATTGAACAAAAGGGAAGAAAAACATCTAAAAAAACTAGAATTGTCGCTGGTAACTCTCAAGTATTTAGATTTGACCATGAAAGTAAAAACAATATCTCTTTTGATAATGTAAAAAGTCTTTACTCTAAATTAGTAGAAAAAATAAAAGCATACGATGCAATTTTGTTAGCAGATTATGGAAAAGGTGTTTTAACTAAAGATTTTACTCAAAAAATTATTGCTTATGCAAATAAGAACAATGTTAAAACAATCGTTGACCCATATGGAAGTGATTATACAAAATACAAAGGTGCTACTTTAATTATTCCAAATAAAGAAGAAGCCCAAGCTGTAACAAATATAGAAATCTCTAATGATGATAAGTTATTAGATGCTTTAAAAGCTATTCAAAAAGAGTTTGAGACAGAACATGCAATTATAACTTTAGCAGAAGAGGGAATTGCAGTATTAAGAGAGAACAAACTATCAGTAATGCCAACTGTTCCATTAGAAGTATTTGATGTAACAGGTTCTGGTGATACTGTACTAGCATCAATTGGATTTTCACTAGGGTTAAACAACTCTATTTATGATTCAGTTGAGTTTGCTAACTTAGCTACAGGTGTAGTATTAAGAAAAACTGGAACAGCTACAGTTTCGATTGATGAAATTCAATCAGACCAAGTATATTTAGATAGAAAATTAATAGAAAAAAACTTAGCTTGTAAAGTAAAATAAAACTATATTAGGAATTAACATGGAAAATAGTTATTCAGTATTATATGCAGAGGATGATGAAAGCGTAAGAAAGAATTACGTTTTATATTTAGAGAAGTATTTCAATAAGATTTATGAAGCAAGTGATGGGCTAGAAGCTCTTAACTTATATAAAGATAAGAAGCCAAATATCTTACTTCTTGATATTACTATGCCACAATTAAATGGTTTAGAAGTTATTAGGAAGATTAGAGAAGTTGACCAAACTACGCCAATTATTGTTTTAAGTGCACACTCTCATAAAGAGTATCTTTTTGAAGCTATTAAATTAAATCTTGTGGATTATTTAATTAAGCCAATCAATAGAAATGAGTTTAAAGAAGTTATTGAAAACTCTTTTAAAAGATTAAAAAATGATACAGTAAATGATGAAGATAAAGTTGTAATTAACAATAAATGTTACTGGGATGCTAGGTCTAGAATTCTATTCTTTAAAGATAAGATTGTAGATTTAACTAAAAATGAGAGAATCTTATTTGAGTTATTATTAAATAAGAAAAATCAAATTGTAAAACCAGAAGAGATTTCTTCATATGTATGGAATACTGAAAATAATGTAAATGATGCTAGTATTAGAAACTTAGTTAAAAGATTAAGAAAAAAACTACCTGTAGATATTATTGATAGTATTTATGGTAGTGGTTATATTTTAAACTACTAATTAAACATCCTATATCTATAGAAATAGTCTCTTTTGATATAGGATAACTTTAAACTTTTTATTTATTAAATCAACAAAAGTAACGATAAAAGTAACGCAAGCTTAATATAATAGTTGAATACAAAAAAAGGAGAAGATAAATTCTCCGTATTCAAGGAATATAATATGAAAGCAAATGTAAATTATAGTTCCCGTTTTAGAATCCTAAAAGGTGGGAAGATAAGCTTAGTAGTGTCTGCCCTACTTGGTTCAGCAACTTTTAGCTTTGCAGCTCCATCTGGTGGAGTAGTTACCTCAGGAAATGCTTCTATAAATCAAGTTGGTAAAACTA
>AZIE01004016.1_pt1 | contig 11968 bp, 14 predicted proteins | sample 359081 | NCBI WGS metagenome assembly AZIE01 (sample SAMN02429713, study PRJNA222661) | marine sediment metagenome | biome: Sediment sample; isolation source: sample MGS-MCh from oil contaminated site at the lagoon of Mar Chica... | place: Morocco: Mar Chica | collected 2012-07-20 | depth 32 m m | reverse complement strand
GTTCAAAAAGAGCAACTAAAACCAAATGTATCATTGACAAATACTTATTGGAAAGCAATATCTTTTTTTGATAAAGAAGTAAAAGTTTTTAGAAAAGAAGCCCATATCAAGTTTCAAAAAGATGGAAGAGTTATTGGAAACTTAGGATGTAATAACTTTTTTGGGCAGTTTAATCAAAATGATGAAAACATAGAGTTTAGCAAAGTAGCTAGTACAAAAATGATGTGTCCAAATATAAAAACTGAAGATGCTTTTGCAAAGGTTTTATCAGGTGTAAAAACTTTTAAAATCAAAGGTGAGAGTATGAGTTTCTTTGATAAAGAGAATAAAGAAATAGCAAGCTTTAAAGCGGTGTACTTTTAATAGTACACCTTTTTTATCTTAAAGCCAGATATTATCAAGTAGTCTTGTATTTCCAAATCTTGCAACTACAAGTATAATAGAGTTCTTTAATTCAAGCTTTTCAATCTCATTAAAGTTTCTATCAACAACAGCAATATACTCTACATCTAAAGTTCGCATTACTTCTTGCATTTTTTCTTTTAAAGCAGATGCTTTTAATTCACTTTTTCCTACAAGTGAAGCAGCAGAATATAAAGCTTTAGAGATTAAAAGAGCATCTTTTCTTTGAGTTTCATCTAAATAAACATTTCTAGAACTAAGTGCTAAACCATCTTTTTCTCTTATTATTTCACAAGGAACTATTTCAATTGGTAAAAATAGGTTTTTAACCATTTGTTGAATAAGAGTTAATTGTTGAGCATCTTTTTTACCAAAGTAAGCACGTGTTGGTTGAACTAGATTAAATAGTTTAAGTACTACTTGTAAAACCCCATCAAAATGTCCTGGTCTAGTTTTTCCTTCTAAAACATAACTATTATTAGGGGCTTTTATTAGTACTTCTTCTTCTGTATACATAGTAGAAATATCAGGCATAAATAGATAATCAACCTTGCACATTTCACATATTTTCTTATCTGCTTCGTCACGTCTTGGATAAGCATCTAAATCTTCACCTGGAAGAAATTGTGTTGGATTTACAAAGATAGAAACTACAACTACTTCATTTTCATTTCTCGCTTGTTTTATTAAAGAGATATGTCCGTCATGTAGTGCTCCCATTGTTGGAACAAAACCTGTAGTTTTAGTTTTATTAGAAGAAGTTACTTCTTGAAGTTCTTCTATTGTTTTTAAAATTTTCAAGACTTTCCTTATCAAGTTTCTTTTTGGCAAGTGTATAAAAAAATTGCTAAAGACCTAAGAAATCCTAACTATTTTGCATCATAATTTGGATTTAGTTTTAGTAAGATTAAATCAGCAATCATATTTCCAAGAAGTGTAAGTAAGGCTCCAATAATAAGTATTCCCATAATAACTGGGTAATCATGACTTAAAGCACTTTGGAAAAATAGTAATCCCATTCCATTTATAGAAAAAATTGATTCTAAGATAACACTTCCTCCAATTATTCCTGGAAGAGATAATCCAAGTAAAGTAATAACTGGTGGATAAAGATTAGGTAAAATATAGTATCTAAGAATTTGATTTTTTGTAAGACCTCTTGCTTTTGCAAAGAAGATATAATCAGATTTTAAAATCTCAATTACAAGTGATCTTACATATAAAGTTAAACTTCCAATTCCTGCAAAAGTGATTATAGATATTGGTAAAATTAAATGCCATGCATAATCTAAATAGTAAGTTAAACTTCCATCATCAGCAACTGAGTGAAGTCCTGCTATAGGAAGTATTTCTAAGTGAATAGAAAAAACCATTATTGCAATTAGTGCCAAATAAAAAGAAGGCATAGAAAAACTTACTAATGAAAGTTGACTAGCAAACCTGTCAAATAAAGAGTTTTTATTTAAGGCTGCTTTGATACCTAAGTAAAGTGAAATTATAAAGATTAAAAACATTGAAATAATATTTAGTGTTAAAGTTACTGGAAGTCTTTGTAAAATCTCATTTTTTACAAGCTCTCCACTTGCAAAAGATATTCCAAAATCAAGTTGTATAATTGCAAGAACCCAAGAAAAATATTGTACATAAAGAGGTTTGTCTAAACCATAGATAGCTTTTAGTTGTTCAATAGACTCTTTTGTAATATTTGGATTTAGTTCTCCACTTGCAAAAAAAGAGTTTGGAGCTAGGTTTATAGCTACAAATGATATTAAACTTATGATAAAAAGCATAATGATAAGATATAATAATTTACGTAAAAATATTTTCATAAAGAATTATACAAAGAGATAGGTTAAAAATGATAGGTATTGATATAGCTTCAATTGATAGAATAAAAAATATGTATGAGAAGTTCGGAAGAAGAGCTTATGAAAGATTTCTTAATGATGAAGAGATTGAACTAATTAAAAGGTTTGAAACAGCAGCTGGTTTTTGGGCAGCAAAAGAAGCTGCAAGTAAAGCAATAGGAACTGGTATTGGAAAAGAGTGCTCTTTTCATGATTTAAAAATAAAAAAAGATAAAAATGGTGCACCAAAATTAAAGTATTCTAAAGCCTTAAGAAAGAAATATAAGATTAAAAAAACATCCCTTTCAATAACACATGATAAGGGTGTTGCAATAGCAGTGGTTCATAACTTAGCTAAATAAAGGGATTAGTTCTTACTAAGGTATCTTTCTAATATAATTTTAGCAGCAAGGGAGTCAACTCTACCGTCTCTTTTATATTTGATGTCACCTTTCATCAAATCTTCTGCTTCTATTGAACTCATATTCTCTTCTTGAAAGATAACTTCTTTGTCAAAATCAAGTAGATTTACAAAGTGCTTAATTCTTTTTTGCATATCTTCACTTGCACTTGGATATCCCACAACTAAAGTATCAATTTCCCACTCATTTAAAGTTTTTAAAACATCATTTGAAGCTTGATTTCTATTCTTTCTTAATATTGCGGGAAGAGGTGTAACAATGTCCCCTTGTAGGCAAATTGCAAGTCCTATTCTTTTAAGTCCAATATCAATACAACAAAGCTTCAATCAGTTTCCTTTAGTAAAATTTGGATAATATTATAGCCTTAAAAGAATAAAACTAGGAAAATGTATATGAAATTAGCTGTATTTGATTTCGATTCAACTTTAATGGATGGAGAAACAATTGACTTTTTAGCTAAGCCTTTAGGTTTAGAGGAAAAAGTTGCAAGTATTACTGAAAAAGCAATGGCAGGAGAGCTTGACTTTTTTGAATCTTTAGTAGAAAGAGTATCTTTACTAAAAGGTTTAGAGTATGCAAAAGCTGTAAAGATTTGTAAAGATTTACCTCTTATGCCAGGTGCTTTTGAATTAATTACTGAACTAAAAAAACAAGACTATAAAGTAGTTTGTTTCTCTGGAGGTTTTAGAATTGGAACAGGTCCAGCTAAAGAAAAACTAGGAATAGATGCAGACTTTTCAAACATACTACACGAAAAAGATGGAGTTCTAACTGGTCTTGTTGGTGGAGATATGATGTTTGGTTTTTCTAAAGGTGATATGATTCAAAGAGTTCAAACTATGCTTGGAGTTTCACAAGAAGATACTTTAGTAGCAGGGGATGGAGCAAATGATGTTTCTATGTTCCCTTATGCAGCAAAAAAAGTTGCATTTTGTGCAAAAGATATATTAAAAAAAGAAGCTAATATTATTGTTGATGAAAAAGATTTAACAAAAATATTAGACCATATATAACAAATAAGAAAGCGTTTTCTAACGCTCTTTAGTTTTTACTTCTTTTAGTAGGGATTTATTTCCTACACTAAAAAGAAGAAATAAATTTAACGGTTCCTTAAAAAAAGGGAATCTTTTAGGAGAAAAAATGAGTTTAAAAGAAGATATTAATTACTCTTTATGGTGTGATTTTATAGAAAGAGATTTTTTAGAGAATAGATTTCAAGATATTATTAAAGATGAAGTAATTCATGGAGCTACTTCAAACCCAGCAATTTTTGAATCTTCTATTACAAATTCAGCAGCATATGACCAACAACTTCAAATGCTAAAAGCAAATGAAGCAAAAACTATTTATGAAGAGTTAGCAGTTTCTGATATTAGAAGAGCAGCTGAGCTTTTACATGATTTACATTTAGAAGACAATAATGATGGATTTATTTCAATTGAAGTTGACCCAACACTTTGCGATGATGCAAAGGGAACAGTTGAAGAGGGAATGAGATTAAACTCTTTAATTGGAGCAGATAATGTTATGATTAAAGTTCCTGCAACTGAGGCTGGATATGAGGCAATGAAAGAACTTACAAGTGCAGGAATTCACGTAAATGCAACTTTAATTTTCTCACCAGAACAAGCTATTAAATGTGCACAAGCTTTAGATGAAGGTATTAAATCTTCAAACAAAGATATCAAAGCTGTTATCTCTGTATTTGTTTCAAGACTTGATAGAATGTGTGACAACAAAATGGTTTCAAAAGGTTTAGAGACTGCTAAACTTGGAATTATCAATGCAACTAAGTGTTACCACGAAGTTGAAAAGTTTGAAAACAAAAACATTAGAACACTTTTTGCAAGTACAGGAGTAAAAGGTGATGAGTTAAGAGCAAGTTATTATATTGATACTTTAATTTATCCACACTCTGTAAATACAGCACCATTAGCTACTATTGAAGATTGGTTAGAAAATGGCCAAAAAACTCCTACAAAAGTTATTAGTGAAGAAGAGTGTAATAAGTATTTTAAATTATTAGAATCAAAAGACATTGATGTAAAAGAAGTTTATACTAAGCTTTTAAATGATGGTTTAGAAGCATTTAAAGACTCTTTTGCAGACCTATTAAACAAACTAGCAAGAAAAGCAGATTAAAGTAGTTTTACTACTTTAATCACTCCTATTTTCCAGTCAACTTAAAGTTCTTTTTGGATAAAATTTTTCCAATTTCATATTAATAAAGGTTATATAATGAAAGCTTGGAGTCCAAATAGCTGGAGAGATTTCCCTATTAAGCAACAACCAACATATAAAGATTTAGAAAAATTAAAAAAAGTAGAGAATGAATTAGCTTCTTATCCTCCTTTAATTTTTGCGGAGGAAGCAAGAAACTTAAAATCTCAATTAGCTGAGGTAGTAAATGGTAAGTCATTTTTACTACAAGGTGGAGACTGTGCTGAGTCATTTAATGCATTTAATGCAAATAATATAAAAGATTTATTTAAAGTAATGATGCAAATGGCAGTTGTTTTAACTTTTTCAGGTGGATGCCCAGTTGTAAAAGTAGGAAGAATTGCAGGTCAGTTTGCAAAACCAAGAAGTGCAGACTTTGAAGAAGTAAATGGAATAGCTTTACCTTCATATAGAGGTGATATTGTAAATAATATGGGCTTTAATGAAAAAGATAGAGCACCAAAAGCTAAGAAATTATTAAAAGCATACAATCAAAGTGCATCAACTCTTAACTTATTAAGAGCGTTTGCAAGAGGTGGTATGGCTGATTTAAATAAAGTTCATTCTTGGAACCTTGATTTCGTAAAAGATAATAGACTAGGTGAAATGTATGAAAACTTAGCAAATAAGATTTCTGAAACACTAGATTTTATGCAATCATGTGGAATCACTGCTGAAAATACAGCACAGTTAAAAGAGACTGTTTTATATACTTCTCATGAAGCATTATTATTAAACTATGAAGAAGCATTAACAAGAAAAGATTCATTAACTGGTGATTGGTATGACTGTTCTGCTCATATGCTATGGATAGGTGATAGAACAAGAGAACTTGATGGAGCGCACTTAGAGTACTTTAGAGGTATTAAAAACCCTATTGGATGTAAAGTTGGTCCTTCTATGCAAGAAGATGAATTAATCAAACTAATTGATGCTTTAAACCCAGAAAATGAAGCAGGAAGATTAAATCTTATTGTTAGAATGGGTAATGAAAAGATTGCTGATAAATTCCCGAATTTACTAAAAAGAGTAAAAGAAGAAGGAAGAAATGTATTATGGTCATCAGACCCAATGCATGGGAATACTATCAAAACTGATAATGGATACAAAACAAGAGATTTTGAATCTATTTTAGGTGAAGTAAAACAGTTCTTCCAAATCCATAAAGCAGAAGGTACTTATGCAGGTGGTATTCACTTAGAAATGACAGGACAAAATGTAACTGAATGTACAGGAAGTTCAAGTTCTGCTATTACAGCTGAAGGTCTTTCTAGCAGATATCACACTCAATGTGACCCAAGATTAAATGCTGACCAAGCATTAGAATTATCATTTATGATTGCTGAAACTTTAAAAGAAGCAAGAAAGTAAATAAAACTATAAAGAGACTAGAAAGTCTCTTTATATGTCTCTTCATTGAAACCTACTAAAACATTATTATCATATTCTACAATAGGTCTTTTTAAAAGCATTGGCTCTTTAATAAGCCATTCAAGTTTTCCAGAGTCATCTAAGTTTAACTCTTTTAATTTTAGTGTTCTATATTTAGTTCCTCTTGAATTAAAAACTAAATCAATTCCTGCGTTTTGAACCCAGAACTCTATAGAAGTTGAAGTAGGAGTGTCTTTTTTCAAATCGAAAAACTCTACTTCTATGTTGTTGTCCTTAAAAAACCTTAAGGCTGATCTAACAGAGTTTCAGGTTTTTATTCCATAAACCTTAACTGCCATTTTTTTTCCTATTCTATAATTTTTGGTACTATAAAGTATCCATCTTCGCTTTTTGGAGCGTTTTCTAAGATTTGATTTGATAGTTCTAAATCTTGCTTAGCAGTGTCTTCTCTCAATGGAGTTCCACCTTCAACTGTATTGAATGTAGCTTCAATATTTGATACATCAATCTCATTTAGATTTTCTACGAAGTTGATAATATCTGCAAGTTCTGATTTTAGATTCTCTTTTCTTGAATCTTCAATCTCTAAGCTTGATAACTTTGATAGTTTATCAATTAATTTATCATCTACAGTCATAATTTTCCTTAACTAGTAAAGTATTTGGATTATAGCTAAAAAGAGTTTTAGAATTATTAAATATGAAGGAGATATTAGGTTCTATATCTTTATTAGACTTTTTAAAAATAAAAAGTATATTTAAAGTGAAAACAACATTTACTAAGTATGTTGATGATAAACTTGAAAAAGATATGAAAGATATTGAAAAAGAAAAAGGAATTAATAGTGAAGAAAATAAAGAAGGAGAAACAGTTCAAGAAAGCGGCAATTGATAAAACTTTAGTTGTATTGATTGTTTTAGTATTGTTTTTTTCTTATTTAGTAATCAAAAACTTTATGATGTAAAAGAGGAATTATTTTCCTCTTTTTGCATAGAACTCTTTTTTAAATTCTACCCAGTTATCAGCTAAAATAGCCTCTCTAGCTTGAGTCATTAGATTTAGATAGTATCTAATATTGTGCATTGAAGCAAGTCTGAAATATGTAATTTCATTTGCACGGAATAGGTGATTTAAGTATGCTTTTGTAAAGTTTTGACAAGTATAACAATCACACTCTTCATCAATAGGGCTTGGGTCTTCTTTGTACATTGCTTTTTTGATATTTACTCTACCAGTACTTGCAAATAGTGTTCCATTTCTTGCATTTCTTGTTGGCATAACACAGTCAAACATATCAACACCACGTTCAATATTTTCAATTAAATCCTCAGGTGTTCCAACTCCCATAAGGTATCTTGGTTTATCCAGTGGCATAAAATCTGTTGTCCATTCAACTGTATCATACATATCTTGATTTGGTTCTCCAACAGACAAGCCACCAATAGCAAAACCATCAAAATCAGTCATAGCACAAAGTTGTTCTGCACTCATTTTTCTAAACTCTTTATCCGTACCACCTTGGATAATTGCAAAGATGTTTTGATTTACTCCAATACCTTTTGCTTGTTGTTCTTTATGGTAAGTGATTGCTTCACCTGCCCATTTAGTAGTTCTTTCAATTGATTTTTGAATTCTTTCTTTTGTATTTGGTAAAGCTACTAAATCATCTAAAATCATCATAATATCACTACCTAAATCATACTGTGTATCAAGTACACTTTGAGGAGTGAAGTAGTGTTTACTTCCATCAATATGTGATTTGAAAGTAATTCCATTTTCATCAGGTTTTGAGTTATCACTTAAAGAGAAAGCTTGGAAGCCTCCTGAATCTGTTAAAAAAGAGTTTGGAAACTTTGAAAAGCCGTGAAGTCCACCAAACTTTTTAACAAGTTTACTTCCTGGTCTTAAATATAAATGGTATGTGTTTCCTAATATAATTTTAGCACCCATTGATAATAAATCATTTGCATCAAGTGCTTTTACTGTTGCTTGAGTCCCCACAGGCATAAAAACAGGAGTTTTAATCTCACTGTGTGCAGTTTTAATCGTACACGCTCTTGCTTTATGGTGTGAAGTTGCATCAATTTTAAATTCCATAAAAAATATTCCTTTTGTTATTAAAAACATGATTATATCTAAACAAAAGTAAATGATTAGAGATAAAAAGATATAATCTTACTATGAAAAAGATATTAGTTATTCTTGATGGTATTGTTGCAAAAAAATTGATGCGTAGGATTGTTGAGTCTAATACAACAGAAAACAACTATGACGTAGTTTATATGAACGATGCAATTGTTCCAGAACAAAAACCTTCAAATTTTACATTTTATAAGTTTGACCCTACATCTGAATCTAAGTTAGCAATGGTACTTGACAAGGATATTCATATCCAAGCATTAGTAGCTCTTAACTCAAAAGATGAGATGTTAAATGTTATTAAAAATATTAAGGCACGAAAAAATACTTTACATATTTCTATTTTAGATTATTGGGGAATTGAGATTGAAGACCCATACTTAAATATCTACAAAGGAATTGAAGTATTAGCTAATGGTATGGTTGAAAGACTTCCAAATATCCCTGTAATGGCTCAAAATATTGGGTTAAAACAAGGTGAAATTATGGAGATTAAAATTCCATTTGGTAGTTCTTATGCTTATAGATACATTGGTTCAATTGAACAAAATGAGTGGAAAATATTTGGATTATATAGAAATGAAAAACTAATCAATATAAAACCATCACTTATTTTAAAACCAAATGACATAATTCTTGTAATTGGAAAACCAACGGTATTAATGCAAGTATATAATGCAATAGGGAAATCACAAGGACAATTTCCTATGCCTTTTGGGCATCATTTGTATTTTTATTTGGATATGTATATTCAAACAAAACAAAGAATATTAGATGTAATCAAAGAAGTTAAGTACTTAAACAATATGTTCAAAAGTACAAAGATGATTATTAGAATAACTAGACCTACCAATGTGGGAATATTAGACTTAATCAAAGAGAGCTTCAAAGATGATGATACCGTTTTAATTAGAATGGATTATCACTATGAACCTATGAAAAAGCAACTTAAAAATGATATGAAAAAGTATGATATTGGAATGGTTATTCTAACTCATGAAATGTTCAAAATCAAAGAGTATGCAAAAGAGATAAAAGCTCTTACTGTTCCTATTTACAAGTTAGGGGAAGAGTTAACAGGAAGTATTAAAAAGACAACTGTACTTGTAAATGATGTAAACTCTTATGAGCAAATATCACCTGTAATTTTTGATGTTGCAAGTCAACTAAAAACAAAAACAAAGATTTTTGATATGGACCCAATTGGTGAAGAAGTTGATAAAACTACTTTATTAAACCACTTTGAGAATTTAGCGAAGATATTTAATCAAAAAGTTGAGGTTATTTCAAATGATAATAATCCAATTAGAGAGCTTAAAAAGCAGACAAATACTTTACAAATTTTACCATTAAAAAATGAGATGTTTAAACAACGATTCTCTTGGAAATTTTTATATACAAACCCAGATTTAATCTCTTTTGATATGAAAAAATATAGTCAATTATTAATACCAGTTATTGAGGAATAAGGAAAAAAATGAAATTTGAAAAATACCCTTTTGAAAAGTTAAATGAGCTTTTAAAAGATATTACACCAAATGATAACTATGAGCTATCGGCTTTAACAATTGGTGAACCAAAGTTTGAAACACCAAAGTTTATTCAAGATGAGTTAAAAAACACAACTTCTTTCTTACAAAAATATCCAGCGAGTGCAGGATTACCAGAATTAAAAGAAGCAATGCTTACTTTTGTAAAAAATAGATTCAATGTTGAATTACAAATGAGTGAGATAATACCAACTTTTGGAACAAGAGAAGTGTTATTTAACTTCCCTCAATTTGCTCTTTTTGATAAAAAAGACCCAGTAATTGCATTTACAAATCCTTTTTACCAAATTTATGAAGGTGCAGCAATTGCTAGTAGGGCTGAGATTATTCATATTGATTTAACTAAAGAGAATAACTTTAAAGCAACACTTAGTGATGAAGAACTTAAAAGATGTGACTTAGTAATTTTAAACTATCCAAATAATCCAACATCAGCTGAAATGACAAAAGAAGAGCTTGGAAAGTGGGTTAAAAAGGCATTAGAGTTTGATTTTATTTTAGTAAATGATGAGTGTTATTCTGAAATATATTTTGATGAAAATGATAAGCCAGTATCACTACTTGAAGCAAGTGTTGAGGTTGGAAATAGTTCTTTTAAAAATGTACTTGTTATGAATTCTATTTCAAAAAGAAGTTCTGCTCCAGGTCTTAGAAGTGGTTTTATTGCTGGAGACAAAGAGATTTTAGAAGAGTATATGAAGTATAGAACTTATGTTGGATGTGCAAGTCCTGTTCCATTACAAAAAACAGCAGCTTTAGCTTGGAGTGAAACTTCTCATGTAGATGGGTTTAGAAAAATCTATAAAAGAAATTTTGAACTTGCACAAGAGATTTTAGGGATAAAACCTCCTCAAGCAACTTTTTATATTTGGTTAGAAGTTGAAGATGAGTTAGAGTTTACAAAAAATCTTTTCAAAGAGAAGCATATCAAAGTATTACCAGGAAGTTTCCTTGGAAGAAATGGTATTGGAAAAGGTTATGTAAGAATTGCCTTAGTTGAGAATGAAGAGAAGACAAAAGAAGTATTAAAAAGATTAAAGGATTTTATTGATGGATAAACAAGAGTTACAAGAAGCTAGAACTAATCCAGAGTTCTTAGATTATTTAGAAACAACAAGAATCAATGCAATTGCAGCAAAAGATATTGCAGCGCTTTATGAAGTATTAGATTCTATGTTAATTTTAGATTTAGATGAAGAAAAAATAAACTCTGTTTACCAAACAATTTTAGAAACATCATTTGAAAAAGTAGAAGTGATTGTAAACAATAATCAAAAACTATCTTTAGATGATGAAAAACTTTATTATGTAAGAGCACTTTATGAACATGGTATTGAAAAGTGGAGTTATGATAACTTTGATGGGGCAAAGGATTTACTGTTTGTACTATCAAATATTGTTGAAGATGAAACTTTAGCTGATGCTTTACAAGTACATATTATAGCTTTAGCAAATAACATTACACTTGATGACTTCTATGAAAAAGAAGTAAATCTAAATGCTTGTAATAGTGAAGAAAAGTATGGATACTTTATCACTAGTTTTAACAATGATGTAAAAGCTTTATTAGAAGACAATAGTGAACTTCTAAAAAAAGAGTTTGAAAATCTAAAACATTTACTGGACGCTTAATGAAGGTACATTTTATTGGTATTGGTGGAATAGGGCTTTCAGCTCTTGCAAGATTTTTAAAAAATGATGGACATGAAGTTTGTGGTTCAGATATAAAAAGTTCTCCTATTACAAAGGACTTAGAAAATGAAGGCATTAAAGTTTTTTGTCCTCAAGATGCAAAAAATATTAGTGATGATTTAGATATTGTTATCTATTCTGCTGCTGTTACAGATGAAAATCCTGAGTTAATAGAAGCAAGATTAAAACAAATAAGAACTATTTCTAGAAAAGAAGCTTTACCTATTATCTTAGGTGACAAGAAAAATTATTGTGTTGCAGGAGCTCACGGTAAATCAACAACAACAGCTATCTTAGCTTCTAT
>AZIE01000531.1_pt1 | contig 12038 bp, 15 predicted proteins | sample 359081 | NCBI WGS metagenome assembly AZIE01 (sample SAMN02429713, study PRJNA222661) | marine sediment metagenome | biome: Sediment sample; isolation source: sample MGS-MCh from oil contaminated site at the lagoon of Mar Chica... | place: Morocco: Mar Chica | collected 2012-07-20 | depth 32 m m | reverse complement strand
AAAAACATCTATGAAAGCATAAAATCAATTAGATTACAAAAAGCAGCAAACCTTTTACTTACAAATAGATACTCTACAATTTCTGATATTGCAAACTCTTGTGGATATAGTTCTCAATCTTCATTTATTAAAGCTTTTAAAAATAGATTTGACTTTTCCCCTAAAGAGTGGAGAAATAATGGATACAAAGAGTATTCAAATAAAATTTTAGAAGAATCAGAGTTTGCCTTAAAATCAACTGCTGATTTCTCAAACTTAGAACCCAAGATAGTTAAAATGCCTTATTTAGAGAGTTATTATATAAGAAATAAAGGCTACAACGTAAATATTAAACAGACTTGGCAAAAACTTCAAACTTGGATTTTAAGCTCCGATATAAAAGAGTATAAACAAATTGCCCTACTTCATGATAATCCAACAATTACTCACTTAAATGAGTGCCAATATATTGCTTGTGTAAAAACTGATGCCTATAATGAAAAGCTTCCCAAGTTTAAGATTGCTAAAGGTGTATATGCAAAATTTGATTTAGTAGGTAACCATGGTGATATGCTGAAGTTTATTCACTGGGTTTATCATGAGTGGTTATTAAAAAGTGGATATGAAACAACAACTAAACCATCATACGCTGTATATAAAAAGAATAATTTCTTAAGCGATGATGATAAGTTTGAGCTAAGTTTTTATGTATCTGTTAAATTTTAAGCTGATAGTGAATCAAGTTTACCTTGAATATACTTTTTCACATCATTGTAATTAATTGTTTCTTTGAAATCATCAAATTTACAACCACTAGCATTAACATGGCCTCCGCCATTTGCTAGTTTTTGAGCTATTAAAGAAACATCAACTTTTCCATCTGCACGGAATGAAGTATTTCCTTTTTTACTAATATCAATGAAAAAGTCAAAATCTGGATTTGCTTTTAAAAATGCATTTGCAGGAATAGAAATAGAACCTAAAGTATAAGTCAATAAACCTTTATGCCCTTTGTAAATTACAGTTAACTCATCTTTTAGTCCCTCTAAAGAGTGAACTAAATATTTTGCTGCAAGATTATCTATTGTATCATCAACTCCATCTTGATTTAAAAACTGTTTTTTTAAGCTATGAATACTATCATCTAAAAGAATATTTCCATTCTCTTTGTCTAAGAAACTTGATGCTTCTTTTAATAAATGAAGTCTAAACTCTCTATTTAAATCAGCAAATAAAACATTGTTTATTTCTCTTACTTTACTAATCATTGTAAGTAATACTTTTCCAAATTCAAAGTTTTGAGTCTCATGGTCTAGCCAGATATCAATTGCATTTACACTATCAATTAATGGTTTTAGCCACTTTCTAGTCTCTTCATCAAATGCATCATATGTTTCAAGCATATAATCATAAGTGATTTTTGCAGCACATCTTTTTATGTCTAAATAATACCAGTCATATTTTGCTGCACTTTTTTCACCAGTTGCATGATGATCTAATAATTGTAGTTTGATGTTATATCCATCAGCAGTTAAAGCCTCAATACTTTTGTTTAAGTCCTTAGCTTCTTGAAGTGTTAAATTTAAATCTGTAATTAAAAAAAGAATCTCTTCATCTTTTAAAGCTTCTATCTCTTCTAAAATCTTTTTAAGTGAAAGTTTTACCTCTAAACCATAATTAGCGTTATAGAAAAAACCTTCTTTGAAGTACTCTTTTGTGATTAATTGACAGCTAAATCCATCTAAATCTGTATGAGATAAATGAAAAAGCTTCATGTAGCAATGTCCTTTAATGTAAGACTTCCTAAAAAGTCATTTATTTTGCCTTGTAGATTATTTAATAATGGCCAAACGCTACATGCATTTGCAATATCTTGAGGACATGATGTAACAGAAGGAGAGCATTCAAATACTGATGGTATCTTTTCCTCCGCAACTGTTGTAATCTCTAAAATAGTGATTTCATCATAAGGTTTCTTTAAAACAAAACCTCCATTAACTCCCCTTTGAGAAAGTACAATATTGTTTTTTGCAAGGTTTTGCATTATTTTTGCTAAAAAAGATTTAGGAATATTTAATTCTTTTGATAAAACATCAACATTCTTTGGGCTATCACTTTTTGCAATAGAAATCAAAGAAAGTAAAGCATATTCACTCTTTTTAGTTAGTAACATTTTTTCCCTAATAATATTTTTCTAAATATTCTACAAGAAGATTTATTAATCTTTATTATTAATAAAAACTAATTTTTATCTTTATGTTTAATTCAAAAAAAAAGGTTGCAAGAAATCTTGCAACCTTTTTTACTCTTTTAAAAGCTATAAATTACTTAGCTCTGATTCCTAAGTCTGCAATTAATGAAGTGAATCTTGAATAATCAGTTTTTCTTAAGTATGCTAAAAGTCTTTTTCTTTTACCAACCATTTTTAAAAGACCTAATCTTGATGAGTGATCTTTTTTATTTGTTTTTAAGTGCTCAGTTAATACTTTTACTTGCTCTGTTAATAATGCAATTTGTACTTCTGCTGAACCTGTATCGTTATCTTCTCTTCTGTATTTTGCAATAATTTGTGCTTTTACGTCCTGATCTAAAGCCATAATGACCTCCTAATAGGTATATTATCTCACTTTTATAAAGTGGAACCGGATTTTATCTTAAACTATATTAATCTTTCTTTAAGGAAAAAACTAATTTTCTATAAATCTTAGTTAAATTTAAACAAAGTAAACTATAATACGCAAACACAAAGAAAAGGTCATCAAATGCAATCACTGAAACTAAATTTAGATAAAGCCTACTCATACAAACTTTTTATGCTTGTTGCATTCTCACTATTTGCATCAGTAATGTATCAAGGTCATATTCAACAAGGTGGAATCTACTCTATTCTTTTTTTTGCTGCACTTGCATTATGTGCTTTTCAAATCGCTTCTACTGTTTATGTAACATTTATAAAAAGAACTATTGATATAAATATTGATGATACATTTATTTCTTGGCACTTTAGTGACAATAATAAAAAGAATAAAGAAGAGAAAATTAAATTAGAAGATATTAAAGATATTAAAACAGAAATAAACTATCTACTTGGAAACTTCTACTCATCTTTTCAAGTTACTTTTTTACTAAAAGATGACTCAGAAGTAGTTTTAACTGATGGTATAACTTATGACTTTGGATTAAAAAAATCAGAAGAAGTTTGTAAATTTTTATTAGATAATGATTTAGGTGAACAACAAGATATCAAGTTTGCACAACTTATTAAAGAGTTAAATATTGATACAAGTAAAACAAATCAAAAGTTTACTAAAAAAGCAGGTAGTTCTTATTATGTAGGAATTATCTCAGATAATAGAAAAGAGTTTTTATCTCTTAGAATACAAATTGAGACTCTTTATGATGATTATAAAAAAGTAGAAAAGAATGTAAACAATGAATACCTAGTAGCTAGTGATACAATTAAAGATTCTCATATTCATTTAAAATCAAATGCAATAGGACTATTTGTAGAGTTTTATAATGTAAGTAGAAAGCAAGAACTTAAAACACTAAAAGAGTTAGGGAAAAGGAAGAAAATAGGTTTCTAACCTATCATCCCCCTGTTTCATAAAATGCTCTAGTTGAAGTCTCTGTAGAGTCTTCAGAGGACCACTTATTTTTCTCTGGTTTATTTGCTAAAACATCTTTTAATATAGCTGCTGCTTTTTTGATATCCCTTGCTTGAATTGCTTCTTTAATACTTTGTGCATCTTCAAAATATAAACATGGAATTAATACACCACTTGCAGTTAATCTAATTCTATTACATGTTGCACAGAAATCATCTTTATGAGGTTCAATAATACCAAATACATAACCATCTTCTAATTTATAATCTTGAGAAGGAGAAGAGCCAGTTCTTTCTTCTTTAGTAAAGTTGTATGATTTTCTAATTATTTCTTGAATTTCATCACTTGTTAAACCCTTTGCCGTATCTTTTGCATGAGAATTTTCCATATACTCAATAAATCTAACAGGATAACCTTTTTCTTTACAGAATTCTAAAATATCAATTAACTCTGTATCATTTATTCCTTGCATAGGTACACAGTTTATTTTTATTTTTAAACCTACTTTATGGGCAGCTTCAATTCCTTTTAGAACTTTCTTTAAAACATTCTTTTGGGCTACTTTTGCAGCAACATCTTCTTTTAATGAATCTAAAGAAACATTAATTCTTTTAAGTCCTGCATCTTTTAGTTTTTGTGCTGCTTGGTCTAATAAAAACCCATTTGTTGTAAGTGCTAAATCTATATCTTCTTTATATGTAGCTATCATTTCTATAAAGTTTTCTAAACCTTCTCTTAATAAAGGTTCTCCACCAGTAATTCTTACTTTCTTGATACCTTCGTCTATTCCAACTTTAATAAATTCAAATAAATCTTCATAACTTAATAACTCTTCTTTAGGTACCCAAGAGAATGGTTTTTCTGGCATACAATATTGGCATCTAAAGTTACATCTTTCTGTAACTGAAACCCTTAGATAGTCTACTTTTCTACCAAATCCATCTACTAGCATAAATGCTCCAATTTAAATTTTCCTAAGCTTAATATAAATCCCCTTAAATTTGACAAACATTTAGGTGCTAATTTATAGATTAAATAAGAGGGAAGTAATATCAAAATTGCACATTAATTATACAAAAATTCTAAAAAGTAGGTAATTTTTTACAATATAATTGTATTTGCTACACAATTGCTATATTTAGAATATATAATTTTGTTGTGAAAAATAAAAAAAGGATGAAATGATGAAATTACTTAAAACTGTTACATTAAGTCTTGCTGCTTTAGCAATGACTGCATCGGTATCTATGGCAGATACACTTGACGATACAAAGAAGAAAGGTTACTTAAGTTGTGGACTAAATACTGGTCTTCCTGGATTTGCTGCTCCTGATACAGATGGTGTTTGGAAAGGTATAGATGTTGATTTTTGTAAAGCTGTAGCGGCAGCAGTTTTAGGTGATGCATCTAAAGTTAAATATGCTCACTTAAATGCAAAAGAGAGGTTTACTGCTTTACAAAGTGGTGAAATTGATGTTCTTTCAAGAAATACAACTTGGACAGCAACAAGAGATACTTCTTTAGGATTAAACTTCATTGGTGCAAACTATTATGATGGTCAAGGTTTTATGGTAAAGAAAGACCTTGGTGTAAAATCAGCTAAAGAGCTTGATGGAGCTGCATTTTGTATTCAAGCAGGAACTACAACTGAGCTTAACTTAACTGATTACTTCAAAGCAAACAACATGGCGTATACTCCAATTACATATGATACTACAGCTCAAACAATTGAAGGTTTTAAAGCTGGAAGATGTGATGTTATTACTTCTGATGCTTCTCAATTATATGCTTTAAGAACAAAACTAAAAGATCCAAACTCTGCAATTGTTTTACCTGAGATTATTTCAAAAGAGCCTTTAGGTCCTGTTGTTAGACAAGGTGATGACAAATGGTTTAATATCGCAAAATGGACTCATATTGCAATGTTAAATGCAGAAGAGTTAGGTATTACTTCTAAAAATGTTGATGAGATGTTAAAATCTAATAATCCAAATGTAAAAAGATTATTAGGAACTTCATCAAATATTGGTGAGCAAATGGGTCTTGATGCAAAATGGGCTTATAATATTATCAAACAAGTTGGTAACTATGGAGAAGTATTTGATAGAAATGTTGGGAAAGACTCTCCATTAAAAATTGACAGAGGTTTAAATAAACTTTGGAAAGATGGTGGTTTACAATATGGAGCACCAATTAGATAAAAAAGTAGAAATGCTTATTTTATTTAATACAAAAGAAGAAGATTTTCTTCTTCTTTTAATGACAAGGTAAAAAAATGAAAAAAATAAAAAAAGAACCTCAGGAAAATGTAGCCTTTTATAACAATCCTGAAAAAAGAGCTATCATTTATCAAATACTTGCACTTGCAGGGATATTTATATTTACATATTTTATTTTAAATAATATGTTTATAAATATTGAAAAACGTGGGATTAATACAGGGTTTGACTTTTTAAGTAGTGAAGCCGGATTTGGAATCGTACAATCACTTATTGAGTATGATGAATCAAACTCTCATGGAAAAGTTTTTATTGTTGGTTTATTAAATACTATTTTAGTTTCTGCTATTGGTATATTTTTTGCTTCAATACTTGGTCTTTTAATTGGAATTGGAAGACTTTCTAAAAACTTTATGATTTCTAAACTTTGTATGGTATATGTTGAAACTTTTAGGAATATTCCTATTCTTCTACAAATACTATTTTGGTATAATGTTGTATTAGCTTCACTGCCTAGTCCTAGGCAATCAATCACTTATTTTGATTCTATTTTCTTTAATAATAGAGGTCTTTATATTCCTAAACCTATTTTAGAAAGTGGTTTTATAGCTGTTATCATTGCTTTTATTTTAGCAGTTGTTGCATGTGCTTATTTAGTAAAATGGGCAAGAAAAAAACATGATGAAACAGGAGAAGAGTTTCCTGTTGTTTGGACTTCTTTAGCTATTTTAATAGCTGCACCAACTTTAGTATTCTTTGTAAGTGGAACACCTGCAACTTTAGAGTATGCAGAGCTTAAAGGATTTAATTTTAGAGGTGGTTGGACTTTAATTCCAGAACTTCTTGCACTTGCTTTTGCTCTTAGTATTTATACAGCAACATATATTGCTGAAGCAGTTAGAGCAGGTATTGAAGCAGTACCAAAGGGACAAAAAGAAGCAGCTCATGCACTAGGATTAAAAGAACATATAATATTAAAAAAAGTTGTTTTACCACAAGCATTAAGGGTTATTATTCCGCCTGTAATTAATCAATATCTTAACTTGACTAAAAACTCTTCACTAGCCACGGCAATTGGTTATCCAGAGTTAGTAACAATCTTCGCAGGAACTTCTTTAAATCAAGTTGGACAAGCAATTGAAATTATTCTAATGACAATGGCTGTTTATTTAACAATTAGTATAGTTATCTCAATTATCATGAACTATATTAATGAAAAAATAAAGATTAAGGAGAGATAGAGATGGCAATTTATGAAACTAAACAAGCTCGACCTGCTCCTTCAGGAACAAAAGGATTAGTTCACTGGTTAAAAGAGAATCTATTTTCAGATATTACAAGCTCTATTTTAACAATACTGTCTTTTATCCTTTTATATATAACGCTTCCACCACTACTTGATTGGATGATTTTTGATGCAACATGGAGTGGAACAAAAGAAGAGATTACAAAAGATGGTGCTAGATGGATTTTTATTTATGAAAAATTCAATCAATTTATCTATGGTTTCTATCCAGAGGAACAATACTGGAGACCAAACTTAGTACTTGCAATCTTTATTTTATATACAATTGGATTTAGAAATATAAATAATACTCTTACAAGAGCATTTATTATTATCTCTTTCCCTATTATCTCAGTAGTTTTACTTTACGGTGGTTTTGGTTTAGAGATTATTCCTACAACTAAATGGGGTGGATTACTACTTACTATTGTTGTAGCTGCTGTTGGTATTATTGTTTCTTTCCCTATTGGTATTGTCTTTGCTCTTGGTAGACAATCAAATATGCCAATTATTAGAACAATAAGTGTTATGTATATTGAGTTTATTAGAGGGGTTCCTTTAATTACTCTATTATTCATGTCATCTGTTATTTTACCACTATTCTTTCCAGAGAATATGGACTTTGATAAACTTCTTAGAGCACTAATTGGTATTACACTTTTCCAAGCTGCTTATATTGCAGAAGTTATTAGAGGTGGTCTTCAAGCTATTCCAAAAGGTCAATATGAAGCTGCTGATTCAATAGGATTAAATTATTGGCAAACGATGGGGCTAATTATTTTACCTCAAGCGCTTAAAATTTCAATTCCAAATATTGTTGGTTCATTTATCTCTTTATTTAAAGATACAACATTAGTATTAATTATTGGATTATTTGATGTTTTAGCAATGGTTACATTAACATCAACAGACCCAAATTGGTTAGGATTTGAAACAGAAGGATATGTATTTGTAACCTTTATTTACTGGGTTATTTGTTTTAGTATGTCTAAATATGCTAAATCAATTGAAGAAAAATTTAACACAGATCACAAATAGGAAAATATAATGAGTGAATTAGAATATATGATAGAAATGAACAATGTAAATAAGTGGTATGGTGATTTCCACGTTTTAAAAGATGTTAATTTAAAAGTAAAAAAAGGTGAGAAAATTGTAATTTGTGGACCTTCTGGTTCTGGTAAATCCACTACTATTAGATGTATGAATAGACTAGAACAATTCCAAGAAGGACAAATTGTTATAAATGGTTTAGAATTAACAGAAGATGTAAAAAGAATTAGAGAGATTAGAACTCATGTAGGAATGGTTTTCCAACACTTTAACCTATTCCCTCATCTTTCAATCTTAGAAAACCTGATTCTTGCTCCAACGTGGGTATCTAAAAAACCTAGAAATGAGGCTATTGAAACTGCAATGCACTATTTAGAAAGAGTAAAAATTGCAGAGCAAGCTCATAAATATCCAAATCAATTATCAGGGGGTCAACAACAAAGGGTTGCAATTGCAAGATGTCTTTGTAATAATCCAGAGATAATGCTTTTTGATGAACCAACTTCAGCACTAGACCCAGAGATGATTGGGGAGGTTCTTGATGTAATGGTTGAATTAGCAGATGAAGGTATTACTATGGTTTGTGTTACGCATGAGATGGGATTTGCAAAAAAGGTTGCAGATAGAGTTATCTTTATGGATGCAGGGCAAATTGTAGAAGAAAATACTCCTGAAGAATTCTTTGAAAATCCTCAATCTGATAGATTAAAACTATTCTTAGAACAAATTTTAGACCACTAAAACTTAATTCACAAAGAGTTTTTCTTTGTGAATTAAACTATTTATTTCTTAGCTTTATTCCATTCTTTTTCATAAAAATTAGCCATAAAAACCAAAAAACAAACGTCACACCTAATGCGGCATAAATAGCAGGCATAGGGTCATCAAGTTTTGAAATAGAACCTGCATATGCAATCACACATAAATATGGAATAGTTCCTAAAGACCAAGCAAAAAAGAATCTTTTAAAAGACATTTTACAAGTTCCCGCTAAACATGAAGAGATTTCAGGAAGCATAGGAACAGCTCTTGAAAGAATCAAAACCAAAACTCCATATTTATTAAAAAGTTCTGTCATCTCTAACTTTTGTTCTTCATCACTTGAAAGTTTATCTAAAATCTTTTTGCCATGTTTTCTTGATAAAAAGTAACCTGTAAAAGAAGCTGAAAAAAGTCCTAAAAAAGTATAAAACACAGCCAATTCAAAACCAATAAAATACCCTGCAAGGATAATAATTGTCATAGTTGGAACGGCAATAAATAAATCTACAAAAAGAAGTAAAACAATTAAAGCTCCTAAAATATAAGAAGGTTGTGACTTCAATGTAGCGAAGATTTCTTTTATATCTTCAACAGTTAAAACTCCACTAAACTTTATAATAAGAAGTGTTGTTGTAAAAATAGTTGCTAAAATTAGAATAGATTTAATTAGTAGTTTCATTTTACTCTTAACTAGAAGCTAGCCAAACTCCTATTCCTATCATCATAGTTCCTGCAATTTTATTTATTAGTTTTACATTATTACTATTTTGCAAAAGTTTTCTAAGAGTTGTTCCACCACTTGCATAGATAACCAAACACATAAACTCTAAGAACAGTATTATTAAAAGTAGAACTGAAAGCTGTGGAGCTAATTCTAAATTTTTATCGATAAAAGGAGGAAGTAAAGCAATAAAAAATGCCCAACCTTTTGGATTTGCAATTGCTGTTAAAAACCCTTGTAGGGCTAAATTCTTTCTTGAAACACTATAAGAGCACTCATCTAAACTAACAGCCATTTTTCCCTTTGACATCCACATTTGAATACCAAGATAAGCTAAATAAGCTCCACCACCATACTTTAAAACTAAAAATATAGTTGGGTATTTTAGCATTATGGTTGCAACCCCAATAACAGATGCACTAGCAACCAACCCTACTCCAATAAGTTCTCCATACATCATAAAAAATGTTCTTTTTAAACCAATACTCATTCCCATGCTTAAAGCTAAGGTCATACACATACCAGGAGTAATAGAAACAATAAAAAATGTAGGAATAAAAACAGCTAATAATGTTAGGTTTAATAAGTCAAACAGCATAAATCCTTTATAAAAAGAATATTATACTTAAAAAGTAATTTTCGTTTATTTAAGATTTTATATTAATTAGAGTTTGTGTCATCTCATCATGAGACTTTAATGCTTTTAATTGAGCTTCCGCAAGTCTTGCTGCAAAATCTTCTTCTACAAATGCAGATGTAAAATTAGCACTTTGTTGTGGTGTTATAGGATTTTCTTTATCGTAAGCTCTATAAAAGCCTTCTTGTATTCTACTTTGTGCTTGTCCCATATAACTAAGACTATTTTGAAACCCTGAAAATAAATCGTGATAACCCATTCTTTTCTCCTATGTTTCAACTTTAAGGATATATTCTTGACTTGTTTTATTATTGTGAATATCTAAAGACTTTAACATAACATCAGTAATATTTGTTTGAGTCTGAAGTTTCTTAAAACCTAATTGTCTTTTTCTACTATCTTTTATAGTATCTAATGCAAAATCAAATAAAGAGTCATAGTTTTCAATTAGTTTTTCTTCATCTTCTGTAAAAGGAAGCTCATGATTTAGACTATTTTTATTTAGAATATGAAAATTGATAATATAAAGTTCATCCTCTCTTAGACCTATTTCTTTTAAAACTTTAAGTGTCTCAAGGTGAGCTTGTTTTTCTAAATCACTCATCGTATCAAGGGTGTCATCTAGTAACTCTTGATAATTAACATTTTCAAAAAAAGAAGAAAACTCCTCTTCATTTTTCTGTGAAGTTTCTTCTTTTATTTTTTTATCAGGATTAAAAAAAGTATTAAATAAACCAGATACAAGACTCATGATATAACTTATCCTTAAATATATAATACTATATATTATGAAAATAAGTTTTTAAAGAAGCTTAAAAATCCTTTCTTTTCTTCGTTTAACATATTGTAGGCTTCATTTATTGAATCAACTCTATTTGCTGCAAATAGTAAAATAGCTACATTTAGCTTAGCTAATTTAATTGTTTCCTTATCAGGATTTTGAATAAATGCTATTGCTTGCTCTAAAGAGATATCCTCAAATTTTCTTGTATAGTTAATATCTAATTGTTTTAAATCAACACTCTTTTCTTCTATTTTTCCATTTTCATTTACCCAATATTTAAAGTTAGAGAAAACTTCTGTTGTCCCTTCATTCCCTTTTAAAATTAAAAGGTTTTCATAGTTACTTCCAAAAAGTTTTGTGTATTTTTCTACATATGGTTTATGAAAAGCTGATGTAATTGAGTATTTAGAGTTTGCAGGATTTAAAAGTTTTTCTGTTGTATTAAATACTGTTCTCATATAAAGTTTTTTTCTAAGTTCAGTTAAATCAGATAACTCTTTGAAATAATCTTTTCTATCAAAGAAATGAATATTGTCTTCTAACTCAATATTTGTAGCAATATCTTTTACTGTAATTCCCTCTTTTGCTGGTTGACAGAAATCCCCACTAATTACAATATCAAGTGGCTTTATATGATTGTTTTTTTCAAAAAACTCTTTTAATATCTTTCCATATAAAGGGAAAAGATAAGGTTGTTTTGTTTTTCCATCATATGAAAAACCTAATTCAATAGATTCTGGAATATTTTCTCTTTTAATATATTTGTCAAAGGCTTGTAAACAACCAGCTAGCTCTTCTTCACTTTCAAGTTTCACTCTTAAAAGCATTAAAAAAGCTGCAGCTTGTTCAGGTTCACATTTTTGTTCTAATATCCCTTGAATAGCTTCAATTATTTCTTCTTTTGTTAAATCTCTATTTGATTTTGGTCCCGTTCCAACGGCTTTTATATATTTAAAAAAATTCATAAATGTCCTAGATAAAATATTTTTT
>AZIE01024953.1_pt1 | contig 12051 bp, 13 predicted proteins | sample 359081 | NCBI WGS metagenome assembly AZIE01 (sample SAMN02429713, study PRJNA222661) | marine sediment metagenome | biome: Sediment sample; isolation source: sample MGS-MCh from oil contaminated site at the lagoon of Mar Chica... | place: Morocco: Mar Chica | collected 2012-07-20 | depth 32 m m | reverse complement strand
GCAAGGCGAGCTTCGAACTCCAGACCTTCGAAGATACGCTGAGCACGCATGTTCGGAGCAATCGTCAGTACGTCAGGGACGGTAACGATAGGAGCAGGAGATTCAGCCAGACCACCAACACGAATACCTTCACGAAGTTGAGCACGTACTTCTGTTTCCAGAATAGTTGCACCAGCTTGGGTGTAAGGGATTTTCTTGCTGTTGGCAAGACGGAACCAGATGCGCTCACGCATACGGGCTTCTAGCCAGTCAACGAAGACCATAACGTCGATCCACTCACCACCGAACATCTTCCCGCCAACAGTAACCCGTAGGCCACCGATAGTTTCAAATGTGGTAGCGTTCTTGGCACGAACGTTTGTAGAAGCAGTATCAGACAGTTTGCTGACAGCAACACCGGCAAGGGTCTTGTAGGCCCAAGTAGTGCTTCCTGGCTGCTCTTGCAGCTGGTATCCGATCAGAGCGCACTCAGGGAACTGAGTATCGGCTTCTGCTGAGTAGATACCAAAGGTACGCTGGTAACCCAGTGAACCGAGACGGCTGAACAGGTCAGACTCTCCACCCTCTGCGATATCGGCAGCTGAGCTGCTTACACCGTAGATTTTACGCTTAGCTTCGATAGCACCGGCTAGGGCAACTACGTCATCGAATGCGTGAGTTTCAGTGGTCAGTGCGTACCAGCTATCGTTGAACGATTGAACAGCTTCAAGGGTAGTTAGCCAGCTTTCTGTAGCAGCACTTTCCAGTACGCCCATATCGCTGTTAACGGCCAGGGACCAGTCATCAGTAGCGGTGATACGGATACTACCGTCAAGTTGGTCAGTCAGGGTAACACCGGCAACTGGGGTAATGTTGTACGAGGCAACAAGACCAGCAGCGATTTCAGCAGCAGTAGCGCTTTCATCGGAGGTGTACGAGAAGTCAACATCGCTGACGCTCATTTGGTACTGTGCGTTGTTACGAACGATGTCGATAACTACTGTAGCAGCAGGGATCTGACGACGACCAATAACAACCTTGGTTGGACGTAGAGTTTGTCCGAAGAACTTCGTAGCTGCTGTATAGACAACAGAGTCTTCGTCGAAGTCTTCCGCGACAGCTTCTAGGTTGGCGTACTCACGGGCACGCTCTTTGAAGTTGGTGAAGGACGCGATAAACAGCGGCACATTGAAGTTTGTCTGTGCGACAGATGCTGTTTCTCGGGTGATGTTGATTTCAATGATGTCGGTAATCCGAGCCATCTGTTTATCTCCTAGAAATGTTAATGGTTGCAGGATCAGAGGTATTCAGTGATCCCGAACCGGAATCATCAAAGTTCTCAGTAAGCGTGATTGCTTCGATCCAGTCTTGGTCTGTGATCATTTGAACGCAGTAGCCAAAGACAACATCGAGTTGGTAGTACATAAACACATCAGTCTCACGCATGAGACGAATACGTTCCGCCGCACTTACACGGTACAGAGCGAGCTTATTACGAGCTAGTTGCTCCAGGCCATGAGGTGTTCGTAGGGTGGCGTCAAGGATATGAACCATTTCTGCCAATTCGTTGTTGTTCTCATACTTCCCGACAAACTCGAACCGAACTTTAACGTTGTAGTCCTGAGTCGTTGTTGTCTTACCCGCATCTGGATCGGTTGGGTCAATAGTGACTGAGCCAGATGTTTGTCCCATCCCAATAGCATCCAATCGTTTCACGTCAATGATCAGATATGGAGTCTTCGGTTCTGGACCGTTCTGGAATGCGTGGATGATTCTCCACTCAGGGAATAGGGTAGAGACGTAGGCGTATAAGCTGTCTTCGAGGCTCTTGTAGATATCTAGCATCAGGTCAGCTCCACTCTTGCACAAATGGCTTTGTAGTGGTCCAACACACCCATCTGGTATGGAATCACTTTCATGACTTCATACAGGTCACCATCCCATTCGAACTGGTCAGCTAGCCATCCATCATCACCTTCACGAAGTTGCCGTAGTGGCTCGCCGCTGGTGTAGACTTTCAGGGTTGCTTTCGATCTATCTGCCTCAGGCAGCATCATCGTATCCGTAGCTCGAAGAACTGGTTGGACGTTTGCTTTGTTGATCAATACTTTTGTGGTAGTGCCTTCGACATACCTACCATTTACATAACCACCAGAATTTCTGCGGGTAACCATGAGAGTTCTACTCCCTACCAGCAGTAGCGGAGGATTCAGCATTATTTTTTCTCCACTTTGAATTTGACGGAAGCCGACATTTTGCCGGTGTAAACGAGAGGATCGTTCTTGCCTTTGAACTCAGCCCAAGCTTTACTGTTAGGTGGAAGTGTCCAATCTTCGATGGTCATCTTCACTACACTAACAACATGGTCGCCAAGGTCGTTCAGGAGGCGCTTGGTGAGGCGTCCTTGACCTAGAAGGTCTTGGTATACCCTTGCCATGCCAGCGGCGTAGAAGCGAGCTTGCAAGTCGTTGAAGGATGTCTCCATGAACGGGCGTGAAGGAATTTCCCTACCAGCACCACGCTCTTGAATCCAGGCAACTTCTGCTACTTGCAGGTTGTCATTTTCAGGCCCGTACCTGTCCTCTTCGAAGAATCCCGCCTCAAGCTCAATACCATCGATGGCACCGACACGCTTGAATAGAGATTGCAACGAACGTTTGTCATATTTGCTTGAACTTGCCACGACCTACTCCTTAGAACAGTGTGCGTGGAAAGTCGTATCTCGGATTACATTGGTCGTAGAGTTTACGATCCTCTGTAAAGCCAATGAAGATTTCCCTGACAGTGTTGTCCGTATTCTGATCGTTGAGGTACATATCCTCTTTCGAGATACCTCCAGCGTAAGGGACAGCTACAGAGATAGCGATGTCAGGGTTGATAAGAATGAGCTTCAAGGCATTCATGTAGTTCTTGAACCACTCGCTGCCGTAAACCTCGATATCACCTGTACGCTCTCTGGAGTATCTGCTAATCTTGAACAGGATAGTTCTAGCAGCATCCATTGCAGCACGTCGCTCATTGCCTTTGTGATTTGTCAGAAAATACTCGTAGTCAGCATCTTTGAGGATTTCCATGTCATCCCAAATGTCTCCGACGACGAGTCTAACTCTGTCGACCAGATTAGTTGCTGGGTTATTCTGATATGGCATTTTTGTACCCTCCAGATACAAAAAGAGGGAGCCTCGTTAAAGGCTCCCTCTCAATGAGCCAACTACCCGATCTTACGCAGTTGCGTAAACGATCAGTTGAGGACGACGCAGGACGTTCAGGAAGTTGGTTTCGGTTTCGATGCTGATAGCCTCGCCTTTCGGGTCTGCGTATTCGAAAGCGTATGCTTCCTGACCGACAGTACCAACGAGGTCGAACTTGCTTGCCGGAGCGAAGTAAGTTACGAATTCTTCACCAGTGCTGCGTGGGAGGAATACAGCTTGGCCAGCTGGGATGTAACGAGTCACAGGCTCGCCCATTTTACCAGAGAACCCACCACGGTACTCGATGAACATAACTCCACCGAAGTAGAACTCGCGGTAACGAGCATCACGGCCAGCGGCAGTCAGACGATCCCGTAGGATGTTGTTGCCAGCAGTTGCGTAATACTTGTACGCTTCTTTCAGGGAAGGATGTGCAACAAGTGCAGCGAAGAACTCAGGCGAGCAGATCGCGTAGATGTCACCGCTGACGCTGCCAGTGAAGGCGTTGTCTTGGATGTGAGCAATGACTTCTTCGATTTTGACGTTGATGTCAGTAGTCGAAGTGCTTAGGTCGAAGTCGACAGTCTTGCGGGTAACACCGAACTCAGAGAACCAGTCGTAAGCTACGGTTCCGTTAGGAGCGTAAGCAGTACCAGTCATCAGGGTGTGCATACGAGCGCTTTCCAGAGTAGCAGCGTGGCTAGCACGGATGCGTTCTAGTTTGCGAGCACGGACCAGATCAAGGCGCTCAGGACCATCTTGACCGTAAGCACGCTTACCGATCAGGTCTTGAGGGGTGATGTAGTCGTCACCTGGGAAGTGTGGAACCACGAAGCTGTGCAGTTGGCGACCATCATCGCTGTTCAGCATAGCGCGTTGCCCACGAATCCGATCTTCCAGCAAGCCGTAAGATTTGGTCAGAACTTCAAGGGTAACGTTGTTGGTTGTAACACCTTCGGTGTCGAAGATGCCAAGTTGCTGGCTCAGACCCCAAACGTTAGGGATCAGCATCAGGTTATCGGTAAGGTCCGAGAACTCGAAGCCATTGATGTAACTGCGAATAACAGCCATTTAAATACTCCTTAGAACTGCTTATCAGCGTGGATGTTTTTTGCAGCCAGGGCTTCGTAAACAGTGTTACGAGCTGCATCAGTGATGTCAGCAGCAAAAACTAGGGATTCACGTCCAACTTTCGCAGGACCGCGAGCTAGAACGAGAACTTGAGAATAACCGCCGATGTCGTAGACACCAGAAGTCAGGTCATCCATCAGGATGTATGTTGCGTCGGCTGCGTTAGCAAGGCCAACTAGAGCGCCAGTGCTGTCAAGAACAGAACCAGTTACAGTCGCGGTAGGCGATACGTCTGCGTAAGGCAGAACTTCACGGCAAACGCCGCTGCTTGGTTCGTATTCGTGCTTCAGCCATGAGCTAAGGCGCTGAGTATCAGTAGCGATAATAGGCATAGATGTCTCCGATTACTTGGTTTGGTATTTGGCTTTCAGGATTGCAGCAACTGCGTCCTGTTTTTCTGGATCGGCTTCGCCAGTACCGGCTACGCCTGTTTCTTTGAACAGCTCTGATTCGTCAACAACAGCAGCCTTAGCAGCGAGTTGCTTAACAACCAATTCAAAAGCTTCTTGTGGCAGAGTGCCAACAGCTTTGAAGAGGTCTTCTACTTCGTCTTCTGCTACCTTGGCATCAACAAGCGCTTGCTTGCGTGCTTTAACGACAGCTTCAGCCTCAGCAGCTTTCAGCACGTCATTTTCTTCTTGAAGAGATTTAATGACTTCTTCATTCTGAGCAATGACTGCTTTAAGTACGTCTTCTGCATCTTTAACAGCTTTCTCAAGCAGTTCTTCGTGCAGCGCTTTTTCGATAGTATCCATAGTGTCCTCTTGAGGATGTGAGGGGATTTTCAGGTCGCCCTCTGGCATAGCCGAGGACATTGCTTTCTCCAGAATTTCCTGCGTTTGCAGTAGTTCCAGAGTTTCTTCTGGAGAGAGTTCAGCAACTGCGGCTTGTACGTCGCTAGCTTTGTAAACACTCTTCAGGATTCGGATACCCGCTACTTTCTCGTTAATGTAATCGGTGAACTCTTGAGGTTCATTTGCGATATCACTTTCGAAGCCTAGTGCTCGGGCGAGGATTTCAGCGTCTTCCCAATACATGTGAAAGAACATGCGAAGGAACTCTTGGAATGACAGGCTGACTTGAACTTGAGTAGCCTTCTCGATAATGTCGTCTGAGACATCATCTAGGGACTTGTACACCAGAGTGGTTACACCGTTAGCCGGGCCACCTTGATGCTTCCCTACGAGGGCTACGTGAGCACCGCTGTGCTCGAATTTAATGTCTGTTAGACGACGAATAGCCTCAGTCATCAGTCAGTTTCTCCACCATTGCTTTAGCGCCAATAGAGACGCCGTTGATGTCACCTGACTTCACGCCCTTCCAAATCTTTTCACCAGTTTCGGTTTCAGGGAAGTACCACCATTGCAGCCAAGTGCCTTTGGTGATTTCGCGGCCAGAGTCGAGGGTGAAGCTAGATGGGGCGATGAACGATTGAATGATCTTCGCTTCCTCAGTTTCAACCTTGTGGAAGATGTTTGCTTTGTTGCAGTACATGTTGAAGTTGTTGCAAGCCTTCTCTACTTCACCAGCAGAGTATGTGTCACCGTGTAGGTCAACAACATCAGGCTCCAGTACAACGAAGAGAGCCATACGCTCTTCTTCATCAAGAGCCTTGGTCACTTCGACTTCCGGCTCTTTCTCAACACTACTGCCACCAAAGAACTTCTCAATAACCGCAGCTAGTTCATCTGCGAATTTACTCATTAGCTGTTCTCCGAGTTGCTAGTAGAAGCATCCTTACCGCCTGGGCTGGTACTGGTGCCTTCTCCTGCTGTTTTCATTCCATCGCCTGCACGTGATGCAGAGGCAGGGACAAGCGACATATCCACTGGGTCGGTTTCCGGTTTCTCGTCGACACCCATAGCCTTACGGATACGGTTAGCGATTGGACGGTCAAACTCGATTGCACCAGTTGAGAAGATGCGTTGAACTGCTTTCGAGAACTCTTCAAGATCGATCTTATCCAACTCACCATATTTCAGCTTTGGTAGTGGCTCGTCAGGCTTAGCGCCATTGAGCAAGAACAGTTGCTTCACTAGGTCGTTGTTCAGAACGTCCTGAATCTCTTTGAGACGAGACTCGATTGCGAGGGACATAATGTTTGTCTTTGCACCAGCAAGGCTGTATGATCCAACTTGGTCCTGACCCATCTTCAACATATCTGCGAAGAGTGTCATGAGGATCTTGTTGTCCCAACGGCGGATGATGGCATCAGTGTCATACATCTTGCTGCCTTGTGTGGAGGTCAGCTCGAACTTGAACAGTGGCTGGCGTGACTCAGGATCGAATGCCTGAGGCAAGATCATACCGCTTTGTTCGTTGTTCTGGATGTTTCTGATAATGCGTTTGTAGTAGTCGTAGATCGCCTTCTCAGCTTCACTAGCGTCTTCCGACATATAGCGAGGCGGGATGTACAGGGTAGGCATACCGTTCATGTCACGTGTGACACCGATAGCTTCCTGTTCTTCGATCAGTGTGCGATACTTCCAAGCGAAGTAGCAGTTACGAAGTGGCGAGTTACCCTCAGGGTTATCACGCTTAGGGTCTACGCGAAATAGAAGGAATTTCTTGCGAGGGATGATTACGTCAGTAGAACCAAGGGCAGTTGCCAAGTTCATGTAACGAACACCGTTCTCAACGATAGTGAGGTCTTGTTTGACGCCGGTCAGTTCACGACCATCAGCTGAGTACAGCCACTCTTTTACAGTGTCCTGTGAACGAATAGGCAGCTTCTTGAAGCCGATCTTTCCGTCATTGAACTTGGAGCCTGTGTTGTGGTAACGACGACGATATACCTTCTCATGGAGAGAGTAACCGTATGTGAACTCCGAGGTGACTTCTTTGATGAACTCACGCCACGTGTGTTCCATGTCGTTCATGTTTTCGTCGAGGAACTTTCCTTTCGCTTGCATTGCTGCATCAGGATTGGCTCCAACATCAACTTCCCAGTCTACTTGGCTCACCATCATTTCGAATAGTGAAAGAGCAGCACTGATAGTTGCATCGGTTGCCATGAGACGGAAAGTCTTGGCCGCTTCTGGAAAGCGAAGTTCTCTGCGAGACTCTTCGTAGATGCGGCCTTGATATTGACGAAGACCTACTGTACCAATTTCACCTAGACGCAGACGTGGCATTGGAGCGTCGGCTTTTTCAACAATTTGTTCCAAAGTTTACACTCCTATCTGTAAATGGCAAATTGGTTGGTTTGGGTCATATCAGGCGGGAGGAAGTCAGGGATATGAATGTTCTGTGCTAGATGCGTGAAAGCATCCGCTGTAGCATCCACTTGGTCATCCTTAACATTCCTGCTACCGTCGAAGCGTTCAAGCTCGTCGAGATAGACATCATTCCAAGCACCTTTGACCAACCGGATACCACCGGCCTCAGCCAGTGCAGCGAATGGAGCAAAACGTGTGATCTTGGATTTGTTCGTGGTCTTCATTCTCGCTGTGAAGCCGTGTTCGGCTAGCTCTCTGATTAGCTGGGCAGCGTAAGCCTTACCAGCAGCACCAGGGTCACAAGGAATGAGGATTGTTGTTTCATCCCCATCACGCCGGGCGGCTTCGAGGATCATTTCAAACACACCACCATGACGCTGACGGTCACGGACGACATCCTCCACGTAGTACAGGGAGTTCTTGTCTTTCGACATAAGCACGCCAACTGTCCAGTCGGGATTGGGATTGGTGTCTGAGGGAAGTGTACCGCTGATATCCCACGCTCTGACGCGCTGTATTGCCTTGAGAGGAACGATAGGGACTTCTTCGACCCATTCCCGCTTGAAGTAGCCAGAGGCCTCTTCACGGGCGTACCAAGAGCCATACAGGAGACGGTCCCTTTCAACACGGCTCAGGCCTTCCAGCCAGGACACGTATTCAGGGTTGTTCTTCATCAGGATGGGGTTGTCATAGACGTTTGCAGCAATGAAGCGGAAGCTCAGGGGGTTCTTATTGGCACCGTACTTCTCTTTGAGAGCTTCGGGTGAATCACCGAATACCATCTTACCATCTACGGCGATGAACCAGCGCTTTACGCCACTGCGTTCGGGAATGGGAATGCCAGTCTCAGGGTCGAGATACCATTCAATCCATCCACGGAGGAAACTGTTGTAGTCAGGGTTGCACGTGATCTTCATGTGCGGCATGACTTCTGGACACTTCGGGTTCCGCATACGAGACATTAGGTAAACGACCATTGCTTCTTCAAACTGCTGGCCTTCGTCCACTAGGAACTCGTTGACCTCAGCACCTTGGAAGTTGTCTTTTGCGGAGAGTGTTTCGAAGTGACGAAGATAAATCCTTGCACCAGAAGAGAACTGGAAGTAGCCGTCTTTGTCTTTCCAGCGGACTTTAGGATCGATCTTGCGGTAAAGGTCCATAGCGTTATCGAGGATACCACCAGAGCCTTTCAGCTGAGGGGTTGTGCGTCGAGTGATTAGGCCACGGAACTTTGGAAGGTGTACATACTTGAGGAAGTCCATTACACCGAGATATGATTTCCCGGCTCCAGCTGCTCCACCGAATACTGTAATGTGGGCATCGCTTGTAACGAACTCGTATTGCTTATCTGACTTTGGACCCAAGACTTTAGGGTCCATATCATACTGTCTCTCGGACATACTTGCTCCTTGGGATGCGTGATGTCCTCAGCTAGTTACGAGAGATAGTTAAGGACTTCTTGAAGCGTCACGGTCATCTTGGATGCACGGAGCTTGTAGTAGACTGGAAGTAGGAGGCCGTCAGCCCTGACAAACTTGACGTCATCAGCTGGCTGAGGATCTTTGGAGCGCTGTACCACATACTTGATAGCGCCTGTGGACTTATTTACAACGAAGTAGTGGTACATGATGTCTCCAAGGTGTTTGGCGGTGCGGGGGTAGAGTCGAACTCCCAAGGCACTGTCTCCAGCACTCACACGGTTTTCAAGACCGGCTCCGTCGCCAATCGGATTGCCGCACCATAATTTGGTCTTGGTGGATGGGATCGAACCATCGGCCTTCGCTTTCCAAAAGCGACCGTCTACCGCTGACAATACACCAAGATGTTTGGCTGGTACTATAGGACTCGAACCTATCATCTCCTGGTTAACAGCCAGGGACCCACTCCCGGTGAGATCAGTACCAATGTTAGTTTGACTCTTACAGTACAAGGCGGTGTTTATCCGCTCTGGGCACCTCCTGTCTGGCCGCACCACTTGTGGCTCCGAAGAGCAGAGTCAAATTCTTTAAATTCTGTTGCCCGTTACTTATGCCACGGAGCCTGACGGGCATTTGTACACTTCCAATCACTGTATAGTGCGAACCCAAGATGGTAGCAGGAGTTGGAATCGAACCAATTGCATCGCCTTATGAGGGCGGTGACATCACCAGACAGTCTTAGCTCTCCTGCCATTGTACGTTAACCCTGCTTGCCGCTTACAGGGTGTTTGGAGGTGCGCCCCTTGTTAGGGTGACGCCGCACTTCAGTACCTTTGGTACGTTCCAGTGGAGCATGTTCCTTTGAAGCGTCGTATGGTTTAGCAGCCATCTTTGTTTCCTCCTTTGTGTTTAAATCTGGTGGACCGTCAGGGAGTCAAACCCTGGCCTCCTGCGTGCAAGGCAGGCGAACTATCATAATTCTTACAGCCCAAATTTGGTGGTTAAGGAAGGGATCGAACCTTCGACCAACGGCTTATCGGGCCGCTGCTCTACCTCTGAGCTACTCAACCGAATTGGCGCACCCTCTTGGTATCGAGCCAAGTCCTCTGGCTTTTCAAACCAGTGCTTCTACCTAGTTAGCTTAGGATGCATATTTGAAGCACTGACTCTTATCGATTACAGAGGCTTGCGGGTCAGTCTACGCTCATGAGCTTTCGCTACTTCAAATCTTGGTGCTCCGTGAAAGAATCGAACTTCCGTAACCCACTTGTAAGGAGGGCGTTCTCCCATTGAACTAACAGAGCAAATTGGTGCGGGCTTCCGCATGAATCTCACGATGACAGTTGGAACAGACCATGATACACTTCGATAGCTCTTTTTCAAGAGTCGTTACCGGAGACATGTTGTTTACCAAGTTGGAAGGATGATACTCCTTCGCTGCCGGGTCATTATGGTGGAACTCCAATGCTGCGAAACACTTGTTGTATCCGCAGATAGTACAAGAGTCTCCGAACCGCTGGATGATCCATTCACGCTTTAGTGCCACAAAAATCTTTCTAGCTTCTTCTTCACAAGCTATGCAACGGGGCTTGTGCTTTTGTTTACCGGAGGGCTGAAGACCGTTTGTATAGAACTCGGAGAGAGGCTTCTCAATCAAACAAGTCCTACAAGTCTTCATACTACCTCCTGAATTGGCGCGGGCGAAGGGAATCGAACCCTTATCTCCTGGGTGGAAGCCAAGGGCAAAGCCACTCTACTACGCACGCATAATTGGTCACCTAGCGGGGAATCGAACCCCGGTTACTGACGTGAAAGGCCAGCGTATTGGCCGCTATACGACTAGGTGATTCGTTTACAACGAAATCTTGGTGGGGCTGGAAGGACTTGAACCTTCACCAGTCGGCTTAAAAGGCCGATGTGCTACATTGACACTACAACCCCGGTAAACTTGGTGCCCCAATACAGAATCGAACTGCACTCCGCTGCTTACAAAACAGCCGCATCACCACAATGCTTTAAGGGCGTATCTTTGGGGTGAGGCAATGGAATCGAACCATTATCACCGGGGTCACATCCCAGCATTCTAGCCGTTGAACTAGCCCCACACTATTTGGCGACCTATAAGGGATTCGAACCCTCAGCGAACTGATAGACAGTCAGTCTTCCCTCCCAGGGGAATCATAAGCCATTAAACTTGGTAGACCACGTAGGAGTCGAACCTACACCACGTTGATTCGTATTCAACGGCTCTTTCCAGTTAAGCTAGTGATCTATGTCCTATACATCTTACATGAAACTTTCTATTTGTCAAGCTTTATTTGCTTGGCGCTGGTACTAGGATTCAAACCTAGTCCTTAGGGCTTAGAAGACCCTTGTGCTATTCCTTACACTATACCAGCAAAGTGGTAGCCCGTGGTGGAGTCGAACCACCGTCCCTCGGGTCAAAGCCGAGCGTCATAACCGTTAGACCAACAGGCAACTAAATAGTACCGGAGAGTATATTGCATCAAGGCCTATCCGCTCAACTCTCCTGCTCTGCATTACATTCCCCGTCCAGTGAGCCTTTCGAGCCGAGGAATCGAACCCCGAGAATGTAGTGCAGCATTTGGCGGGCCAACTAGGATTCGAACCTAGATCAGCCGGATTTGGAATCCGGTATGTTGCCAGTTACACCATCGACCCTTTAAATTGTAGTCAGTTGATTTATAAACCGCAGTCCGACACCTGCGGGGTCCAAGGGAGCGACTTGGATGATCGAGACGCTGACTCTTATCGATACAAATAAGGGCTTGTGGGTCAGCCTACGCCTATGGGCTTTCGCCGTCTCAATTTGGCAGCGGAAGTAGGATTCGAACCTACGGACAGCCGTTAGGCCGTCGGCGCTTTAGCAAAGCGCTGCAATAGACCAGACTCTGCCATTCCGCTATGTTTGGTGGTTGAAGGAAGGAATCGAACCTCGCAGCATACAGCACGTGGGTTACAGCCACGCCTCAGTCCCAGCCGAGATAAATCATCAACCATGTTTGGTCGGTTCGGAGAGACTTGAACTCTCAATCCTTGCGGCGTCAGTTTCTAAGACTGATGTGTATACCATTCCACCACGAACCGGATGTT
>AZIE01001545.1_pt1 | contig 12102 bp, 11 predicted proteins | sample 359081 | NCBI WGS metagenome assembly AZIE01 (sample SAMN02429713, study PRJNA222661) | marine sediment metagenome | biome: Sediment sample; isolation source: sample MGS-MCh from oil contaminated site at the lagoon of Mar Chica... | place: Morocco: Mar Chica | collected 2012-07-20 | depth 32 m m | reverse complement strand
ACGAAAAATTTATAAGAAAGCTATCAATGGAATTATCAAAAGAACAATTAGAGCAATTTAACCGTGACGGATTTTTAATAATAAAAAATTTTGCTGACAATGAATTATGCGATAAAATTTTAGAAAAAGCAAAAGAACACCTTACAAAAAAACAAGCTCCAATAGAAACAGAACAAGAGTATATGAGCCTTGAAGAAGATAAAATCACAGTTAGAAGATTAAGACAAGTATATGATAGAGAAGAAGTATTTCAAGAGTGGATGACAAATAAAGAGATAAGACCTATTTTAAAACAAGTTTTAAATGATACTCCTGTTTTAACTTTAGCTCACCACAACTCAATCATGACTAAACTTCCCCATGAAAGTACAAGAACTTATTGGCACCAAGATAGAAGATATTGGCATTTTGAAAATGATGATTTAGTATCAGTTTGGTTAAGTTTAGGAGATGAGTTTTTAGAAAATGGTCTTTTAGAGTTTATTCCAGGAACACATAAAATCAAATTTGATAAGTCTTCTTTTGATGAAGTGGATAACTTTATTGATGAAAAGGAAGAGAACCAAAAAATCATAGAAAAAAGAACTCACCAAAACTTATCAAAAGGTGATATTGTACTATTTCACTGTAAAACACTACATCATGCAAGTAAAAATGTGACTGATAATGCAAAAATATCTTTTGTATATACTGTACGAGCACAAAACAATAAACCACTTGAAAATACAAGAAGTGACTACAAGGAAATAGTTCTTGACTAACGACTTATTAAACTTACTACAAGAGAAAACACAACTTCCATCTAAAGTTATAGAAAATATTATCAATCTTTTAAATGAAGGTTGTACTATTCCTTTTATTGCAAGGTATAGAAAAGATTTAACAAACAATGCAAGTGATGAGGCACTAAGAGCGTTTGAAGAAGTTTATTCTTACTCTCAAAAACTACTCTCACGTAAAGAAGAGATAATCTCTATTTTAAAAGAGAAGAACTTTTTAAATGACAAAGTCTTATCACAGTTAAGTGAAGCAACAACTCTACAAGCAGTAGAAGATATCTATACACCTTTTAAAGATAAAAAATCTTCAAGAACAAGTAAGGCCATAGAGAATGGTTTAGAGCCTTTAGCAAATATTATTCAAAGTCTAAAATATACTAAAGAAGAAGTTTCGCAAAAAGCAAAACAGTTTTTAAATAAAGAAGTTACATCTTGTGAAGATGCTATAACTGGTGCAAAAGATATTATAGCTCAAAGATATGCCGATGATTTTAAATCAAAAGAGATAATAAGAAAGCTAATTTCAAACTGGGGAACTATAGAGATAAAAGAAGGTAAAGAGTTTCAAAAAGATGGTCTTTATTCAAGCTTTACAGAAAAAGAAGAGAAAATAAAATATATCAAATCGCACAGAACTTTAGCAATATTAAGAGCTGTAAATGAAAAGCAACTAGCTATAAAAGTAAATATTGATGAAAAACATATTTTAGAAAATATTAAAAAATATAAAATCCCTTCTTGGGCAAACACTTCAAAAGAGATAGTCTTTGATGCTTATAAAGATGGACTAAAAAGACTTTTACTTCCTAGTTTAAAAAGAGAAGCTCTTACAAGTTTAAAAGAAAAAGCAAGTAGCGAAGCTATTGAGCTTTTTGGTAAAAACTTAAAAGAGTTACTTCAAACAGCTCCATTGGTAAATCAAGTTATTTTAGGAGTTGACCCTGGATATAAAACTGGTTGTAAATTAGCTGTTATAGATGAAGATGGTTTATACCTTGATTCTACTGTGATTTATCCTACAAAACCAAAAGAGGACTTTGTAAACTCTTCTAAAGTAGTTTGCTCTTTAATTGAAAAATATAATATTACAGCAGTAGCTATTGGAAATGGAACTGCTTCAAGGGAAACTGCTGATTTTATAGCAACTTTAATCAAAGAAAAAAATCTTGATGTAGACTATAATATAAATTATGCAATTGTTAGTGAAATAGGTGCAAGTGTTTATTCTGCTTCTAAAATCGCGCAAAAAGAGTACCCTAATCTTGATGTAACTATTAGAGGTGCAATTTCTATTGCAGCTAGACTTCGTGATCCTATGGCAGCCTTAGTAAAAATAGACCCAAAATCACTTGGTATTGGACAATATCAACACGATGTAAACCAAAAAGAGTTAGCCCTAAAATTAGAAAATACAACAATTGATTTAGTAAATAAAGTAGGTGTTGATTTAAACTCAGCTTCATATAAACTGCTATCTTTTGTTTCTGGTATTACTGAAAAACTAGCAGTAAATATTGTAGAACATAGAAAAAGAATAGGTAAGTTTACTTCAAAAGAAGAACTTCTAAAAGTAAAAGGTATTGGAGCAAAAGCTTATGAACAAGCTGTTGGTTTCTTACGAATAAAAGATGGTAAATCTATTTTAGATAATACTGCTATTCACCCAGAAGATTATGAAGTAACAAAAGCTCTTCAAAAAAACTATAAAATAGAAGATATCAAAGAGTTACAAATACAAACTATAGCAAATGAACTTGGCTCTTCTTTACTAAAACTAAAAGATATAATTGAAGAACTTAAAAAGCCTGGTTTTGATATCAGAGAAAACTTCAATCAAGTAAGATTTGCTAGTGATGTAGCTTCAATAGAAGATTTAAAAGAAGGTTTTGTTTTATCTGGAATAGTTAGAAACATAACTGATTTTGGAGCTTTTGTTGATGTGGGATTAAAAAATGATGCCCTACTTCATATCTCACAAATATCAAATAAAAGAATCTCTCATCCAAGTGAGGTTCTAAGTATCAATCAGAATTTAGAAAAAGTAAAAGTTTTAAGTATTGATTTAGAGAAACAAAGAGTGAGTTTGAGTTTAAAAAACTAGAAGAAAATCTTCTAGTTTTTATGAGCTATTACATCTACCTCAACTAATACGTTTTTTGGTAGTGTTCTAACTGCAACTGTAGCTCTTGCAGGAGCTGTTTCAGCTTTGAAATATTGTGCATAAATTTCATTGAAAGCTACGAAGTTATCCATATCAGATAAATAGCAAGTTGTTTTAAGTACATTATCAAAAGATGAGTTTGCTTCTTCTAATACTGCTTTTAAGTTTTCCATTACTTGTTTTGTTTGTGCTTGTACATCATCTCCTCCAACTAGTTCCATAGTTTGTGGGTCTAATGGAATTTGTCCAGATAAAAACAGTAAATCACCAAAAGATGTTCCTTGGTTATATGGTCCAATTGCTGAAGGTGCATTTGGTGTTGAGATAATTTCTTTCATTTTTAATTTCCTTTATTATAATTTATTTTTTTTGGATTATACTCTGTTTTCCTAAAGGAAAGAATAATTCCATTTCTTTTTTTATATGACTAAGAGGTTCATTATCTATTTTAAAACCTTTAGTACTTAATGCAGCATTTACTATAGCTTTTGAGTAAATTAATACATTCTCATCATCTAGATACTCATTTACATCTACCCATTTAGCATCTATTACCTCATCTGTATCAAAAATATTTATTTCATGGGTAAGAGGTTTTGCTAAACACAGTACATAAAGATTTGATTTATGAAATTGGTGAGGATAGAAGTGCCCTAAAGACACAACTGACTCAAACTCTACTCTTACTCCTGTTTCTTCATAAACTTCCCTTGCAAGTGCGTTAGAAATCATCTCTGCGTTATCTACATGTCCACCTGGAAGTTTATATCCTACAGTTGATATTTTCTCTTTTATTACAAGTATTTCATTGTTTTCATTTATTACAACTGCTCCCACACCTAAAGTATGATTTGCAGGTGTTGGAACTATTGCATTCTCTTTTAGTCTTTTTACTACCAATACATAATCTTCATCACAAGAGTGAAAGAAAAAACCTCTTTGCGTAGCAAGAGGAATAAACTCTGAATCTTTTATATCAATATACATCCAAATAAGATTTCTTCTTGATTTAACTTCATCTATTAGTAAATCAAGATTTAATTCAAACTCTTCTTTAGTATCAGGAAGGTTTTCTTTATTGATAGTTATTCCATTGTATGGGTCTAAGATGGCATTAAAATAGCCAATTGTCTCTACAGAATTTTGTAAGATAGGATTACCTTTATATAATATAATTTACATTTAGTGGTAACTCTATATAAAATTTCGCTCCAAATTCAGTGTTTTTTACATACAGCTTACCATCTAGTTTATTTACGATTATACCATATGCAGAGTAAAGACCAATCCCTGTTCCCCTTGCTTGATGTTTTGTAGTAAAGTATGGATTAAAGATTTTATCTTTTATTTTTTCATTTACTCCACCTGCATTATCTTCTATAGTTATCTTAATCGTATAGTCTGTTTTTCGTAAACTATACTTTATCCACTTGTATTCTAAATCATCTTTTTCTACCAAGGCTTCTTTTGCATTGTTAAAAATAGTAATCAATACTTGTAATAAATCCCCTAATACAAGTTTAAAATGTAGTTTCTCTTCTTCTACAAACTCTTCAATGATATTTATACTTTCTAAACTAAAAGATGACCTTAACATCTCAGTTGCCATTTTTAATCTATCTTGTACGATTATCTCTTTTTCTTTATTACTATCTTTTATATAGTCTCTAAACTCATCTATTGTTCCAGACAGATAACTTGAGTTTTCTAAAATACTTTTTGTGTACTCTTTAAAATCTTCATCTGTAAGTATATCTAGCTCTTTTTTGATTTGCATTCCACTTGTTGCAGTTGAGATGATATTTAATGGTTGTCTCCATTGGTGAGCGATATTTCCTATTAGTTCTCCCATTTGTGACATTTTTAGTTGTTCAAATAGTTGTCTCTCTTTTTCTAAGTTCTCTTTTGTAGCTTCTTCTATTTGCTCTTTTAAATTTTCAACATTTAAACATGAGTCAATATTTATCTCTATTTTGTTTTTTAGACTCTCTAAAATAGAAGTAATAAAATCAAAATCATTCTCACAAGAATAAAGAAAAATCAAACAGCCTTTTTTTACCTTATATGCTAATAGTTTTATATTCTCATCTACTTCTTCTAAAATAAGAGTCTCATCTTCTAGTCTTTTTTTAATACTTTCTATATTAAAAAGATTTTTCTTTCCTAATGAGGCAACTTCTTCACATAAGTCTAAACTTCTATTTACAAAAAAAGAACCACTTATCGCACCTGTTTCTTTAATAAAAGTTCTTAAGAACTCTTCCATCATCTCTTCAAGATTTAAACTATTTCCTATAGAGTTTACACACTTATACGATACAGACAGTTTTGTTAATGACATATTCCACCTATTACACAACTTTTATTTAGTAAGTCAATATATTTTTCACCAGAGTTTGCTACTTCACCTATGCTAATCACACCAAAGACACTTTTGATTGACTCACACTTGTTTAGCTCTCTTAATTGCTTAGAATAGCTATTTACTGTTAGATACTCCAGTCTTGATACACACTCAAATATCATTAAATGTTTAGCACCTTTTTGTAGTACTTGATTTCTTGTACTTGCTGTTGACTCTAAAAGATCACTCTCTTTTGCTTTTAAGATATTGATTACACTATTGTTTTCAATATCTCCTGCTAAATGTAAAAAATCTTTTTGAAAAGAGATTGGGTCTCTTAATATATATTTCTCATCATTTTTTACTATTCCAAGAGGATAATCTTTCATTAAACTATAAAAATCTTTTACTTCAACCTTTTTACCAAGGTCTTTTTCTATTGCAGCTTTATACAATTCAAAAGCACTTTTATAATCCAACTCTTTAAGAAGTTTTCCTTTAGATGATGTAACAACAAAAGGTCCATCTAAAACTTGCCAGCCTCCACTTACACCAATATCTATAATATTATCAATCATCACTATAATAGAAGAGTTTGAGTAAAAACCATTATTGTTAAAAAGATGTTTTTTATTCTCTTCAAATGTCCCTGCTCCACCACCAATAATAGTAGAATTGATATTTGTATGTTCATACATACTTTCTAAGAAAGCTGTATTATAATCTGATAGCCCATCAATAATCGTAATCAAAGTATTATAATTACTTAGTGTTGAATTATCAAACTCATGGGTATTCATATCTTCAATAAACTCAATATGAACATTGTTTTTCAAAATACAAATCAAATAACCATCTTCAAATATTTTATTTTTAAATATTAGTTTAGGAAAGATTGCACCATAATATTCTATATTTAAACTATTGAGTTTTTCTAAATCAAGTTTACTATTTTGAGTACATAAAATTAAGTATTTGTTTTTATTTGAAAAGTTGAAGTTTTCTAACTGTTTAGATGTTTCTAAAAAGGCAACTGTTACATTCATAGTTAAGACCCACTTTTTAAATAATTTTTAGAGAACCTTTCAAAAACAATTACTTAGGGAGTATTTTTATCAGGTGACTTAAATTATAATTTCTTATATTAAGTTTTATTATTTAAAATAATTTTAGTTGATGGCTTTAATCTAACCTTAAAATATATTTTATTTAATTATATCTATCAGTGAATAAGCGATAAATAGCATAAATAGACCAATTGAAATATCTAATATTTTCCATGTAATTGGCTTTTTAAATAATGGAATTAAAAATCTTGCACCAAAACCTAAAGTAGAAAACCAAAAAGATGAAGCTAATAAAGAACCTAATAGAAAATATAGTTTTAGATTGTCTTCAATATTTGCTCCAATTCCACCTATTAATAAAATAGTATCAAGATAAGTATGTGGATTTAAATATGTAAAAATAAATAGTAAAGTTAATACTTGTTTTAAAGGATTTGTTTTTACTTCATCATCAATTTTTAAACTCTCATTTTTAAGTGCAGATTTAAAAGATAAAAAAGAGTAATAACATAAAAATATGATTCCAAAAATGGCAATAGAGTTTATAAGGATTTGATTATCTTTTATAAAAAATCCTAAACCTAATACTCCCGATGAAATAAGTAAAATATCTGAAAGAATACAAAATAGTACAGCTTTTCCAACATGCTGTTTTAAAAGCCCAAGTTTTAAAATATATGCATTTTGAGCTCCTATTGCAACAATCAAAGATATTGTTACAATAAAACCTTTTAAGAAGACATCTAAAAACATTATAAATAGAGTTTAGTTAGACTAACAATTCCTGAGATTATAAATTGTACAGCAATAGCTCCAACAATCAATCCCATAAGTTTAGTAACTACATTTTGTCCTGTAGCACCAAAGAATTTTCTAATATAAATTGAGTTTTTTAATATCAGATAAAATAAAAATGCATTTATACAAAACGCAAGAGTAATAGATACTAAATCAACAAATGTTTCAGCATCATGTTTAAAAATAATAATAGTAGTAAATAGTCCAGCCCCAAAAGCTATAGGAATACCTATTGGAATAACAGAAAGTTCTTCGTCACTTTTGTCATCATCTTTTTTACCCTCTTTTGCACTACCATTTACCATTGAAATTGCCATCATAAGTAGAATAATTCCACCCATAACTTTAAGTGAATTTTCACCAATACCAAAAATCTTTAAGATAGCATCACCTGTAATTAAAACTACAAAAAATGCGATAATAATAGTAAATGTAGATTTTCTAGCAATTGTGGATATTTGTGTTTTTGTAATATTTGGACTCAATAAAGATAGTGCTAATGCACTAATCCCTATTGGGTCCATAATAGCAAAGATAGTAATAGTTTGTTGGATAAAATTAGATAATATTTCCAAGTTAACTCATTCCGCCTTTTAAAGCCATTTTTTTCTCTAATCTATGTCCTATGAAACTTAATAAAGAAGTAATACTTAGATAAACTAAAGCAACTACAATCCAAGTCTCAAAGGGAGAGAAAGTATTTGCAACAATCTCTTTACCTACTTTAGTTAAATCTGTAATTGCAATTACAGAAACTAAAGATGAATCTTTAACTAAAGCAATCATTTCACCAACTAATGTTGGTAAAGCTCTTTTAAATGCTTGAGGTAAAATAATATATCTCATAGCCTGAGTTTTAGAAATACCTAATGAACTAGCAGCTTCAAGTTGCCCTTTATCAATAGATTGAATAGCACCTCTTAAAACCTCTGCCATATAAGCACCAAAGAAAATCCCAAGGGCTAATACACCAGCAATAAATCTATCAAGCTCAAAAATATTTGCAACTATAAAATAGAATAAGAAGATTTGCACAAGTAAAGGCGTTCCCCTAACTAGTGTAATATAAACCGTCGCAATATCTTTTAAGAACTGATAAGTAGATAGTTTCATAAGTGCAACTATAATACCTATTATAAAAGTAAGAATTGCAGCAAAGAATGATATCTTAAGTGTTACCCAAAGTCCTTGTAATACAGGACCTATTTTAGTTTCACTTTTTGATGCAACAATATCAAACTGATATACATATTCTCCTACTTTATACTCTAATAAAAAACTACTATCTAAATTTTCTAACTGAACTGTATCAGTTCCTTCAATAAAATAGTTTTCATCTTTTAATACTAGTTTTCCATCTATAGGAGCTTCAATATTTACACTTTGCTCATAAACAAAGTATTTAGGGATAGAGTTCCATTTCCAAACATAGTTCATGTTTGCTGCTGCTAGATAAAAGAAATATCCAACTGCTAGATAAAAAGCTAGAGCAATTAAATGCCCTAGATTCTTATTTTGTGCCCAAGATTGATGTTTTTTACTCATATATTATTGAACTCTTTTTAACCAATCTGTATCTTGTAACCATTTCTTATTTAATTTTCCATGGAAATCAACAAGTTTGTCTTCTTTTGCTTGTCTTAAGAAGTTGTTTAACCAGTTAAGGAAATCAGGGTCACCTTTTCTAATAGCCCACCCTAATGGCTCATAAGTTAATGGAGTATCTAAGTGTACTAATTTACCTTTACCTTTATCAGACATAAATAGAATATTATATGGTTGATCATAGATAAATGCATCTGCTTTTCCATTTAATACTTCTGCTGCTGCATCTGCTTCTGTTTCAAAAGTAACTACTTTTGCATTTTTGAAGAATTTCTTTGCAACGATTTCACCAGTTACACCAAGTTTAGTAACTATTGTATAACCTTTTTTGTCTAATTGTTTAGCGTCAGTAATTTTACCTTGTAATTTTTTGTCAATTAAAACAGTTTGTCCAATTACAACATATGGGTCAGCAAAGTTAATTTTTAAGTTTCTTTGTTGAGTAATAGTCATTGCAGACATGATAATATCACATTTACCTGTTAAAAGTGATGCAATAATTCCATCCCATGCAGTTGATACAGGTACAAATTTTACACCCATTTCTTTTGCCATTTTTTTACCAAAATCGATATCATAACCAATGATTCTACCTCTTTTGTCTTTCATTTCAAAAGGCATATATCCTGGGTCTAAACAAGCTCTTAATTCCCCTCTTTTAACAATCTCATTTAACGTAGACTTCTTCCAAAGATTAATGTCATCTGCAAGTAAGTTCATAGTTGCAAATACCATTAAAGCTAATACTAATTTCTTCACTCTCTCTCCTTATTAATGTGTTAATATCTCTTTTAAGAATTTCTTTGCTCTATCACTTTTTGGGTGTGCAAAAAACTCTTCTGGAGTATTCTCTTCAACGATAACTCCGTGGTCCATAAATACAATTCTATCCCCTACTTCTTTTGCAAAACCCATCTCATGAGTAACACAAACTAAAGTAAAGTTCTCTTTTGCTAAATCTTTCATAACTGCAAGTACATCACCAATTGTTTCTGGGTCAAGAGCTGATGTAGGCTCATCAAAAAGTATAACTTTTGGTTTCATTGCTAAACTTCTTGCTATGGCAACTCTTTGTTTTTGTCCACCACTTAAATCAGCAGGATATGAGTTAGCTTTATCTTTTAGTTTTACTTTATCAAGTAGTTCTAAAGCAATCTTTTTTGCTTCATCTTTATTTACATTTTTAACTAAAGATGGAGCTAGTGTAATATTTTCTAAAATAGTTAAATGAGGAAATAGATTAAAGTGCTGAAAAACCATTCCAACTTCACCTCTAATCTCTTGTAGGTTCTTTTTACTTTTATGAATGTCGATATCATCAACTATGATTTCACCTTCATCGATGTCTTCTAGTCCATTGATACATCTAATTAGTGTTGATTTACCAGAACCTGATGGTCCACAAACAACAACAATTTCACCCTTCTTTACATAAAAATTAATATTTTTTAAAACATGAAAGTCGTCATAAAATTTATTAATTTTATTCATATTAATAATGTTACTACTATTACCCATTATCTCTCTTTTTTTAGATTCAAGCTATTATATTATAATAATACCAATTAAATAAAAATTAATGTATAATTTTAGTACAATTAACTGTTTTACATTAGAAAAACAAATACTTAAAATTTAAATTAAACTCCCATTAAACTAGTTATTTAAAAAAATAATATTAGTGCTTCTTTAATGCTACTTGTTTATGATAGAATGTTACAATTTTCTAGCAAGGAGTAGTTATGAATAGGCTTCTTTATATTACAGACCAAGATGAGTACACTGACCACAGTTTTATTGGCCCTTTGTTTGAAAAACATTTAAATAATTATATCCATACTGATATAGTTTACTTCAGTGAATTTAAAACTGAACTAGAAAAAAAAGATAATAGACGTTTTGTTTTACCCAAACAAGAAGAGACAAAAATCTTAAATTTATTTGAAAATGCAGGTATTAGTCCAAGTGAATATGACTATATTATAGTTAGAAATAATGCGGATATTTTAAAAGCAGTTTTACAACAAAGTAAAACCTACAACTATAAAGTTGGATATAGACTCTCATTTCCAAAAGATGTTGAGAAAATGGAAGTTGATAAAGCAAACAATAAATCTAGCTTTTTAAAATATCTAAATACTACCATTAACAGTTTTTCTGAAACAAAGTATATAAATCAATGTGATATATTCTTGCCTTCTTCTGATTTGATGAAAGAAGAATATTATGAAGCAGTAAAAGTAAAGACTTTTATCTGTCCTCCTTGTTTAGACCCAGATGAACTAAAAGAGAACAAACAACATCAATCAAATGAAAAAAGATTTTTCTACGCAGGAACAATCGACAAACTAAGGGATTTTGAAACAGTTATAAATGCCTTTGATAGTGTAAAAAGTTCTTCATGGAAACTAACAATCTCAACAAAAAACCCTGAAAATGCAAAAGCTATAATAAGCTCTTTTCCTACTTTGGAAAACAAAATAAATATTGTAAATGCAAAAACAAAAGAAGAGTTATTAAAATATATTTCAGAAGCAGATGTTGGAATTTGTGTTTTACCTGATATTCCACTATTTAGTACTTCTACACCTATTAAGATTATGGATTACTATTCAACAGCAATTCCATGTCTTATGACAAATAATGCAAATAACTATACTCTGTTTACAGATGATTATGATGCTTGGTTCTGTAAATTTGATAAATACTCTATAAAAACTAGACTTGAAGAGATAATTGATTTATCAAAAGAAGAGGTTGAAAATGTTGGTAAAAAAGGTCAAACTAGACTTTTAGAGATAAGAAACTATAAAAAAGTTGCGAGTAAATTAGCTGAAACACTAGAGCTTTTATAAGCTTTAGTGTTCATCTTCTTTTGACCAATATCCAGCAATAATCGAACCAGAAATATTATGCCAAATACTAAAGATAGCTCCTGGTAAAGCACTTAAAGCAGTAAAATACTTCATTGATAAGACAACTGCTAAACCTGAGTTTTGCATACCAACTTCAATAGCTACTGTTTTACACTCTTTTTTGCTGTAGCCAAAAAGTTTAGAAATATAATATCCTGATAAAAGTCCCGAGAAATTATGAAACATAATTGCAAGCATTAAAGGTAATGCAATAGTTGCTATTTTACTTTGGTTAAGTCCTATTATTATTCCAATAATAAATACAATAGAAACTATAGAGAAAAATGCAAATAAATCATGTCTCTTTTCTATATATTTATGGAAGAAGTGATTTAAAATAATCCCCACCACAACTGGAACAAATACAATTTTTAAAATACTTAATAACATACTAAAAGCAGGTACAGGAACTGTTTGTCCTACATAAAGTAGT
>AZIE01000614.1_pt1 | contig 12245 bp, 11 predicted proteins | sample 359081 | NCBI WGS metagenome assembly AZIE01 (sample SAMN02429713, study PRJNA222661) | marine sediment metagenome | biome: Sediment sample; isolation source: sample MGS-MCh from oil contaminated site at the lagoon of Mar Chica... | place: Morocco: Mar Chica | collected 2012-07-20 | depth 32 m m | reverse complement strand
ATTTAGCTAACAACTTTGTTATCTACAATCAATCGACGTACTAATAACTGGAGTCAAACCGAAAGTAATAAGGATCAATTATGGAAATTAAAGGCGAAGATTTTATTAAGAAAGTTCAATTAAAGCAAGAAGAGACTGAAATTGAACAAAGACTAAGTGAAATTAAAAATGCTCAGTCTGCTTATGAAGAACAACAAAATTATCAGGAACAACCACAACCAAGGTTAAACCCTGATTTAGATAGAGAAGTTAGAATGCAAGAAGAACAAGAGTATAGTGATATCATGCTAGGTAAAACTCCCTCTTCTGCAGGAAAAAATAGTGATAATAAAAAGAAATATCTAGTTTTAGGTTTAATTCTTGTTATTCTATTTTTATTAACAATTATTATTATTCGCCTTTTAACTAATGATTCAACTGAGGATGAATCTTTTTCTAAAACAGCATCTGATAAAGAAAATACTCAAACTATCTTAGCAGATGAAAACATTGAAGAACAGTATCAAAAGATAATCAATGAAAAACTAAAAAACATTAAAGAAGAGAATAACAAAGAAGCAACTACTTTAAAAGAAGCAACTACAAACCTTGACCTTGAAAAAATAGAAGAGAAAGAAAAAGTTGTAAAAGAAGAGCCTGTTGCTAAAACAAAACCAAATGTTTTTGATGTAAAAGAAACAGTAAAACCTGAGCCTAAACCTGTTGTTAAAAAACCTGAACCAAAACCAGTAGTAAAAAAAGTAGAGCCTAAAACTGTTGTTAAAAAGACACCAGTAAAAACAGCAGCCAATTCAACTATTACAACAAAACCGTCTGGTACATTTGTTCAAGTTGGTGCATTTTCAAAAATGCCAAATGACAAATATCTTGATACTATTACTAAAAAAGGTTTTAAATACAAAATTTATAAAGTTTCTATAAACAATAAAATGTTCCATAAAGTTTTAATTGGACCATATAACTCAAGAGGACAAGCAAAACTTGCTATAGACAATATTAAAAAACAACTTAATATTTCTGGAGCATTTATTTTAACATTCTAAAAGGCTATTTATATAATGCAATTTTACTCTAAAGTGCTTTTTCTAGATCAGTTCACTCCGGTGTCGATCTACGAAAAAGTTAAAGAACTATACTCAAACGAACTAACATTTCTTTTCGAAAGTACTATCAACTCAAGTGATGGGAACTACTCATTTATTTTTATTGGACAAAGAGAAAGAGTTTGGCATGAAAATAATCAAACTTTTTTTAGAAATGAAGCTGGAGAAACTAAAGAGGTTGATTCAAACCCATTAAAGTTTTTACAAAAATACTATAAACAGTTTGATAAAGCTATTTACAAAGAAAAAGCAAGAGAGTTAGGAATTGGTCTTGTTGATGGCTTTATTGGAAATGTTGGTTATGATATTGGAAAAGAGTTTGAACCAAAACTTAAAAAATCAATGGATAATTTAGTTGACCAACTTAATATCCCTGATTTAGATCTAGTTAGACCAAAAATTATTTTAGGTTTCTCTCACAAAACATCTAAACTTGTAATGGTTACGTCACTAGAAGAGAAAAAAGATGATTTAGAAAAAATTGAAGAGAAACTTTATACTCCATACTCTTATCAACCACTAAAAAAAGCTGAGCTTTTAGATGAAGGTAAATTCAACTACTCAAAAGAAGAGTTCTTTGAAATGGTTGCAAAATCTAAAGAAATGATTAAAAGTGGTGATGTATTCCAAATTCTTATGTCAAATAGATTTATTCAAAAAGCAAAAGTAGACCACTTAAGTTTCTATAGAGCATTAAGAAGTAAGAACCCTAGCCCCTATCTATTTTTCTTAGAGTATGAAAACTTTTGTATTGCAGGAAGTTCTCCTGAAGTAATGATTAGACTTGTTGATGGACATATTCTTTTAAGACCAATTGCAGGAACTAGAAAAAGAGGGAAAAACCTAGATAGAGATTTAGAGTTAGAACAAGAACTATTAGGTGATGAAAAAGAGAGAGCTGAACATATCATGCTTATTGACTTAGGAAGAAATGATGTGGGAAGAGTTGCAAAAAAAGGAACAGTAAAAGTAACTGACCTTATGAGAGTTGAAAGATATTCTCATGTTATGCATATTGTTTCAGATGTTGAAGCTTTAATTGATGATGAAAAATATGATATGTTTGACTTATTTGCTGCGACATTTACAGCAGGAACTATGACTGGAGCACCAAAAATTAGAGCAATGGAATTAATTGCTCAATTTGAAGGTATAAAAAGAAACTTCTACTCTGGAAGTATTGCTTACTTTGGTTTTGATGGAAATATGGACTCAGCAATTACTATTAGAACAACTATGCTTACAGAAGATAAAGTTATCTTCCAAGCAGGGGCTGGGGTAGTAGCTGACTCTAAGCCTGAACTAGAATACTTAGAAGTTCACAATAAACTTGCAGCTAATATTGCAACACTAAAAGATTTATCATAAAAAGGAAAACTATGTTACTTGGAGTAAATATTGATCATATTGCTGTGTTAAGAGAAGCAAGACAAATAAATGACCCTAACCCACTTGATGCTTTAGGAATTTGTAAACTTGCTGGTGCTGACCAAATCACAATTCACTTAAGAGAAGATAGAAGACACATCCATGATAATGATGCAAAAGCTATCATTCAACAATCTTCACTTCCAGTTAACTTAGAGTGTGCTATTGATGAAGAAATTATTGATATAGTTTGTAAACTAAAACCTTCTAGAGCAACACTAGTTCCTGAAAAAAGAGAAGAAGTTACAACAGAAGGTGGATTGAATTTAGATACATACTATACTAAAATCAAAAAAGCCGTTAAAAAACTACATGATAATGAAATTGAAGTTTCACTATTTATTGACCCAACAAAAGAGATGATTGAATTAAGTTCAAAACTAAAAGTTGAGTGGGTAGAGCTTCATACAGGAACATTTGCAAATATCTATGCGATGTTACATAGTAACTTAAGTCAAACTCATCACTCTATTGAAGAGTTTGAATTACCTAAAAAAGTTTTAAAAGATTTACTTCATAAAAGTAGAAAAGATATTAAAAAATCTGCTGCTTTAGCTCAACAATTGAACCTAAAAGTTGCTGCAGGACATGGATTAAACTACCAAAATGTAGGATTAATCTCATCTATTAAAACAATTGAAGAGTTAAATATTGGACAAAGTATTATTGCTAGGTCTGTATTTACAGGACTTGAAAAAGCTATAAAAGATATGAAAGACTTAGTATGAGTAAAAAACCTAAAATTGCTATTTCTATAGGTGATTTAAATGGTATTGGTATAGAAATAGCTCTTAGTGCTCACGAGAAGATATCTGCTTATTGTGAACCTATTTACTGCATAAATAAACCTATGCTAAAAAGTGCTTCAAAACTTTTAGGAATTGATATTCCAAAAGGGTTTAAGACACATAATGTAAAAGCAGACTTTGAGATAAAACCTGGACAAGTTACAAAAAAAAGTGGTAAATTTTCATATGATTCATTTTGTGAAGCAATTAATCTAGCAAAAGACAAAAAAGTTACTTCTATTGTAACTCTTCCAGTAAATAAAGAGTCATGGAATAAAGCTGGTATAAAATATAAAGGTCATACAGAAGTATTAAGGGACTTTTTTGGTAAAAATGCAATTATGATGCTTGGATGTAAAAAGATGTTTGTAGGTCTTTTTACTGAGCACTGTGCCCTAAAAGAAGTTCCTAAAAAAATAAATGAAAAAGATTTAACAACTTTTCTTTTAGATTTCCAAGAAAGTGTAAATGCTAAAAAAATAGGGGTTTTAGGACTTAATCCCCATGCAAGTGATAATGGGGTTTTAGGTGATGAAGAAGTAGAAATATTTAAAGCTATTAAAAAAGCAAATAAAGAGTTAGGTAAAGAACTTTTTAAAGGACCATTAGTTCCAGATACTGCTTTTTCTCCTATGTCTAGAAAAAACTACAAATACTTTGTAGCAATGTACCATGACCAAGGTTTAGCACCATTAAAAGCTTTATATTTTGACCAAAGTATAAATGTAAGTTTGAATCTTCCTATTATTAGAACTTCAGTTGACCATGGAACAGCTTTTGATATAGCCTATAAAAAGAATAGACAACTAAATACAAAAAGCTACATAAATGCAGTAAAAGAAGCTGTACTACTTCACGAAAAAAGAAAATGAATACTTTAGAGTATTGTCATGAGTTTGAACTTTCTAAAATAAACTTTATTGAAAGAAAGACACGAATAACTCATCCTAAGACAATACTCTCTGGACCAATAGGCGCAGGAAAAACCTTTTTAATTTTTGACTATCTATCAAACTTTGAAACAAAAGACTATTTATATATTGATTTTAATGATATTAGAAACTCAAAAGAAGTAATAAAAGAAAACCTTGAAGAGTATGTTTTTAGGAACAATATAAAAGTGATTGTATTAGAGAACTTTGATTTTTCCTTTAAGATTCCATATTGTGATAGTGTAATAATTTCTACTTATGAAAAAAAGGAATTAAAAGGGTATAAAAACCTATTTTTAAGCCCTTTGGATTTTGAAGAGTATTTACTTCATGAAAGTAAACATCAAAATATTACCCAAAGCTTTAATACCTTTTTAAAACATGGGAACCTTCCTCAATCAGTAAACTTAGCTGAATACAAAGTTTATTCACAACTACAAGAGATGCTAAAACTTTTTACAAAAGATGAAACTAGTGAAAAAATATTAAAAGTATTATTTGAAAATATTGATGAAAAGAAGTCTTTAAATCAACTTTTTTTAACCCTTAAACAAGATATTAAAATTTCAAAAGATAAATTCTATGCAAAATGCAAAGAGTACGAAGACAAGAAAATTATATATTTTATAAAAAAGTATAATCAAGACAAAGCTACAAAAAAAATATACTCTTATAACTCTGCTTTTTTAAATGCAATTAGTCATAAAAAGAAGTTTAAAAATGAACTTACAAACATCATTTTTCAGGAGCTAATAAATAAAAAACAAGAGATTTTTTATTTAGATTATATTGATTTTTACTTACCTAAAGAGAATATTGCTATTTGCTCTATTCCATTTTTCAACTCTATGTTAATGAACGCTCAACTTAAAAAAATTATTAAATCAGCAAATGAATATAATATTAAAGAAATCTATATAATTACTGTATCAAACAATGAAACTATAAGAAAAGAAAATAATATTGTAAATGTTTTACCATTTTATGAGTGGGCATTAAGTTAATCTTATTAACTTTTTTTTTAGAATTTTTAGGTATAATCCCGTAATTATTAAAGGAACAGAATGAACAAAAGAGTACTTGTAAAGTTTTCAGGTGAAGCACTTGCTGGTGCTGACGGGTATGGTATCGACACTCAGATTTTAGACTATATTGCTAATGAAATCAAAGAGTTAGTTGATAATAATATCGCAGTTGGGATAGTTATTGGTGGTGGAAACATCATTAGAGGTGTTACTGCTGCTGCTGATGGTGTTATAAAAAGAACAAGTGCTGACTATATGGGTATGTTAGCAACTGTTATCAATGGTGTTGCAATGCAAGAAGCATTAGAACACAAAGGTTTAAGTGCAAGACTTTCAACTGCAATCAAAATGGAACAAATTGCTGAGCCATTTATTGTTAGAAAAGCACAAAGACACTTAGAAAAAGGTAGAGTTGTAATTTTCTCTGCTGGAACTGGAAACCCATACTTCACAACAGATACTGCTGCTACATTAAGAGCAACAGAAATTGATGCTTCAATGTTAATTAAAGCAACAAAAGTTGATGGTGTGTATGATAAAGACCCAATGAAGTATGAAGATGCAGTAAAACTTGATACAATCACTTATGATAGAGCTTTAGAAGACCATATTAAAGTTATGGATGATACTGCTATTGCATTAGCTAAAGATAATAAACTTCCAATTGTAGTTGCGAATATGAACGAAAAAGGTAATCTTTTAAAAATTGTTCAAGGTGACTATACTAAATGTTCAATTGTTAAATAAAGGAAAAAAATGAGACTAGAAGAAAGAATGGCAAAAGCCTTAGAAAGAGTAAACAACGATAGATATATTTTATCAATTGCAGTTGGTCAAAGAGCAGATGAACTAAGTAAAGGTGCTAAGCCATTATTAGAAAAAAACACTCAAAATATGAAATATACTGATATTGCAATTGATGAGATTGCAGATGGCCTACTTGTGATAGAAGGTTTAGTAGATAAAAATTAATTATAAAAGCTTAGGCTTTTATAGTTAATTAAAAGATCATTATGGATCCATTTATTGAAAAAATAGAGAGTATAAATACTCTTGACGACGCTATCCACCTACTTCACTCAGAAGCAAAAATCACCCCAAAACTTCAAGAAATTATTGACTTTGTTATTGAGGCTCACAAAGGACAATATAGAAAAAGTGGTGAACCATATTCTGTGCACCCTCTTTTGGTTGCATCAATTGCTTCACACTTTTCAAAAGAAGAAGATGTAATTGCTACAGCTTTACTTCATGATGTAGTAGAAGATACAAAATATGATATCAATTTTATTAGAAGTAACTGGGGTGATGAAGTTGCTCATATGGTTGATGGACTTACAAAAATTGATGAAATAAGAGAGCATGAATTAGCACCATCTGATTCAGATAAAAAGCTTATTGCTTCTGCTCTTACATTTAGAAAAATGTTAATTGCATCAATTGATGATGTTAGAGTTTTAGTTGTTAAACTTTGTGACAGGCTACACAATATGTTAACACTAGATGCACTACCTCACAAAAAACAGCTAAGAATTGCAGAAGAGACTCTTGTTGTATATGTTCCTATTGCTCATAGACTTGGTATTTCAACTATTAAAAATACTTTAGAAGATTTAGCATTTTTTTATATCTACCCACAAGAGTACAAAAAAATTGATGACTTTATAAAAGAGCATCAACATGCAATTCAATTAACTTTTAATAAGTTTATCTCTTCAACAAAAAAATTGTTAGAAAAGAATGGATATGATTTAAGTAAAATTCATATTTATAGTAGAATTAAACACCACTACTCTATTTATCTAAAGATGCAAAGAAAAGGTGTAAGTATAGATGAAGTACTTGACTTACTTGCAATTAGAATTTTAGTTGAAGATGATATTGACTGTTATAAAATCCTTGGATTTTTACATTTAGAGTATAAACCTTTAATTTCAAGATTTAAAGACTATATTTCAACACCAAAAGAGAATGGTTATAGAACTATCCATACAACTGTATTTTACAACTCTAAAATATATGAAGTTCAAATTAGAACTTTTGAAATGAATAAAATTGCAGAGTATGGTATTGCTGCACACTGGAAATATAAAAGTGGTGCAAAACAAGGACCAAATTTAAATTGGCTAAAATCATTAGAATACTCAACTGAAAATATTGAAGAGTTCTATCAAGATACAAAAGATGATTTATTTTCAGAAGATATTGTTGTTTATTCGCCACAAGGTGATACATTCAACTTACCTCGTGGTTCAACTGCACTTGATTATGCCTATGCTGTACATACAGATGTAGGAAGAAATGCCGTTGAGTGTTTTATAAATAAAGTTAAAAAACCACTTTTAACAGAGCTGAAAAGTTCAGACATCGTTTCAATTAAAACAGTTGATTATGCAATTCCAAGATGTTCATGGACTGATTTAGTTAAAACAACTAGAGCTAAAAAACAAATCAAGTTTTTATGCTCTCAAAGATTAAAAGAGATAGATGAGTTAACAGGAAGAAATATATTAAACTCTTTCTTCTCTAAGTATTTTGATAGTATTACATCTTTTGTAAAAAAAGAGCCTTTACAAAAAGTACCACACAATCTTGATTACTTTAAACACTTAAAACATGAAATTGAGAAAAAAGTAATAGAAAAACAAGGTTTTGTAGCTAGATTTAAAATGTATACTAGTAAAATCAAAAAATTTAAATTTGATAATATACTTATATATTCAAATTTTAGTATTAATTCTGTATCATTTGACCACTGTTGTCACCCTAAATTTGCCGATGAAATCGTTGCATTTAAAGAAGGGAACAAAGCACTTATTCATCATAAAATGTGTGATAAAGCATATAAGAAAATCATGAGTAATGATGAGATGTTATTTTGCAAATGGACAAAAGATACACTTTACCAATACAGAATGGTAGTTAGTTTACCAAATACAAAAGGTGAATTAGCAAGACTTCTTATGTATATGACTCAATTTGAAGGGTATATATTATCTGTTGAGTATGGAAGAGAAAAACACTCATATAGACAATATTGCGATATTGAGTTTGAAGTAAACAAATCAAATATTGAAGAAGTTAGAAAATTAATTGAAAAAAAAGCAAAAGTTATAGAGTTTTTCTCAAAAAAAGACGCATATAACAAATAAGTTTTAAAAAAAGAGGATTTATGGAAGAACAAATTAAAGAAGCTTTAGCAGAAATTCAAAGAGGAACTGCAGAAATAATAGATATTGAAAGAATTGAAAAACTTATTAGAAACTATTATGAAAACGGTGAGAATTTTAATGTAAAAGCTGGATTTGATCCAACTGCTCCTGATTTACACTTAGGACATACAGTACTTATTCAAAAAATGGCAACATTTCAGAAACATGGTGGAATTATTCAGTTTTTAATTGGAGACTTTACTGCTACAATTGGTGACCCAACGGGGAAAAGTGAAACAAGAAAAGTTTTAAGTGCACAACAAGTTTTAGACAATGCAGAAACATATAAAGAACAAGTATTTAAAATTTTAGACCCAGAAAAAACAAAAGTTATGTTTAACTCACAATGGTTAAACGAACTAGGAACTGCAGGACTTATTAACTTAGCATCAAACTTAACAGTAGCAAGAATGTTAGAAAGAGATGATTTCTCAAAAAGATATGCATCAAATACTCCTATTGCAGTAAGTGAGTTTACTTACCCACTACTTCAAGGATATGATTCAGTTGCAATGGATACTGATATCGAAATGGGAGGAACTGACCAAAAGTTTAACTTACTTATGGGAAGAACTTTACAAAAAGCATATGAGTGTAAAAAACAACAAGCTGTTTTAATGATGCCTATTTTAGAAGGTTTAGATGGTGTTCAAAAAATGTCTAAATCTTTAGGTAACTATATTGGTGTTACTGATGAAGCAAACGATATGTTCGGTAAAGTATTATCAATTTCTGATGAATTAATGTGGAGATATTTTGAATTATTATCTTCAAAATCATTAAAAGAGATTGAACAGATGCAAATCGATGTAAAAGATGGTTCTTTACATCCTAAAAAAGTGAAAGAAAACTTAGCTATGGAAATTGTTGAAAGATACCATGGTATTGGTTCTGGTGAAAAAGCAAAAGAAGAATTTGAAAAAGTTTTCGCTAAAAAAGATATTCCAACTGATATGCCAGAGTTTGAATTAGAAGCTGGTACTTGGATTTGTCAAGCTTTAGTTGATGCACAATTAGTTAAATCTACTTCTCAAGCAAGAAGAGATATTAAAGCAAATGCTGTTTCAATAAATCAAGAAAAAGTTAGTGATGAAAAACTAAATTTAGAAGCGGGAGAATATATTTTACAAAAAGGTAAAAAAAGTTTCGCTAAGATAATAATAAAATAAAGAAGGTCAGATTTGAAAATAGGGAAATATGAGATAAAGCACCCGATTATCCAAGGGGGAATGGGTGTCGGAATTAGCTGGGATCAATTAGCAGGAAATGTAAGTAAAGAAGGTGGCCTTGGAGTTATTTCATCTGTAGGTACTGGATATTACAAAGATGCAAGTGAAAATGTAAATATCGTATATAGAAAAGATAAACCAAAAGATGTGATGAACTTCTACTCAAGAGATGCATTTTTTGAAATTGTAGAAAATGCAAGAAAAATCTGTGGCGATGCTCCATTAGCTTGTAATATTTTATATGCATGTAATGACTATGGTAGAATGGTAAAAGATGCTTGTGAAGCAGGTATTAATATTATCATTACTGGTGCTGGACTTCCTACAAATATGCCTGAATTCACACAAGACTACCCTGATGTAGCCCTTGTTCCAATTGTTAGTTCTGCAAGAGCACTTAAACTTATTTGTAAAAAATGGAAAAAATATAACAAAGTTCCAGATGCAATTATCGTTGAAGGTCCTTTAAGTGGAGGACACCAAGGATTTAAATATGAAGATTGCTTTAAAGAAGAGTTCCAATTAGAAAATATTGTTGGCCCTGTTATTGAAGAAGCAAAAAATTGGGGAGAAGATATTCCAATTATTGCTGCTGGTGGAATTTGGGATAAAAATGATATTGATAAGTTTATCGCTATGGGATGTACTGGTGTACAAATGGCAACAAGATTTATTGGTACTTACGAATGTGATGCCTCACCTATTCTTAAAGATGTATTATTAAATGCAAAAGAAGAAGATATTAAATTAGGAAAGTCTCCTGTTGGATTACCAGCTAGAAGAGTTGTAACTAAATTACAAGAGACAATTGAAGACGGTACTGCTCCAAAAGTAGTATGTATTTCTAACTGTGTTGCCCCTTGTCACCGAGGTGTGGAAGCAAGAGCTGTAGGTTATTGTATTGCTGATAGACTTGGTGCTGCATACCAAGGTGATTTAGATACAGGACTATTCTTTACAGGTTCTAATGGATATAAGCTTAATAAAATTATATCTGTACATGAATTAATGGAAAAGCTAACAAAAGGAGAATAAAATTTTTAAAAAATTTATTCTTCTAACTTTTTTTATACTAACACTAACTACAAGTTCCATTTTTGCTAGTACCTTAGATGAGTACAATGAAGCAAGAATGGATTATCTAAAAGCTGTACTTAACAGTGATAAAGATAAAGAAATAAAAAATCTAAAAATACTTATTAACACTGGTAAAAAATTAAATAAAGATACTAGTAAGTATCAAAGTGAATTAAATAAATATAATAAACAAACAAAAAAACATATCAAAATTGAACCTATTAAAGTTGAAAAACCTAAAAAAATAGAGAAACCTAAAAAAATTACAAAAGCAAAAATTTCAAAAAAAATACAAGAAAAAACAGAAAACTTCAAATACACAATTAAATCTGTTGAATCAAAAAACAATATGGTTATTATTGATTTTAAAACAAAAGTTTCAAAAAGCTATATTAAATTTTTTGAACAAAAAGTAAAATCAGGATTCCAAGACGTATATGATATAAAAGGTAGTTTTAAAGATGCCTACCCTACTAAACTAAGTATAAATGGTGTTAAACAGATTGTTATTAAACAAGAAACATCAAATACACTTAGAATATTATTTGAAGATAATTATAATTTAAAAACAGTCTACTTTTTTGTAAATGATAAAAGATTGATTTTAAAAGTATTAGACACAAAAAATAAAGCTACGACAAGTAGTTCAAAAACTATTGCGAAAAAACCTAAAAAAGTACAATATAGACCAGGTCTTAACAAAGTAGTTGTAATTGATGCAGGACATGGAGGAAAAGACCCAGGTGGAATTGGTCCTAGAAAAAGATATGAAAAAGTTGTAGTATTTAAAGTTTCAAAATACTTAGAATCTCACTTGAAGAAAAGAGGATACAAAGTATACCTTACAAGAAATACAGACAAATATCTAAAGGTTAGAAATAGAACAGTCTTAGCAAATAAAAAGAAAGCTGATATCTTTATTTCTATTCATGCAAATGCAATAGGAAAAGCAAAAGCACATAAACTAGAGGGAATAGAAACTTTCTTCTTAAGTCCTGCAAGAAGTGAAAGAGCAAAAAGAGTTGCAGCAAAAGAGAATGGTTCAGATGTAAGAAAAATGAGTGGTTCAACAAAAAGAGCCTTCTTAGAATCATTAAATAGACCAAGAATTACTGCTTCACATAAACTATCAATAGATATTCAAAGAAACATGCTATTTAATGCAAGAAAAGTCTATAAAAAAGTTGTTGATGGTGGAGTTAGAGAAGGACCATTTTGGGTTCTAGTTGGAGCACAGATGCCATCTGTTTTAATTGAGCTTGGATATATTACTCATCCAGAAGAATCAAGAAGACTATATCAAACTAAATATCAAAAAGCATTAGCAACTGGTATTGCTAATGGTGTTGATTCATATTTTCTAAAAAACCCTTAATCTTAGAGATTAAGTGAGATTGTTTCTTCTTTATCTTAGGTAGTTCACTTATATCAAAGAACTTAACCTTTGAGTT